>JGI12109J20283_10005029_pt1 | contig 15880 bp, 12 predicted proteins | sample ElkSlonscriptome_12_FD_20283 | JGI IMG/M metagenome (IMG submission 20283)
CCGTCGCGCAATGGGTCTGGTGCTCGGTGTCGTGGACTTCGAGGTCTTCCTCGCTCAGGTGCAGGTGTTCGATTCCGTTGCGGCGTAGAGCGTTCTGATAGCTACGACGGAAGTCGACCTTGCTGACCTCGTCCCCAAAGCGCCAACTGCGGGTTTCACTCGTGGGTTCGCCACCGCGACCTTCGGTCGGGAGTCGGTGGTCGCCCGCTCCGCGTCTTCGCAGGCGGCCGAACATCTGTTCGAGAGCGGTACGCCGCAGGACGCGTTCGCCGCGGGCGGTCAGGTCGAAGGTGCCCTCGTCGTTGGCACGGATCTCTTCGCGCTCCTCGAGATCGCGACGGAACTGGTCCAGGTCGGCGTCGGCCGGAAGATATCCCTGGCGCTGCAGACGCTCCATGATGCGCAACGCTTCGTCGACGTCGCCGGCGGTCACCGTGACGAGGTAGTGGAAGAACTTGCGGAGCCGATCGAAGGAGATCAGGTCCTTCCACTGCTCGGGATCCCATTCCGAATACTCGTAGAGCACTAGTCGTTGCCCAGTCCCTGCATCATGCGCAGGAGCATGTCGGAGTAGAAGGTCGCGCGGTCGAGGTTCTCCTTGGCGACGAAGCTGCTCTGGTACAAGCCCTCGAGCACCATCTCCATGGCGGGGTGGACGTCGCGTTCGTCGAGACCGTCGAGGTGTCCGCGTACGAGGTCTTCCAGGCCGGGGACCGCATCGAGCGCGGCTTCGTAGTCCGATGGCGTCATCAGATCGCTCACCTGCACGCGCGTTCCGCCGCTGAAGTGGGACGTGATCTGTCCGTAGGTCGAGGTGTCGAGTTCCGGCGCGGAACGCTGGGTGTCCTCTTCGTCGAGAGCGGTGCGTTGCCGCCGTCCCGTCGGCGCCTTCGGGTCGGGGAAGAGGTCGAGGAAGACGCTCTGGACGGCTTTGCCGATCAGGTTGCGGGTGATCGTGACCGCGCCTTCCTGTTCGCCCTCGTAGGCGAGCTCCATCTTGCCGACCAGAGCGGGGATCATCGAGTCGAGATCGCACACGCGAACCGTTGACGCGCCGTCGCCGTGCATCGCGACCCGACGTTCGACGTTGCTCAGGAGATTTTCGTAGGCGCTGATCGACGCACGTGCGCTCACGCCGGAGGCATGGTCGACGAACTCGCTCTCGCGCGCCAGAAAGACGACCTCGTCGACGACCCGACGCAGGAAGGGCGGGATGTGGATCGGCAGGTCACGGTCCTTCCACGATTCCTGCTCGGTGATTGCCATCGCCTGCTCGAGAGCGAGCGGGTAGTGCGTGTGGATCTGGCTGTCGATCCGATCCTTGAGCGGCGTGATGATCGAACCGCGGTTGGTGTAGTCCTCGGGATTCGCGGTGAAGACCATTTGCACGTCGATCGGCAGGCGCACGGGGAAGCCGCGGATCTGGACGTCTTTCTCCTCCATGATGTTCAACAGGCCGACCTGGATTCGTGGGGCGAGGTCGGGCAGTTCATTGATCGCGAAGATGCCACGGTGCGCGCGAGGGACCATGCCGTACTGGATGATCTCTTCGTCGTCGAGATGGCGGCCTTCGTTGGCGGCCTTGATCGGATCGACGTCGCCGATCAGATCGGCGATCGTCACATCGGGCGTCGCGAGCTTTTCGAGGAAACGTTCCTCGGGAGCGACCCAAACGATCGGTGTGTCATCGCCGCCTTCGGCCACGATGCGCCGACCGACGGCGCTGACCGGATGCAGCGGATCGTCGTGGAAGGGGCTCCCCTCGATCGCCGGAACCGCGTCGTCGAGGAACTGCACGAGCCCACGCACGAGGCGTGTCTTCGCCTGGCCACGGAGCCCCAGGAGGATGAAGTCGTGTCGGCTCAGGAGAGCGTTCACGATCTCCGGGATGACGGTGCGATCGTAGCCGACGACCCTCGGGAAGAGATCGGTACCCTCGCGCAGACGGCGCAGCACGTTGCGGCGCAGCTCGTCCTTGATCGCGGTCGGGCGGTAGTCGGTCGTCTTCAGATCGCCTAGCGAGCGGATGGTTTCCATGGAAGTGCCCGGGGGAGGGGCGGGACACGACAGTGCGCGACCCGGTCGACAAGGTATACACTCAGGGGACCTGCGCATCGACCGTCTCCGGGCGGACGATCCCTCGACCGACCTTCCGAACGGGAGAATGCCGTGTCCGACGAATCGACTCCTTCGAGTCCCGAGTCCGAACCCGTCCTGGCGCTCGTCACCGGCGGTGCTCGACGTCTGGGGGCCGAGATCGTCCGGGCCCTCGTCAACGAGGGCTTCGACGTGGCCTTCACCTATCATCGGAGCAACGAGGCCGCCGAGGACCTCGTGGAGGAGCTGAGCGGTACGGGGGCCCAGGTCGGCGCTTACGAAACGGATCTTCGCTCGGCGACCGCGATCGATGCGCTGGCCGAGGCGGTCGAATCCGACATGGGTCCGATCGGCCTGCTGGTCAACAATGCGGGTCTGATGCCGCCCGGAGACGTCGAGACGGCAAGTGAGGTCGATTTCGACGCGTGCATGACGCTGAACGTCAGGGCACCGCATCTGCTCTCGCTCTCGGTCGGACGGCGCATGCGTGCCCGCGGAGAAGGGGCAATCGTGAACCTCTCCAGCACGGGAGGGCTGCGGCCTTATGCTCGCCATCTCTCCTACAGCATCAGCAAGGCGGGTTTGATCATGGCGACGCGTGCACTGGCCCTGGCCCTCGCACCCGAGGTGACGGTGAACGCAGTGGCTCCCGGGCTACTGTGGTTGGACGAGTCGGACGACGAAGGCTTCGCTCGTCCGGATACCGATCGCATCCCGGCCCAGGCCTACGGTGAAGCCGACGACGTCACCGACGCAGTCCTCTATCTCGCCACTGCGCCCTACGTGACCGGTCAGGTCATCCCGGTCGACGGGGGATGGTCGCTGCGCGGCTGATCCCGTTCGTCCCGGGAGCTCAGGGCCTTCTCTTGACGGGTGTCCGGTGATCTCCCTATGTTCGTTCTCAGCGGACGACATCACGTGGCCGGTTGCCTATCCGACCCACCACGACCGTCATCCGCGGGGACCCGACCCGTCTCGCCCACGGGTGAAGGTCGCAACGCCTGACGCGATCCCACCTACGAGGTCGAGCCGGTTCGGACCGTTCGATGACCGGTGTCTGCGCTCTCCGTGTGACGAATCCGTTCGCGGACCGTCGAAGGCTCCTGTACGGCTCCAGCTCCGACTTCGCCGACTCGCCCAACCCAGCCGGCAGCGCCGAACCACGCAGAGAGTGACGCAGTGAGCGCCGCGGTACGCGCGCGCGTGCGGCACCGTCGTCGATTTCATGAAATCCACCCTCGGGTGGATCGTGCCGTCGTTCGGAAGACGTCGGGTTGACCCGTCTGGGGAAGAGTCGCGTCGGTGCTCGGCGACTTCCCATGCGGTGGCACGAGGGGAACCGGGACGTGGGTGAGTGAGGACACTCACGGCAGGGAACATCCACGTTCCGGAACCCCATCCTCCGAGGCACGCATCCGGGTTCGGCGACCCGGAACCTGGAGGCGTCCCGCGAGTACCTGCCCGCGGGGCGCCTTCTTCCACATTCGACATGTGCCGTGCTCAGTCCGAAACGGTGTTCTCGGGATCGAGTTCCCGTTCGATCACGCCGAGCATTTCCGTCGTGGCGCGGAAGACGGCCGCCGGTCGTTCTCGCGAGGGCATCCAGCGAGTCAGCACGCGTGGGTTCGGGTGCAGAACCGTTTCCGAGGTGGGACATGCGCGATGGCCGTTACCTTCGATGTCGGCGGTGATCGCTGCGCGCCCGTCGGTAGCCAGGTCGATCGGTGCGTTCGCGAGGACCCAAGAGAGCCAGACGATCGCTTCGTCCGCTCCGGCGACGAGGCCACCGCGCGCGAGCAGTGCGCGCGCGAGATCGGCGGGCGCGTCCAGCACGTCGACCGGTTCGCCGACTGCCGCTTTGCAGAGCGTCTTCACCGCTCCCAGTCCGCCGGGAACGACGAGCGCGTCGAGCTCGTCCGCTTGCAGGGCTTCGACGCGTTCGACCACCCCGGACGCGATCCGGTAGGACTCCGCCCGTGCGTGCCGTCTTTCATCGACGATGCCCTGGGGACCGACCACGTCGTGCTGGACCACGTCCGGCGCGCAGGCGACGAGAACATGGCCGCGTTCGGCGGCGGCGATGCGCCAAGCCGCGACCTGCAAGGGATCGCTGCCGTCGAGGGCGCCGGCGCCGGTGAGAAGAAGGCCGATCCGGAGCATGGTGGAGGCTCCGGCGCGCGGAGCGGGGTCAGCGGACGAGTGTGATCGAACGGGCGGGGACGACCGTTCCGTCAGCCTGGAGTATGACCCGATACACTCCCGAGGCAACGTCGTTTCCGACGCGGTCGGTCCCGTCCCACGGCAGAGCGTGGCGCCCCGCGGGCAGGGGGCCGGCATCGATCGCGTCGACCAGGCGTCCCCGCGCGTCCAGGATCCGCAGCTGCACGTCGCGCGGGTCGGGCAATTCGAAGCGCAGCGTCGTTCTCGGATTGAAAGGATTCGGCACGTTCGGCAGGAGGCGCGCCGGAACGAAGGGTGTGCCGGGCGTGGCGGTCACGATCTCGCCTTCGAACTTCAGGAGCCACTCGTCGGGGTCGGCGACGATGCGCTGGACCGTGCCATCGACCGTCACCGTGATGCGTTGGGTCGCGCCGGCGACGAAAGTCTCGACGGGGATCGAGGTGCCGCTGTCGGTGTCGATGCGCAGTTCGAGCGGGAAGAACCATGGATCGACCAGGTCGGCCTGTTCGATCGTGATCTCCACGCGTGTGCCCTCGTCCGTCACCACGGCTTCGTGGTCCACGGTGAAGTCGGGACGCCCCTCTCGGTAGAGCCACTGATCGAAGTACCATCGGAGCGGCTGCCCGGTGGAGTCCTCGAACTGCTGGATGACGTCTTCGGTCACGATCGATCCGTACTGGAGTTCGGAACGCTGCGCGAGGTCGCGGACCGCGGCGAAGAACAAGGTGTCGCCGAGCATGCCGCGGAGCATGTGGAGCATCCACGCGGCCTTGTTGAACACGGTCTGGTTGAAGAGCTGATCCGGAGGGCTGACCGCGCCCTGGAATCCGCAGCAGGAGTTCGAGCGACGGCGCAGGAAGGTGCGATAGGCCGCTTCGCCCTCGGCGCGTTCCACCCACAGCCCCTCGGCGAGCGTCGCGAAACCTTCGTGGATCCACAGATCACGCCAGTCGACGAGCGTCATCGAGTTGCCCCACCAGTGATGCGCGAGTTCGTGACCGATGATGCGTTCGTAGAAGCGATCGCCCGTGATGAAGACGTCGCCGTAGCTCGTCATGGTCTGGTGCTCCATGGCGCCGTCCCAGACGAACTCGGCCATTCCGTACTTCTCGTCCACGAAGGGGTACTCGCCGAAGAGCTCGGTGTAGTAGTCGAGGATTTCACGCGTGCGCGCGAAGTCGAAACGCGCGTCTTCTTCGTGTTCGGGAAAGACGTGGTATTCGATCGGGAGTTCGCGTCCGGACTCGGGAGACACCCATGTCTCGTTCCAGCTCACGTACTCTGCCACCGCGAGGCTGACGTTGTAGGTGCAGACGGGATACTCGTGTTCCCAGCGAAAGACCTCACGTGGTCCTGTTGCGTTTCGCGCGGTGAGTTCGCCGTTGCTGGCCGCGTACATACCCACGGGAACGACCACGTTCATCGTCACCAGAGCCTTGTCGCTCGGCGTGTCCTTGCAGGGCCACCAGCTGCGCGCCCCGTAGGGCTGGCTCAAAGTTGCCAGGAGCGGTGCGCCGGCCGGTGTCGTCGAGAACTCGAAACCCTTGAAGCCGGTTGGTTGCGGCTGACCTCCGTAGGTGATCGTGACCGACCAGTCGGATCCCAGTGGGAGTGGTGTGGCGGGGAAAAGTCGCAGGAGATCGTCGAACTGTTCGTAGGCGACGCTTCCCTGGGCGTCGGTCACCGCGCTCACGGTGAGCGTGTCGTCGAGATCGAGATCCACGAAGTCCACGTCCTCGACCAGGGTACGCATGTCCACGCTGACCGATCCGTCGAGGCGCTCGTTCTCGAAGTCCGGGACGAGGAACAGTTCGTAGCGGATCACGTCGAACTCGTCGCGGTTCGCGGCGTAGCTCGTGTCGATGGTCGGGAGCTGAGTGTTCACCTTGGCGCGTGCTGCGTCGTCGCCGGTCTCGATCATCCACGGCGGGACGAAGGCGTACGCCGACCCGACGACGCCCAGTACGACGAACATGACCACGAAGTGAACGCGGGAAGAGTGGTGCATCACGGGGAGCCGTTGCGTCATGGACGCAAAGCCGAGTCGGGGTGGAGCGACGGGCCCCAGGGAAAAGGGCCTCGATGCGAACGGGCGAGGACGGCGGCTACGAATCCCGATTGTGCCAAGTGGAGGGGGCGCGGGTCAAGTCGGGCAGCGTGAAGCGTGCAACAACCTTCGGGTGGAATCGAGAGGAGCGGGTGCGATTCCGGGTCGGCTGCGTGTACCCACTTCGCGGGAGGGTGTCCCTGTGGGGACACGTTCGCGCAAGGGTCGCTGCCGTCGCAGGGGCCCAAGTCGTTGCATTCACGTGACATGCGAAAGAAAGCGTGAATCGGCCTCTTCGATGCTGTGGAGCCAGACGCTGGCTTGAACCCAGGATCCGGGCCTCGCGTCCGTCCCCTACCGGAGGAATACCCGTGAAGCATCAAATGACCCGCCTCTCCGTTTTCGCACTTCTCGCACTGGGCCTGGCCTTCGCCGGCTGTGCCGACGACTCCAGCAATCCCGTCGGCGGTGCCGAGGACGACATCAGTGGGACCGAGACTCTCGACTCCCTGAATCTCGACGAAGACTTCGGCGGCCTCGCCTACACCGACGAGCCCGAGGGCTTCGGCGACGACGAACTCCTGGCGGCCATGACGATCGACGAGCAGGCCAGCCTTTCGGAAGACGAAGAGGACTCTCTTCTCGACGAAGCGGACGACCTCGACCCGAGAACTCTCCGCCGGACCTTCGTGAAGATCCTCTGGGGTCAGCTCGAGGGGGACTTCGACGGAACCCGTGAAGACTTCGAAGCGATCGACTGGTCCGGTTCGGTCAAGGTGACCGACGGGGTGGTCGCGTTGAAGCGAACGATCCTCTTCGAGCGGCCGACCGATCGACGTCTCCCTCGCGTGTCGCGCGACAGCCTCGCATGGGTGAGCAAGACCTACCCGCACTACGACGGCATCGTGATCAGCATCCTCAGCCCGGAACTCGATGGCGTCGCACAGGGTGATCTGATCATCGACATGCCGCTCTTCCAGGCCACGTTGAGCATCGACGGACTCGATGGCTACGAGCAGCTCACCCGAGTCGACGAAGACGGCAACTCGGTGTCGATCCGCGGTGAGATCTTCGAGACCGCTGGTTGCGCGAAGGGTTTCCTGATGGGCTTCTGGAAGAACATCGCCGACCTCGATGCCACCGAGGCGATCGAGATGGGTGTCTTCAAGGGTCGCTACGTGGGCCAGAACGGCATCACCACCGGTTTCATCCGTGGCATGTTCGGGCTCGACAGCGAGGGCCAGCCGGTTCTCTTCGGCAAGTACGTCAACCGCAACGGACGGGTCCAGGGCCTGATCGCCGGTACGTGGGAAGCCGACGGCGACGGTGAGGGCATGGGAAGTTTCCGCGCTCGCTGGGTGAATCGCCGCGGCGCACGCATGGGCACTCTGGGTGGCATGTACCATGAGAACGGCCGGAACGAGATCGGTGACGGCTTCTTCGAGGGGCGCTATCAGGAGAACTGCGGCAGCGGGAGCTGACCCCAGCGGGGATCGCAGAACCGATCGAGGAGCAACCAGCGTGGCGGGCTCTCCCGGGAGGGAGGGCCCGTCGTGCGTTTCGTCGCGGATCAGAGAGAAGGGATGTCGACGAAGACGTGGCCTTCGCGCACCTCGGCCGCCAAGAATTCGCAACGGGCTTCGGGTGGGACGTCGTCGGCACTCGCTCCGAAGACGTCGAAGCGCCAGTGGTGGAGGGCGCACTCGATCTGACCGTCGACGAGCTTGCCCTCGCTCAGCGGGAACTGCATGTGCGGGCAGCGGTCGTGTACGGCGACGACACGATCGCCGCGGCGCATCAGCGCCACGGCGATCCCGTCCAGCTCGATACCGAGTGGGTGCCCCTCGTCGATGGTGTCGACAGGGGCGGCTTCGATCCAGGCCACTTTGCGCGCGCGCCTCCGAGGCTACTGGCGGTTGAACTTCCGCTTCAGCAGCTCGACGGCGTCCGTGTAGTCGAGATCGCTGACGTCGACGTTCTCTTCCTTCGCGGGTTCTTCGTCCCCGAAGGTGTAGGACTCCAGCGGACGATTGTCCTGACGCCGTCCACGGCCACCACCGCGCGGACCTCCGTCGTCGCGGTAGTCCTGACGCGGCGCACGCTGCGGACGGTCCTCACCCTCCGGGCGCATGGTCAGCGAAATACGGCGCGAGTCGGGATCGACCGAGAGGATCCGGACCTCGACGGTCTGACCCGGCTCGAGGACCGAACTCGGATGCTCGATGCGCTCGGTGCTGATCTCCGACACGTGCACGAGGCCGTCGACGCCCGGGCTGAGCTCGATGAAGGCACCGAAGTCGGTCAGCCGGACGACCTTGCCGTTCACGATCGACCCGGCGGCCCACTTCGTGTCGGCACCATCCCAGGGATCATTCTCGAGGATCTTCATGGAAAGACTGATGCGCTCGCGTTCGGCACCCAGGTTCTCCAGGGCGATGACCTGCACGCGCACGGTCTGCCCGACCTTGAGCACGTCGCGCGGGTCTGCCACGTGACCGCGGCTGATCTCCGAGACATGGACCAGGCCGTCCACGCCGCCCAGGTCGACGAAAGCGCCGTAGGGCTGCAGACGTCGGACCGCACCTTCGAACTCCATGCCGACGGCGAGTGTCTCGCGCGTCTTCTTCGCGGCTTCCTTGCCCTCGACCTCCATGATCTTGCGACGGCTGAGGACGATGTTCCGTCCGCCACGCTCGAAGGCGATGATCTGGAAGGTGTACTCGTTGCCGACGTGGTCCTCCGGCGTGTCGCAGTACACGGTGTCGATCTGCGAGAAGGGGCAGAAGGCCCGTACGCCGTTCAAGTCGACCTCGAAGCCGCCCTTGTTGGTCGACTTGATCTTGCCGGTGACCGGGATCTCACCTTCGAATGCACTCTGGAGTTCGCGCATGCGGAGAAGATCGCCGCCCTTGCCACGGCCGACCGTGAACTCGACCGTGTCGCCCGCTTTGCGAATGATGGCGGTGAAGGTGTCGCCCTCGTTCACGCGCATTTCGCCGTCGGAGTTCTTCAACTCGGCCGTGGCGATCGTGCCCTCGGCCGGTCCGCCGAAGTCGACGAAGGAGTCCTTCTCACCGACCTGGACGAGTTTGACCTCGAGACGTTGACCCGCCTTGTACTTCGACTCGAGACGCTTGTCGGCGGCGACGGCGTCGGCCTGTTCCTTGGCCGCGGCTTCGTCGGTCGCATCCTCGGCTTCGACGGTCGGGGTCGCCTCGGCAGAGGCTGCCTTTTCTTCCGTCGATTCGGTCGAGGTTTCCATGACGACTGCGTCGGCGGCCGGCTCTTCGGCCGGCTTCTCCGCCTCTTCCGCGGCCGGTTTCTCCGCCTCGACTTCAGGGGTCTCGTCCTTCGACGCCACCGGTTCGGTGGGAACCTCGGACGGGGTCTCCGTTTCGGTCGCCTCGGCGGCCGGTTCGGAAGTTCCTTCGTCCTCGGTCTCGGGTTTCCCGGCTGCCGGGGTGGCGGCGGTGGTGTCGTCGGTCGAAGCCAAGTCTTCGGTGGGCTTGGTCTCGTCGGTGCGTTCGGATTCGGTGGTCATGGGCAGAACGGCCTTGTGGGAGAACGGAGATACGGGTTTCGGAGGGTCCGGGAGATCAGGCGTGTCGGTGTCGGAGTCGAGGGGACCCAGGTTCCCCGAGCCGTGCGGCAAGCGCGCGTCGGGGATCGGGAGTATAGCAAGTTCGGGCCACGCCGCGCCAAGTCCGCGAAACCGATTTGTTGGAATCTTGATGGCGTCGGGTCGGGTCAATCCTGGGACAGCATCCAATCCATCACGAAAACCGCGGCAGCCACGACGCAGGTCGTCCAGCCGCGTTCGTCGCCGAAGGCCGTCGCCACGATCGATCCGGAGCGCTCGATCTGCCCAGAGGCCTCGAAATGACGCCGGCGTTCGTCGTGCGGAAGAGTCGGGTCGACGTCGATACCCATCGTGCTGGCGAGCATCGTCACCGCCAGGTCCTCGGCGTGGTCGCCGAGGACTCTTTCGGTGAGTCCGAATCCTCCGTGTTCGGCAATGAAGCCGTGCCGGTCCGGATCGGTCGGCCGCGCGATGCCGATACTCGCGCCGACTGCCCGGTGCGGTTCGTCGGTCTCTTCGCGGCTCATCACGACGTGGAGGATCTGGCCCGGAATCAGGTGTTTCTCACCGTTTTCCCGGGCGACGAGCTCGCAACGCGGCGGCAGGATGCTCGACACCGCGACGAGGTTCTGCGCGGCGATTCCCGCGTCCCGCAGGGCGATCTCGAACGCGACGAGCTCTTCGGGATGAACGCCGACCCCACGCGTGAGGTAGGCTTGGACGGGAACGAGCACGAATGGCCACTCCAGAGAATGGAAGTGGGTTCCTAGGCAGGGACCCCTGACCGCTGAAGATAGTTCACGACCCGATCGACCGCTGTGTCCTCGACCCCGTGGAAGAGGTGGTCGGCACCGTCCACGATCTCGAGTGTCACCGCGCCCGCCATTCGGGCGACGAAGTCCCGCATGGCATCGGCATTGCCGAATTCGTCGTTCTCGCCCTGCACGAAAAGGCGTGCCTTCTGGGTCTCGGCCAGGAAGCTCATGTCCCAATCACGCTGGAGGGGGGTGCCCAGCGCGATCAGGCTGTTCACGCGAGGGTCGGCGATGCCTGCGCGCAGGCCGACGTAGGCTCCGAAGGAATAGCCGACCACGATGATCGGAAGGCCGGGGAATTCGCGTGTGATCCGGTCGAAGGCTGCGCGGACGTCGCCGATCTCGGCCATTCCGTTGTCGTGGCGACCGAGGCTGTTTCCCGTCCCACGGAAGTTGAAGCGCAGGCTGGCGATGTCCAAGTCCGCCGAAAGCCGCTTGGCCAGTCGGTAGAGCGTCTTGTTGTGCATGGTCCCGCCGAAGAGCGGGTGGGGATGGCACAGGACGGCCGCCGCGCGCGGCGCGACGCCGGACGGTGTCGGACGGAAGAGATTCTCCAAGTAGCCGCAAGGCCCCTCGAGGTCGAGGGACGACTCAGGTGCCGGATGGCTCATGGTGTGGTGTTCTCGTCGAGAGGGATGGATCTACCGGGACGTCGATCGGGAGAGTCGGAATCTAGCCATACCTGGACGTTTCATCCAGATCCGCTCTCGACCCCTTGACGATCGTTCAGGACGGCTTTACATACGTTCAGCTGCGTTTGGAGCCCGCCAGAGCACATCATTCGACGAACTTTCTTTTTCTATTCGAAGGAAAGCCGGAACCATGTCCGGTCACCGAACGAACCTTCGTTTGCACGACCTGCGACCGACCGGTGCGGAGCGGACGCCGGAGCATGCCGAGCGCGAGATCCTCCGGCACGCGATCCGACTCTTCGGACGGTGTGGCTACGGCGGGACGAGTATGCGTCGCATCGCCGCCGAGGCGGGGGTGACCGCGCCTCTGATCGGCTACCACTTCGGCTCGAAGGAGGGACTCTTCGAGACCTGCGTCGAGGTGGTCGCCGGCAGCTCGGTGGAAATGCTCCACGTCGATCCGGGCTCCGCACCTACCCTGCGCGACGTGGTCCGCAACTTCGCCGGGGGACACGTGGAGTTCGGGCGGAACCACCCGGAGTCGCTCCGGTTCATCCTCACCGTGGCCTATGGGCCGGAGGAGAACCAGCCGGTCGTCGACCTCATGCGGTTCTGGCGTCCCGTGCTCTTCGAATTGCACGCGCGCTTCGAGGCGGGCGTCGCGTGCGGTGACTTCGTTCCGCGATCGGGTGCAACTCCCGCCCGTCTCGTCCGTCATCTCTTCAATCTGGTGCACATGGAGATCATGTCCGCCTACGAGGAGGAGCGCTTTCTCGCGCACGACGCGGAGCTCGTCGCCCTCTTCCAGGACGAGACGCCCGACCTCGTCGAGGATCTCGTTCGTCAGTTCTTCCACGGCGCGGGCGAACTGCGCCAACCGGCTTCCGAGGAGAAACCTTCTTGAGCTCGAGAACGCTCCCCTTCCTGATCGTGATCCTTCTCTTCGGCGGACCCGTGTCGTCGGCCTCCCAGGACGTGCCACGCGCCGTGGAAGAGGGTGACGTCGTGACGGCCCTGTTCGGCGACGACGCTCCGCTCGACCTCGACACGTGCATCGACATCGCGCTGCGTGGCAACCTCGGTCTTCATCAGGAGCGCGAAGGTCTTTCGCGCCTCCAGGCGCAGAAAGTCCAGGCGCGGAGCGAGGGTTTCCCGGTGGTCGAACTCCAGGGCGCTTGGAGCCGCAGCCGCGATCCGAGTTTCGCGCTCGACGAGTCCTTCGGCGGCGGGGGTGGTGGCGGAGATCCCTTCGTCCTCGAAGGGCAGACCCAGTCCGGCGAGCCGGTCGAGGTCCCGTTGGATCTGAGCGGGTTCGAGTTCATTCCCGACCCCGAGGCGATTCCGGCCCAGACCTTCTGGCGGACCTACCTCGATGCCTACTGGGAGCTGCGACCGACACGTGTCTGGCGCGCCGTGAGCGCAGCCGAAGGCGCGATCGACCAGCAGCAGGCCGCGATCCGCGACGCCGAGAACCGGACGGTGGAGTCGGTGATCGGTTCCTATCATGCCGTCGTCCTCGCGCACGAGCGTCTGAACGCGGTGCGCCAGGAGATCGCAGCGCGCGAGGAATTCCTGGCGATCACGCGGCGGCGCTTCCAGCTGGAATTCGCCACGCCGCTGGACACCTTGCAGGCCGCGGTCAGCCTTGCGAATCTCGAGCCCGAGGCTCGGCGGCGCGCGATGGACCTGCGACGGGCGGGACAGCAACTGAACCTGCTGCTCGGCCGCGACCCGTTGGCGCCGGTCGCGGTGATTGCCACCTTTCCGCTCGAGGAGGGTAGCCTACCGATCGAATCCGCTCTCGAGCTCGCGGTGAGGCGTCCAGATCTCGAAGTGCTCCAGCGCAACATCGATCTCTACGAGCTGCAGCGCGGGGTCGCCGCGGCGACCAACCATCCCTACCTCACGGTCGAGGGGCAGTACGGCTACGTCACGCGTGAGCTCTCGAACCTGACCGACGACGGCCAGGACTTCTGGCGCGCAGGGCTGACCCTTCACGTGCCTCTGTTCGACGGCCTGCGCGTGCGCGGCCAGAAACAGGAAGCCGAAGCGGACATCCGTCGCACGCGCGCGGCGGTCAGCGACCTCGAGGCGCAGATCCGCGACGAGGTGCTCGATGCCGTCGAGTCGCTCGAGATCGCGCGGGCCGACCTGCGCGCGGCGACGCTGAACCTGACGCGCGCCGACGACGCCTACACGCAGATCAGCCTGCGCTACGAACTCGGCAAGGCGTCGAATCTGGACGCGTTGAACGCCCAGTCCGAACGCTTCACTGCACGCTCGACCTTGATCGAGGCGCGCTACGAGGTTCTCGTCTCCCTGGCCACGCTCAAGCGTGCCGTGGGAGTGTCGCCCGCCGTTCCTCTCAACGCCGTGCTCGATGCGGCTCTCGCGCCCACCCCGGAGGAATCCCGATGAGTCGAACCCACACTCCCGTCCGTCCCGCCGCGTTGGCGCTCACTTTGTTCGCCGTGGCGAGCGGGTGCGGATCCGGCGACGGTTCGGCACCCGCCAACGCGGAGAACGCGGTGGCCGAGCGTCCGCACAACGTCCGCGCCCTCGAGGTCGAGGCCTCCGATCTGGTCGAGACCTTCTATTTGAGCGGCCGGCTCCAGGCCGTGCGCGCCACCGACATCAGCACCGAGGAGTCCGGCGTCGTGAACCGTTTGCCGGTCGACAAAGGAGCGCTCGTGCGTCGTGGCCAGATCATCGTGGCGCTCGATCGCGAACTCCTCGACGCCGAGAAGAAATCGGCCGCCGCCGCCACGACGCTGCGCGAGTACAACGAGGAACGCACGCGTTCTCTCTTCGAAGCCAACTCGGTGAGCAAGCAGGAGATGCTGCGTGTCCACACCGAACTCGAGCAGGCGAAGGAAGCCTTGCGCATGGCGACGCTGCGCTTCGATCGCGCGGCGATCAAGGCTCCCTACGACGGGGTGCTCGTCGATCGCTTCGTCGAACTCGGGCAGCTGGTGGCTCCCGGCGAGCGTGTGGCCCGGGTCGTCGACCCCTTCACATTGAAGATGGAGACCTCGGTCACCGAACGCGAGGTCGGTTTCCTCGGCGCAGGGACGCCCGCGCTGATCAGTGTCGAGGGCGTGCGCGACGTCATTCCCGCGAGCGTGTCCTACGTCGCGCTCGAGGCGAACCCGACCTCGGGAAAGTTCGACGTCGAGATCGAGGTCGACAACGCCGAGTTGAAATTGCGCGCCGGCGTGGTCGCGCGAGCCCGCGTGTTGAAGAAGACCCATCGGGACGTGCTGGCCGTCCCTCGGGACGCGGTGGTCCGCAACGTCACCGGCGATGCCGTCTTCGTCGTGCGCGACGGGCGCGCCGACGCGACGCCGGTTCGCCTCGGGGCGGGCCAGGGTCTCATGGTCGTCATCGAGTCCGGTCTGGAAGCCGGCGAGCAACTCGTCGTGCGTGGCCAGCGACAGCTACAGGACGGCTCGCGGGTCGCGATCCAGGAAGTCGCCACCGCGCGCGACGGCAGCCTGCCGACCGATCCGCCCGAGGTGCGCGAAGAGGGCAACCTCGAAGGTCTGCGCGACATGGGTGACGACGGTTCTCGACCGCTCGAATCCCCCGCGCCGACGTCCGCCGAGGGGGGCTCGGGCCGATGAAGATCACCGAAGTCGCGATCAAGAAGTCGATGACGAGCCTTTCGCTGATGGTGCTGGTCACGATCATCGGTGCGTACAGCTACGTCGTGTTGCCGCGCGAGTCGTCGCCCGACGTCAAGATCCCCTTCGTGATGGTCTACGCGCCCTACTACGGGACCAGCCCCGAGGACATGGAGAATCTCGTCACGCGCAAGCTCGAGACGCAGCTCAAGGGCGTGGCCGACGTCAAGGAGATGACGTCGAGTTCGAGCGAAGGCGTGAGCAGTGTCGTCATGGAGTTCAAGCCGAGCGTCGACATGAGTGACGCCCTGCAGAAGGTCCGCGATGCGGTCGAGCTGGCGAAACCGGAGCTGCCCCAGGACGTCAAGGACGACATGCTCGTCTACGAACTCAGCAGCACGGACTGGCCGATCATGCAGATCGTGCTGAGCGGACCCTTCGACCTGGCGCGGTTGAAGCAGGTCGGTGAGGACCTCCAGGAGGCGATCGAGCAGGTTCCCGGGGTGCTCGAGGTCGACTTGACCGGTGGCGTCGAACGCGAAGTCCGCATCGACGTCGATCCCGAGCGACTCCGCTTCTACGGCGTCGCGCTCCAGGACGTGAAGGACGCCATCGCGCTCGAGAACGTCACGCTGCCCGGCGGCGAGATCGGACTGGGCACCTACGAGTACCAGGTGCGCGTTCCCGGCGAGTTCGAGTCGGTGGAGATGATCCCCGATCTGGTGGTCAACCCGGCGGTCGAGCCGCCTGTCTACGTACGCGACGTGGCGCGCGTCACCTTCGGAACCAAGGACCGCGACACGATCTCGCGCAAGGAGGGCCGCGAGTCCGTCACCCTGAGCGTGAAGAAGCGCAGTGGCGAGAACATCATCGCCATGGCGAATCTGGTGAACGTAGAGATCGAG
>JGI12109J20283_10662432_pt1 | contig 15876 bp, 16 predicted proteins | sample ElkSlonscriptome_12_FD_20283 | JGI IMG/M metagenome (IMG submission 20283)
CGAAGCCGAAATGCGCCCCCTAGTTCACGAGCATGACCCGCCTGGACGATACCTTCCCGTCGGCCAGCAACCGCAGCAGATACGTCCCGGCTGCCACCCCGGTCCCGGAACGGTCCCGTCCTCGCCAGGTAACCGAATGCTGGCCCGCCTCAACCGGTCCGTCCAGCAGGGTGTTGACGCGCCGGCCGCGTAGATCGAACACCTCGAGCCTCACCCTGGTCGCCTGGGGCAGGTCGAAGGTAATGCTGGTTGCCGGGTTGAAAGGGTTCGGGTAGGCCATCAGCGCCGTAGGCAAGGGGAGGTTTGGGGCGTCGGACGTGGCGCCGTTTTCCTGTTCGTACTGCACGGCCACGATGTCGTAATAATTGGCGTAATCGCGCCACACCCGCCCCACCACGTGCACGCGGGAGCCATCCACGTTGATGGCCTTCGCCCGGTCGCTACGACCTTCGGGTGCGGCCCAGACCGTCAACCAATCCTGCGTGCCGTCGGGTGCGTAGCGCGCCGTGATCCAGTCATCCCGATTGTTTGTGTCGTAACCGTATCCCGTAACGTAGGCATTCCCGTCAATGTCGAGCGCGAGATCGGTCCCCACGGCGACGGCGTAGCCGGCATCCTCGATACGCGTCCAGCGCACCTCGCCGTCCGGGCTCAGCCGTCGCAAGGCGATCCGGTGTCCATTCGGCTCCCATATCTTGCCGGCCACCACGACGTCGCCGTCGGGCGCAAGAGCGATCCCGGCCGCCGATTCACCGCTGGGACCTCCGCCGTCCAGGCCGTTCTCCCAGATCAGAGAGCTATTTGCGGCCAACTTGATCGTGACCAGGTCCTGGTTCTGGCCGGGAAGGGCCAGTTCGCCCACCACGTAGATGCTGCCGGAGGGATCAATCGCGACACCCTCGATTTCCTCGCTGGTGGCGAAACCGTTGGCGACGAAATCCCAGACGAAGTCTCCTTCCGCGGTGTACCGAAGCACCCACCAGGCAGAATCCAGGGCCACGACCTCGGTGTATCCGCCAACAATGATGTCCCCCGAAGGATGGGACGCCAGATGGACCGCCGAATCCCACTCGCCGCCGCCGCCGTCGCGGGTCCGGCTCCAGATCCGGTTCCCGTCCAGATCGTACTTGACGATCAGGCCATCGAAACCGCCCGCCACCCAGGCCGAGCCGGAGACGTAGAGATGGCCGTCCGGGGCAAGCATGATGTCCGCGGCCTGGGCATTGCCACCCGAGGATCCCTCTCGGCGCTCCCAGAGCAGATCACCCTCGGGTGAATACTTGAGGGTGGTGGCCTGGATCGTCCCATCGGCGGCGGACGACCAACCCGTCACGTAGACGTTGCCGTCGTCGTCCACAGCCAGGCCGGTGGCCTGGTCGGCTCGGTTGGATCCGGGCGCCCCTTCGAAAAGGCGCACCCAGGCGACGCTACCGTCCACCCCGTACTTGGCCGTGACGTAGGCCCGGGAATAGTTGGCCTCTGCGTAGCCTGTAATGTAGAGGAAACCGTCACGCGTGACGGTTTCGGCGGCGCGGTCCTCATTACTGTCCGGTCCGTTGAAATCCAGCACCCAGTCCAACGAGGGCGAGGTGGCGAAACTGGCTGCCGGAAAAAGGAAAAGGACAGCAAGGACCGAAAACTTGAGAGTTGTGGTCGCTGCCGACAAGTAACGGGCCGATCGAATACAGGACATCTTGGTATTCCTTCCACATGCTAGCCGGGCGCTCGGGCCTGCCGGCGCACAACCACGCCCGGCCTGATTCAAAGTTGCTCCTAAACCTATAGGGGATGATATGAATCTCGCGCTTTACCGCAACCCCCCTCCCGATCCAGAACGAACGCGGTGATGCGCAATGGCAAGCACTGCGCCGAAGCGGTCTTCCCTGGTAGCGGTCCCCCATTCCTCGCTATCTTCCGACACGATCGCCGTCACCAGCCGCAACAGCGACGCCTCATTGGGGAACAGGGTTGCCACCCTGGTTCGCCGCTTGATCTCCTTGTTCAGCCGCTCAAGGCCGTTGCTGGTCCGCTTTCTTCGTGTCGGCTCAGACTGTCCAGCCGTCCCCCGACTTCGGGTCTATGCCGGACAGCGGCTAATCCACCGACAAGCTTGAACCGACAGAACCGTCCGGCCGGCTGTGCAATGACCCGGTGACGTTGGTCTGGGACGAGGCGGCGGACGCGGACTTCGACACATTTTCCGCTGATGGTGTGCCATGGCAACAGCTTTAGTGGTTTCGACCAACGGGTTTTTGCAATGATGGGGTTTACTTGTACTTCCAGCGAAGGCCCAATCTCGCGGCTTCCGCGTCTTGTTGGGCAATGAGAGACTTCGCGAGTGCTTTGGATTTTTCGACCTTCAACTTCTCCTGCGCATCGGCGATCTTCTCGGTCAACTCGGCTTTTCCAGATCCTTGATGCCCTGTTCGGCTTCCCGGTACAGTTCTGTCAGGACCTCGTCGTTCGTGGCCAGGTACTTTTTCGAGCGGAGCAAGGCGGATCTGTAATTCATGGCCTCCAGTTCCGATCTGACTGCAGCAACGATTTCGTCCCGGTTGGCCGTGAAGTACTCGAGGTTTTCAAATGGGATCCAGACGGTTTGTTCGGCCCGATCTCGCGCGTGTATCGAGTTCGCCTCGTGTTCCGTGTACGCCTTGTCTGGATTGATTTTGGCCAACCGCAGTAGCACCTTCATGAATAATCCGAGCCAGGGAGGCGCCAAAAACGACAAACAACGACAGGATTGCCACACCGCGGGCTTTCCCCGGGCGGGATCGCTTCGCCTCCGCGTGGACCAGGTTTTTTACCGGTGGAAGAAAGAACACCGACATCAGAACCGTAGACATGCCAGCCAACGGCACGCCAAACAGCAACGGAATCCCGACCATCAGGCAGACAATCCCCAACAACCATCCTGTGATAAGCGATAAGACTCTCATATCAGGCCCCAATCCCTATTTTGGCGCGACGATTCTCGAACGCCCTCTCCCGCTGAAATCCGACGACGATGGTGAATTTCACTCCTTGATTCTTCCAGATCCAGCCCTCCAATTCCACAACCACTACCCCGGCAACCCCTTGCAGCCACCCCCGGGACCCGATTTCCGCCTGATCCAGAAACACCGTGGCCCCCCGATTGCCCTGCTCCCGACTACCATCCCCTCCTACTTGATCTCACCTCACTCCCCTGGATCATCCGGCAGATCCGCAGCCTGGGTCAGCTCAGGCCACTGACCTGCAGGCACCGACCGGGCGAACACCTGCTCCCCCTGAGGATGTGAACGGGCAGATAGGAGGGCAACTGGCCCTGACCCCGCTGGAGTTGCTGGAGAGGCTGTCCAAGCTGGTGCCCCCTCCCCGAGCCCACAAGCACCGGTACTGCGGGATTCTGGCCCCGAACGCCAGGCTCAGGCGGGCTGTGGTCGAGAGCGCAGCCCCATCGGGCGCGACGGTGAAGATCCCGGAGGACGCCGGCCGTCGGATGGGCCTGGAAGCCCCCCCTGATCCCGACAGCAACAAACCGACTGCGGGAATCCGGACCGCAGCAGCCCGTTGCTGGGCGCTTTTGCAGGCGCGGATGTTCGAGTGCCTACCTTTGCGCTGCCCGAGGTGCGGCGAGCCGATGCGGTTCATCGCGTTCGTGTTGGACCGGAAAGTGATCGAGCGGATCCTGGATCACATCGGCGAGCCGACGGATCCGACGGCGATCCTACCTGCCCGTTCGCCGCCTCAGGGGGAGCTGGATTTTGCCCGGGCGGCGCCGGCGGATCTGTTGCCTGAGGTGGACCAGACGGTGGATCTGCAGGATGCTCCAGGGGAGTGAGGTGAGATCAGTTAGGAGGGGATGGTTGCCGGGAGCAGGGACGACCGGGCCTCGGTCTGTCTGTTCCGGACGGAAACGAGGGTCAATCGTGGGCGGCAAGGGTTTATCAGGGCTGGAATTGTGGAAGTCGGTGGCGGGATCTGGTAGAATGGTCGGGTGGGAATGGATCGTAGCTGAGATATTCAGGAGGAGAGGGCGTTTGAATATACTACTCCTTATCATCCAGGAGATAATTTCCCCATGTTTTTAGAACATCCCGCACTTGATGTATTTATGCGAGGGTTGATCCTGACCGCGCTTGCCATGGTCTGGGTCGTGATTCTCGTGCGCATTAATGGGCTACGTTCATTTTCAAAGATGACGAATTTTGACTTCGTCATGACAGTAGCGGTGGGATCCCTGCTGGCTGGTGCGAGCCAGGCTACCAATTGGAATGCGTTCGTACAGACGCTTGCGGCAATGGCTGCCCTGTTTCTCGTACAATACCTAACCGCGCGGATCCGCAAGGCATCGGACGCGTTCGAGGCGCTGATGCAAAACCAGCCTGTGGTGCTGATGCGTAACGGAGAAATTATCGACGAGGCTCTTGCCGAGACTCGTGTGGCCAGGGACGATTTGATTGCCAAGCTTCGCGAAGCAAATGTCCTTGATTTCTCCGAAGTTCGTGCCGTCATACTGGAAACGACCGGTGACATTTCCGTGCTGCACGGCGACTCATGTGCGGAGGGTTTAATGCAGGGAACGAAACGCCTTGACCGGCGATGAACAGGGCTAGCCAACATCGTTCCAGGGCGTTTGATCTTCAGTGTCCCTCCTATCTCCCGGCGGACCAGGGCATCGGGGCCTTAGCACCAGGCACTCCACGGCATAATCCCGGATGGCTTGGTCGCTGAACCAGGCGTGGTCAAAAAGTATGTAGGAATTCAGGTACATCAGAAAGAACATCACCACGGTCGAGGTTACGATCATCGCCCAATACCGACCGGATGTCTTGAGATGAGAGTATCTTTTCCCTGTTCAATGCATTGCGTCCTCCGTTGAGTTGCCCTGCCTGCCCTGACCTGGCCTGGCCTGGCCTGGCCGGGGCGATGTGTCACTAGTTCCCCAGGAGATCCCCGCCCTCGGGCTTGCGGGATTTCTGGGCTTGTTTCTCGATGTCGGCGGCGTCGCTACTCAGGTCGCCCTCGGCGGTGGTTGCGTCCGATCCGGAGGGGAGCGGTTCTGCCGCCTGGGCGGGGTGCTGGTCGGTCACCGGCAGGGCCTTCTCATCCGGGCGCATGATCACCGGGACCCCATCCGGGAAAACCACCTCGCGCGCCTCGTCGGGCATCGAGATCCCGGCGGCGTCGAAGGCCGATTTCGTCAAACGGATCACTGCGGAGCGGACCTTGATGCCGCTGAGCGTTTGGCCGTCCACCCAGAAGTAGGCGCGCAGATTCACAGTTGAGGCTCCCAGTGATTCCACCACCACGAATGGGTCAGGATCGTCGATGATGGCGGGGTGATCGCGCAGGATCCCGATGGCCACGTTTTGTGCCTCCGCGATGGAGTCCCCGTAGCCAATCCCCACCAGAAAGTCGAAACGCATGTTCGGATTGGCACTGAAGTTGGTGATCGTGGATTTGTAGATGGTCGCGTTGGTGATCTGGACGTGGTTGCCCTCCAATGTCATCAGCAGGGTGGAACGCGCGTTCACGCTCTGCACATAGCCCTTGAAACCGTTGATCTCGACGAGATCGCCGCGAGCGAAGGGGTGGTGCATGCTGATGAGGATGCTGGCCAGGAAGTTCTCGGCGATATCGCGGAAAGCAAAGCCCAACACGAGGCCCATGAGCCCGGTTCCGCCCAATACCGTGACCGCCAGTCGGGTAAGACCGGAGACCCGCAGTACCAGGTAGAGCCCGAGCAAGAAAACCGGGATCGCCAGTGATCGGGCCAACACCACCAGTAGAAGTTCGCTCTTGATCCTGCCCGTCAGAAGAGCCGTTGTCGCCCGAACGGTCAAACCGGTGACGAACCAGGTCAAAACCAGCAGTCCGAGTCCGACCAGGATCAGGGGGATGTTGCGCACCATGGCGGCCGCGAGGCCCTTGACCCGAGACCAGGCCGGGGAGAGGTTCCACATGGATGTGCGGCGAGCCTCGATGCGATTGACCACCGTCACTACGCCCTCGGTCCCGGCGGCCATGTCGGCGGCCCAGGCCTTGCGGTCCTCCCGATCGGTCGTGCCCTGGAGAAATGCCACACCATCATCTACCCGCACCGATGGATCGACGAACCACTCGGTGGTTCGCAGGATCTTCTCGATCCGCGTCGCAATGCGGTCGTCCGAAGCGACTGGATCGATCTCGACGACGCCGGGGGGACGTGGCGAGGAGTCGTCCGGGGCAAGGGATGGAGCATCCGTGGAAGACTGGGCCTGAACTCCGGTCGCGGCCACCAGCAGCACCACGAGGGCCTGCCATGCGACGCAGCGGCTGTTGGTTTTCAGGCAGTTCATCACGGATACTCCACCGTTCAAGCCTCCGGGTGGACGTCTTGGGTGCAGGCTTTCGGCTAGAACTTGAAGTTCGCGCCGGCAACGAGGTAAGTCGAGTCGTAATCCAAGCTCCCGACGTCATCGACGATATCATCGTCGATGTCCTGATCCGGATCCAGGAATACGGCGCGCGCCTCACCGTATAGGGCCACTGTGGGCGACAAGGGCACGGACAGCCCCGCCCCGACATGCCAACCAAAGGTGCTTTCGGTAGAATCCTCGATGCCGAGTTCCTCGAACTCATCCGAGTAGTCATATTTCATGAAATACCATCCGGCGCCTGCCGCGGCAAAAACATTCAACTGGTCGGTGGCAACCAGATAGGCCCGGGCGGTGACGGTTACGGGAATACTGCGGACGTCCATTTCACCGGAGGCGAAGCTGTAGCTTTCAGCGAGCCAGTAATCCACCGACCCCTGGACCCCCAACCAGGGGATCGGCCGCAATTCGACATGCCCCCCGAAGAGGAAGTTTCCGTCTTCGGCATCTCCAGCCTTGATCCAGCCGATGTGTCCGCCAAGGTTTCCCCCGCCAGTCTGCGCGGAAGTGATACCGGCTCCGAAGAGGAACAGGAAAAGGGTGGGGATGAAGATAGCAAGGATCGAACGGGACGGTGCCGTTTTCATATTTGTCTCCTTCCAGCGAAGTTGCCGATCAGAACCGTGCTGACCGGCCGGTTGTTGCCCCTCGGGGGCGCACTCGAGCGTTCCCTGGCGCGTCAACGTGAAGTAATGACCCAGATCGCATGGATGATGCCAGGGATGTAACCCAGCAGGGTCAGTAGTAAATTGATCCAGAACTGCTTCCCGATCCCTACCTGCATGAACACACCAAGGGGCGGCAGCAGAATGGCGATGATTATCCGTAGAACATCCATGATTACTCCTCCTGAGGGTTTCGAAGAACAGCTTTGAAGAAATCACGGCGCTGTCTGGCAGGCTATGGGGTTCTGCCCCAATTGGTGCGTGAGAACAGGGAATAGCGGGCTGCCACCTTCGTTCTTCGGCGCTTCCCAGGAATCGGTCATCGACCCATGTCGGCCGTCGCCCGGTTCGGATAGCTTGGACTCGATCGGGTCGATGGAGATGGAGGCTGTCCGCGAAGGCGGGCATCCCCTGCCGACCGGCGAACGAATAGACGACCAACGAAGGGATGTGCTCATGAAAAAAACAATGATCGCTCTGGTTCTCGGGCTGGCGGTCCTGGCTCTGGGTTGTGGAAATGACGACGGCCACATGGACGATACCAACTGGCAGGCGCAGCGCGCGGAATACAAGACGCGCATCGAAAACTCGCTGGACCGCCTGAATGGCAAGATCGACGAGATGAAGGACGAAATCGAGGGGTCGGGCGAGGACGGCGAACAGGCTGCCGAGGAACGCTTAGAGGAGCTCAAGGACGCCCGAAATGACCTCCAGGACAAGCTCGACGAGCTTCAGGATACGACGCACGATACGTGGGATGACTGGAAGGATGGGGCCGACAATCTCCTCGATAATATCGGTGACGAAATAGACCACATCACGCATTAAACCGCCTCGGTGACGGCTGGATGACCCGGGTTCCAGGCCACGCCAGCGGAGTGGATTCACAACAAAGGAGAATATCATGTTGGGTTGGGCAGTGACTTTTTTCCTCGTGGCGATCATCGCCGCGGTTTTCGGATTCGGCGGTATCGCCTCAGGCGCGGTCGGGATCGCCAAGATTCTTTTCTTTCTCTTCCTTTTGGGGTTCATTATCTCCCTGATTCTGGGTGTGGTACGCCGGCCCAGGGGCTAGATGCGCCCTCGATCCCCGATGCCGTGAAATCCGCGGTATAGGAGGTCACCAAGGCGTACATGGAAGAGGTCCCAGGTGACGGTGGTCAGGACTGGCCACCGTCAATCTGTGCCGCCGGCCCCGTGCGCCGAACCGTCTGGACAAAGAGGCGGGCCGGACCGGCATTGCTATACTGTGGCTCGATAATTAGCTTTGTAGGGCAAATCGGTGGCGCCAGGGCTCACGGGTGGCCACGCGGTCCCAGTCGGGTGGAAGGCCAGTGGAGGATAAGACAGATAGCATGCGGCCCACCCTCAGTATGGAACTGACCCCGAAAAAGGGTGTGGTTTCAGCTATTATGGATCGCCTGGAGAGATCGCGGCGCCTGGTCTGGGTGCCGATACCTGCCGTTCTGGCTGCGATTCTCGGCTTCCACTGGACTGCGACCGGTCAAGCCAACGAGCCCTACCTGTTGTTGCCCATCCTCAATACGGTTTTTACCACCGGCGTGGCTGTGTTCGTCGCGATCGCCGCCGGTCAATCCTATCTTCGCCAACCTGCCTTGCCCCTGCTGATGCTGGGCTGCGGCACCCTCGTTTTCGGACTCGGGAGCTTTCTTGCCGCGATCGCTACGGTGGACGGCCGCATGAACGTCGGTTTGACCATCCACAATTCCACAATGGCGATCGGAGGTCTATTCCATCTGATCGGAGCCGTGGTCGCATTCAACCCGGGTTCCGCTGCGGGCGGCCGGGTCGGTGGCTGGGGCGTCTATCTAGCCTACGTTGGTGTGGGCCTGGGCTTGGCAGTGATCGTGGTTGCCGCGTACTTGGGCCTCACCCCTTCTTTTTTCATCCCCGGAGAGGGGCCCACGCACATCCGTCAGTTGGTTCTCGGGTGCGCAGCGGCCATGTTCGGCCTGGCCGGATTGATAATGGCTCTCGATGGGGTACGGCATCGTACCTCGTTCGCGCGCTGGTATGCCACCGGCATGGGTTTGATCGCGGCCGGATTGCTGGCCGTGCTTATCGTCAGTTCGGTGGGCTCTCCTCTGAGCTGGGTGGGCCGGGCCGCCCAGTACCTGGGCGGGATCTACCTGCTGGTAGGAGTCCTCCTCGCAGCGCGCCACGCCGGGACCTGGAAGTTGGCGCTGCTGGAGTCGCTGCGTTCGGATGAGCATTTCGTACGCAGGATTATGGACAGCCTGTATACCTTCGTCTTTGTTCTGCTGCCCGACGGCACCCTCGTGGAAGCGAACAGGGCGCTGCTGGCTGCGGCCAACCTGACGATTGACGACGTTCGGGGACTCAAGTTCTGGGACTGCTTCTGGTGGAACTACGACGACACCGTGCGCGAACAGATCCGCGAAGCTTGCGTGCGCGTTTGTCGTGGGGAAAAGGTGCGCTTCGATATCGATGCGCACATTGGTGGGAATCGTCGATTACCTGTCGACTTCCAGTTGAGTCCGCTGCGGAACGAGCAGGGAACCATAACCCACCTCATACCATCGGGCGCGGATATCGCCGACCGCAAGCGGGATGAGCAACGTTTCCGTGTCCTCGCCGACAATATACCGCAGCTCGCCTGGATTGCGGACGTCCACGGCGTGCCCTTTTGGTTCAACCAGCGCTGGTACGCGTTCACCGGGACGAATTCTGCCACGATGGCGGAGTCTGGTTGGCGGGTCTTTCATCATCCCGATCACGTTGAGCGGGTCCTGTCGGGAATCGAGGATCGCTTCGCCCGGGGAACCGATTGGGAAGACACGTTCCCCCTGCTCGGCAGGGACGGGCAGTATCGGTGGTTCTTGTCCCGGGCGTTTCCGATCCAGGATGAGCAGGAGAATCGAACGATCTGGTTCGGTACCGGCACCGACGTGACCGACCGGTTCGAAGCCGAGGCCTCTTTGCGCGCAGCCCGGGATGAGCTCGAGGCCCGGGTGAACCAGCGTACCGCCGAGCTCCGGCAGCGTGCGGATCAGCTGGCCGCCCTCGCGTCCCAGTTGACGGTCGCTGAACAAGGAGAGCGTAAGCGTCTCTCCAAGTATCTTCATGACAACCTCCAGCAGCTCCTTGTCAGTTCCAAGCTGAGGTTGGTGCCTGTATCGCGTCGCCCCGAAAAGAATATCGCGAGCCAGGTCCAACAGGCCATCGATCTGATCGATGAGGCCATCGCCGCTTCAAGGGATCTTACCATCCAGTTGTCACCCCCCATTCTCCACGACGCCGGACTGACCGCCGGCATCGAGTGGCTCATCCGCTCCAAGCGCCAGAAGTACGGAATGGAGGTCCACTTCCAGGTCCTCGGCGATCCGATGCCCGAGAGGGAAGACGTTCGGCTCTTCGTGTTCGAATCCGTGCGGGAACTGCTCTTCAACGCCGTCAAGCATGCCGGAGTGAACGAGGCATACGTCACGCTCTCATTTGAGGAGCCCGGGCGGTTGCAGGTCACCGTGTGCGACGAGGGCCTCGGATTTGATCCCGATACCCTGGGCCCCCGATCCAAAGGCGGTCGCGACAGTTTCGGTCTCTTCAACATCCAGGAACGCCTGGTGATGCTCGGGGGACGGTTCGAGATCGATAGTACTCCAGGGCGGGGGGCCCGGTTCACGTTCAATGTCCCCCTACTGCCGAGGGTCGAGCAGGTGCAGACAACTGGAAATGGCAACTGGCAGCCGGGACAACTGAAGGAAACAGACAGAGTCCGGTTGCTGCTGGTCGACGACCACCAGATGATGCGCGAAGGGCTCCGCTCATTGCTGGAGGAGGAGGAGGATTTCGAGGTGGTCGGCGAGGCTGCCGATGGGCGTCAGGCCCTGGCCCTGGCCCAGGAGCTGCAGCCTCATATCGTTCTTATGGACTTCTCGATGCCGAACCTCAATGGGATCCAGGCGACCAGTCTGATCAGGCAGGAACTGCCCCATATCGGGGTCATCGGTCTTTCCATGTACGAGGAGCCCGATCGTCTTCAGGCCATGCTGGATGCCGGGGCTGCGGCCTATCTCACCAAGAGCGGAAATTCCGACTACTTGCTCGATGAAATCCGGCGCGTTTTTTCCAGTTTCGGCAAATGACATTTCGGGTTATTATCCCGGTAGCTATCGAGGTGACCCGAGGGTCGATCGGACTTCTTTGTGTATCGGGCCCATCGAAGCGAGTGGCGACAAGACCTAAGGCGGATACGGAACAAGGGGAAACCATGAAGGCACTGAAGCGACGGGCCGGCGACCAGCGACGTGTCCTGATCGTCGACGACCATCCGATGATTTGCCAGGGTTTGCACGATCTGCTGGAAAACGAGTCGGGATTCACGCCCTGCGGGCAGGTGATGACGTACGGTGACGCCCTGGCCTTCCTGTCCACTGACCTGCCGGATGTGATGATGGTCGACCTGTCACTGGAGGACGGCAGTGGCCTTGATTTGATCAAACAGGCCCGGTCGCTTTATCCGGCCCTCATTATCCTGGTCTATTCCATGCATGACGAGACCCTCTACGCGCCGCGCGCGCTCAAGGCGGGAGCCAATGGGTACGTCGAGAAGCAGTCCGACGCCAAGCACCTGATCGAGGCCCTGCAACACGTGTCCGCAGGCAAGCTGCATGTCAGCGAGGATATGACCGAAAAGCTTCTGCAGCAAAAGCTGGACACCGGCGCTCCTGCCGACGCGGTCGTGGTCGATCAACTCACCGACCGGGAATTGCAGGTCTTCGAGATGCTGGGGCACGGGCAGACGACTCGTGAAATCGCCGACAAGCTTAACATCAGCATGAAGACGGCCGACCGTCATTGCGAGAACATCAAACTCAAGCTGCAACTCGCGAACCGCACGCAGCTCCTGCACCACGCTGTGCACTGGCTGTTGCAGCAATCCTGAAAACACCCCTCCGGGTGGCTACCGCTTCCCACAGGCAGTAGAAGCGCCTGCCGGCGGACACTAAGGCACTGCTGGCCCCGGGACCCCGCGAGGACCTGGGCCGGCGGCGCTTTTGGGTGATCTCCCGATAACGCAAATCCCCACCGGTTCGTATGCTGAGTGTTATCGGGGCGATTCAGGGAAAGCTTCAACGCGACCGGCACCTCGTTCGTTACTATCCCACCATACCCAACCAGGAGGCCCGCCGTGTTAAAACTTGCCCTGTGGTTCTTCATAATAGCCATCGTCGCCGGGGTCCTCGGATTTGGCGGGATTGCGGTTGCATACGTTTCCATCGCCAAGATCCTGTTCGTGGTCTCCCTGGCAGTCTTTCTTGTCTCTCTTTTCATCGGACTGGGGCGTCGGAGAGAGCGTCGCGGCCCCTGATGAACGCCCCAAATCCCCATTTTCCGCAGGCGGCCCCAATCCCGGGCCCCAGATGGCCGGGTATGGCTGGGTTCCGGGCACCCCTATATGGGTGATTCCCCAATTTCTGGTGCGCCCTCTTTCACCTATGGTATTCCCTTGGCAAGAATGACCGGCCCCTGTGGTGCGTTGCGGTGCAGGCGCGGCATGGGTGGACTTGCGAATGCAGTTGGCGTCCGGGTCGGAAGAGGTTGATGGTCAGGGAATCATGGCCGACCGACAATTCGGGAACACCCCGTACTCCCGGCCTTTTCCGCTTCCAGCAGCACGGGCCCGGAATTTCAGGAGGAAAATCCATGAGTAAAGACGTTCTCAAGGGTAAGTGGAAAGAGTTGTCCGGCGACGTCAAGCGCCGCTGGGGCAAGCTGACCGACGATGACATGACGGAGATCAACGGGGATGCGGAGATGCTCCGAGGGAAGCTGCAGAAGCGCTATGGCTACAGCAAGGACGAAGCCCAGGATCAGTATGACCAGTTTGTCGCATCCTGGCGCTAGATAATCACCGACCTGCCCCGTTGGGCACTGGGCGACCTGTTTGCCAGGAGATGGCGACGCTGGCCGAATACCACAAGCTCCATTTATCCAATGAATCCGACCGGAAGTTATCACGAATATTTGAAAGGGGAGAAAGAAAATGAAACCCAAAATCAAAATCACAACGATTGGTCTGGCCATGATCATGATCGCGGGGGCAGCCCTTGCCCAATCGCAGAACGACAAGACCCAGCTCAAGCGCAGCGGCGATACCGAGCAGAAGTCCCACATGGCAATTCGGGAAGATCATTCCCGCCTCGACTTCCAGCCGAAGCTTGTCAAGGTCGAGAATCTGATTGGTGCTGAGGTCGTTAACGCTCCCGGCGAAGAGCTCGGCACGGTCCGGGACCTGATGATCAACTCCTCGGGCAGCAATGTGGGGCGCGTGGTGATCGGCCAGGGTGGCCTGATGGGCCTTGGCGAGACGTTACACTCCGTGGCCTGGAACGAGATCACCATCCAGTCCCATCGCGAGGTGGGCGAAGGCGATGATGATACCGGGGTCAAGGTGATGCTCAAGACCACTCTCGAGCAGTTCAAGAACAGAAAGACCTTCGCCTATGACGACGAGTCGGATTGGGATTCTGATGACCCCCACCGCGAGGACAAGACGGCCACTCGGGACGGGGACCTGGATGATGGGACGCGTACCCGCAGCCACATTGCAGCGCGCCGCGTCAGCGAGATCCTCGACAAGCCCATCCACAACTCCAAGGATGAACGCATCGGCGAGGTCGAGGACATCCTGATCGACACCAATGAAGGTCACCTGGCCTATGCGATCATCGATATCGAAGACGGCCTGATCGACCTCGATCCCGAAGTGGCGTCCATTCCTTGGCCGGCCCTGCGGGACCGTGGAGAACACATGCAATACTCCATGGGTAACGAGACCCTGGGCCATCTGGCATACGAAAAGAGCTCCATGGACCGCCTCGAAGATCGTGAATTTGCAAGTCAATGCGCCCAAAAGACCGGGACGGATCCCTATTGGATGACGGGTGCCGTCGCAGCGAACGAGGAGCACAACCCTGATCACCAGGTTGTCGCAGGCACCGAAGGCCGGGACAACAAGCACAAGGGCTCGTTGGATGGGTCTGCGGTCCAGGTTTCCGGGCGGGTGATCAACGTGCCTTCGCAGGCCACGGCTTCCGAACCGATGCGCGTGGAAATCAAGACCGACGACGGCCGCACCGTGACCGTTCTTTGTGGCATGGATATGCGCGGGAAAAAGGACGGATACAAGACTTCCTCCACCCAGGGCGCGATGAGGAACCCGAACCGCGACGAGGATGAAAGTAAGAATCGAATGCATGCCCTGAAGCTGAAGAAGGGCGATGTGATCACCGTCTCCGGCCTGAAGACCACCATGGAGAACGGGCAGTCGGCGATCACGGCCGAGAAAGTCGAACGAGAAGGCGAGATATTCACCGGTGAGCAGCACAAAAATCAGTAGCCCGATTCCATAATAGGGCCGATCGGCGCCCACGGTGGTGGCCGAGGAGAAAAGAGTGGGACGGGTCAGCCGCGAGAGCGAGCCCGTCTCCTCGCTTTGATCAGGCACGTCGCCGCACCAGAGCCACGATGAAGGCGGCCAGCAGGGCGATCGGAGCCATTTGTTTTAACTATTCGCATTTGCTCATCAACAAGAGAGGTTGTCATATGAAAGATTTGAGTCAATGGCTGGGGCGTGGGCTGATCGGGCTTGCGCTATTGCTGCCGTTCGCATCCCAGGCGGTAGAGGGCATAACCGTCCTCGACAGCAATTTCGGGGTAGATGAAACAGAGCAACGTCTGATTGAGGCAGTCGAGAATAATGGATTGACGGTTATGGTTCAGGTCGATCACAAGGCCAATGCCAAAACGGTCGGTCTGGACATGCCGGCGACGAGACTCGTGGTTTTCGGCAACCCGAAGCTAGGCACTCAATTGATGAAGTGTTCCCCGACAGTGGCGATCGACCTACCGATGAAGATGCTGATCTGGGAAGAGGGGGAGACCGTCAAGGTGGCCTACAATACTGTTGACTACCTCGTCGATCGCCACCAGATCGACGATTGTGCAGCGTCTGCGCTGGAAAAAGTCCGCCAGGCACTCGACGGGTTTGCGAAGGAGGCTGCCGGCGTTGAATAGCGCAGGAGGGGCTTGTCTCCCAGCAGTCGGTTTTCAAACGGACGAGGCCTTGGACATTTGCCGTGTCATGGCTCGCGGATACGGCCCGAGGATGGAATGCTCTTCCGGTGCGAACGGATGCTATGCCTGGGCCTAGCTCAAAAGGCGTAGAGCGGTTGAATAGATTTTGAAGGCGAGTAGTTATTCAAACGCCCTCTCCCCCTGAAATCCAACAACGATGTTGAACTTCACGCCTTGATTCCCCCCCCCAGACACTCGAAAACCCGCGCCAGCAAGAGCGCCCAGCAACGGGCCGTCGCGGTCCCGTGGGTGAGGACAGATTTCTCTGTAACAACGCGGAGTTGTACGTTCTGGCCGGGGGAGTCAGCTTTCAGCAAGGCCGATCTGAGCTGCGGGGATGCCTTCGACATCGTGCGTTACCCTTCCCCGGAGGATCGCACCGGGGAGTTCACGGCCAACGTCGACCCCCTCGCGGTGCTGACCGATGGGGTGCGGAAGCTGGAGTACGACCATGCGCTGGTGCCGGATCCGGATCCGGTCTTGCCGGCGGCCTTCGATCTGCCGGAACCCGCGCCTGTCCAGCTGGAGGTTTTCGATGTTTCCGGGCGGCGTGTCTGGTCCCGGCAGGACACGGGTGATTGGCCGGCGGGAAGGCACGAGGTGCCCTGGCTGGGGCAGGATCGGCGGGTCGAGACCTGGCGTCGGGTACATTTCTGCTGCGGGTCGTGGCGGGTGATTGGCAGGACGCC
>JGI12109J20283_11277600_pt1 | contig 15869 bp, 9 predicted proteins | sample ElkSlonscriptome_12_FD_20283 | JGI IMG/M metagenome (IMG submission 20283)
GCCAGAACCAGAATGCCGGTGTTTCGCCGGCTGGTGACCAGTATGGCGGACAGGACAAGAGCCAGCCCCGCCCCGAACCACCAGTAGACCTCATACAGGTCCATGCCAAATAACCCCAGGACCAGCCGAACGAGAATGAACCCGCCGGCAGCCTGGGCCGTGGCGACCAGAAAACGAAGATCTTCCAGGTGGGTCGCCATCCGGCGCTTCAGGGGCGGTGGTATTCCAGGAACCCGGCCGGCCGCCATGAGCTGGCGAATCTGGTTGCGAAATCCGTGTGCCGCACGCCGGTACTCCCACATCATCACCGAAACGAGGGCCATGAAAACGATCAACCCCTGCCAGCCCAGATTGGTGGCCACCTCAAGATACAGATTGTGTGTATCCTGGCTACGGTTGAAGCGGTCCCGCCGCACGGCAGGAAAACTGGCCACGCCGACCCCGAGGGGGTTTTCCTTGAGGATGATCCAGGCATCCTGCAGGATAACGATACGCGTCTCCTTGGATTGGCCCTCCTTTTCCTCGCCCCCGATACTCTTGAAGCGTTCGATGTACTCCTGGGGAAGCATGGCCAGGCCAATGGACAGGCCAATGGCCCCGTACATGAGGAATTTCTTCTTCTTATCCGCCTGGAAAAGCCACCACCCCAGAAATGCCAGAAGGCCGACGTAGGCCGTCCGGGAGCCCGAATAGATGACGCAGACCAGGCTTGTGCAAGCCACGATCAGCAGCCCCAGCTTCAGGATCCGGCTGCGCACCCGGGAAAAGAAGAAAGCCACGAAGGGCAAGGCCCCCATGGCCACCCCACCCAGACTGTTCGGGTGCTCGTAGATGGGGACCGCGCCGTGCAGCCGGTCGATGCCCTGATTCTGCCAAACCAGAGACCCGGAGATCAGCCCCTGGGTGGCCTCCTGGGTGATGTAGAAAACCGAAAACAGGAAACTGGCCAGAAACAAGCGCAGGAAACGGGGCGACTCGATCATCACCACCATGAAAAAGGTGAGGAGAGCAAACTTGATGACCCGGTCCATGAAAATGGTCTGCGCCAGGACCGGATCCGCCGCGAAGGGCAATTGCACGATCATGGCCAGAAAAAGCAGACTTATACACACCAGCATGGGCATGGCTCGACCGATGACAGGTTTGCGATTGGCAAGCTGGAATCCCACCATGACGATGACGACGATCCCGAGAATGAATTCGAAGCGCAGGGCCGCGAGAATATCCAGCCTGGCTCCCACCTGGACATAACGCGCCACCACGAAGGCCAGGAAGGCCAGAAAAACTATCCAGCTGCGCGTGGGGTAGCTGGGAGCGCGGGCCGCCGCGGCGAGGATATGTCCCTCGCTCGGCGCACGGATTCCCCTGCTCGCCAGATCCATCATGGCTTCCCGTCCTGTCCCAGTTTCTCCTGGTATATGTTCCAGTAGGTGTGCCCCATGGCCTCGAGAGTCAGCCGTTCCGCCTGCATCCGGCGTCCCGCCTCGCCCAATTCACGGGCTTGATCCGGGGCCGCCACCAGATCGGTCATGGCGCGAGCCCAACCCTCCACATCCCCCGGTTCCAGAAGCAGGGCCGTTTCCCCATGATGCAGGATTTCCTGCAACCCCCCCACGCGCGAGGCCAGGATGGGCGTGCCCACGCTCATGGTCTCCAGGATGGTGTAGGGTAGACCTTCGTGCCAGGAAGGCATCACCAGGGCATCGGCGTGGAACAGGTAATCATAAATATTCTTTTTGAAACCGAGAAACCGAACCCGTTGTCCCAGTTCAAGATCCGAAGCCAGCTCTTTCAACTCCCGCGTGCTGGGCCCCTGGCCTATGAGATTCAGGGTCAGAGGCAGGTCAGGATCCATCCTGGCCAGCGACTTCAGCAGGGTCTGCAGGCCCTTGACCGGTGAGATCCTCCCCACGGCCACCAAATGGAACCGGCCCTCGGGCAGGTCCGCCGGGCGCGGAAAATCCCCCTGCGCAACAGGGTCGATGCCGTTGTGAACCGTCAAGCCGCCATCGCCCGTGCCCCGTTCCCGGCGCCGGCGCAGATCGTCAGTGACATAGCAGACCGTGGCGTCACCGCGGCGGGAAAAAAAGGCCTCGAGACCGTTGTAGAGATGGGACTTGATCCAGGGCACACTGAAGCGGTTCTCCGGCTCCACCAGCCCGTGAACGGTTCGCACCAGGGAGAAGGGATGATGCCGCCGCGCCAGGGAGGCATTCACCACCGCCCGGTAACCGTGGGCGTGGACCAGATTGACCTGGTTGTCGGATAGGATGCGAGCCAGCCGCCGCGGCAGGAACAGGTCGAAGGAGCGACCCTCCAGGATGACCGGATCCACCCCCAGCAGGCGAGCCTGCGCGGCCAGTTCCCGGTCGTGAAAGAGGACAAGCAGGGGCCGCTGCCCCTGCCTGAGAAAAAACTCGCACATGCCCAGAAGATGGCGCTCGATGCCGCCGAAAATTTCGCCGACCGAGAGCATGGCCACCACCGGCCGGACGGATATCATCTATGCTCTTTCCAGCTGGCCACGGTTTCCGACAGAAACGGGATGAAGGCCTTCGCAGCGATCTCGTTGCCCCTCTGGCTGGGGTGGCTGTCCTGACCATCGCGCGTGGCGAAACGGCTCCAGTCGCTCTTGCCGCCCTCGGTCAGGATGTCGTAGTAGTCGAAGACGGCCACGTTGGGCAAGGAATAATCCGCCAGCCAGCCATTTTCCTGGTCGGCCAGCCAATCGTTGAAGATGCGGGCGTACTCGGCATCTTTCGGTTCGGACTGGAAAAGGCTCTTGAGCTTGGCCTTGAAACCCACCGGCCTGGGCTGGGCCCGGGGAGGCGGGGTCAGGGCCACGAAAAGAACGTCGGGATGCTCCTGGAATAGGGGCAAAAGGCTGTTGTAGCTGGCCTTGCTGTTGGCCACGGTCCGCACGGCCGAATCGGGGTCACCGGGTTCCTCGCCCATCCCGGTATAGTCGTTGTTGGGGTAGCAGCTCTTGAAAACGATGATGCTGTTGGAGCGGCCTTCGGGCAGAAAAGCATCCTGCTTGCCCGTGCGCAGCAGATCGTCCATGTGCTCGGCAAACTTGGCTCGCCAGTGGTGGATGTCCGTATCCTCGCCCAGACGGGATTCATAACTCAGCTCATTCACCCGGTAGCCGGCCGCTTCCAACCGGGCGCGGAGGCCGCCTCCGTTGGGGTGGGCCGTGTAGATACAGCGCTCCCCTGACCCTTTGCGACCATCGACCTGCTCGCCGGGATCCGCAAGCAACTGCCCTCCACAACTGTGATGGATGAAAAGAAGGTCTGTGGTTTCGCCCATGCTTTCCTCTTTCCCGTCGGCCGCCATGGCCGTCATGGAACCCATGAGGGCCAGGAAAACAAGGCCCAGGCCCAATGATCCCCTCTGAAAACCTATCCGGGTGCGTCGCGTCAATTTATTCCCTTTCGGTACGCAGAATCTAGAATTGGCCCAATCTACCAAAACCTGGGATTTTTGGCCACTGCCGAACCGGCTGAACCCCTGTAATCAAAAGAAAAATTTCTTAACCATTTGCATAAACAGGCGATGAGGTGGTAGAATACTGGGGTGTTGATTCTCCAAAACTCATATCGCAATCCCAGAGCAGGTTCCGTCGGGCATTTCCCGACAACGACGGAGGAATCTTTTCATGCTGTTTGTCACCGGTTCTTTTCGCACCCGGCTGGCCGGGTGGGTTGTTCTTGGCCTGCTTGTTCTTGGGACAGCCCAGGCCATGGCCGCCACCCCCGGATTCCTGCCTAACGATGGGCGCCTGGACGACGCCGTCCTGTTCTACGCGTCCAGCCCCCGACTGGACATATTCTTCACCCATGACGGGGTAATGTTCGATATCAAGGATCCCGCCTCCGTGACGGCCATGCAGGAATATTCCCGCTCCGATGTCAGAAGCGAGCCCTTGCCCGAGCGCCGCGGTCACGCCCTGCGGCTTGGATTCGCGGCCGCCGCTCCGGCCGCCCGGCCCGAGGCCATGGACCCGGGCACTATCCCCATGAATTTCTTCTTCGGCGAGGATTCCCGGAACTGGCGCACCGGCGTCCGGGGTTTCCAGACCCTGCTCTACCGCGACCTCTGGCCTGGTGTCGACCTGGAATTCCGCATGGTGGAAGGCCGCCTCAGCTATCGGCTGAGCGATGAATCCGCCCGGGCCAACCTGATCTGGACCGGCGCGGAGACCACTCTCGATCCTGCCGGTCTGACGGAACTGGTCACCCCGTACGGAGCCCTGGTGGATGATGGGCAGAGGATCGGCAGCACGGAATCTCCGGCAGACGACCTGGTATTCGCCCAGCGGGGGGTGGGGGCTCTCCTGTGGAGCACACTCAGCGGTGGTTCGGGCGATGACGAAGGTTCCACCCTGGCCGTGGCCTCCAATGGCGACATCATCGTCGGCGGCGAGACCAGCAGTCCCGACTATCCCGGCACGCCCGGAGCCTACAACGAGGATTTTTCCGATTACCTGGATGTTTTCGTCAGCCGTTTCAGCGATGAGGGCAGCAACCTTGTCTGGAGCACATTCATCGGCACATCGAACAACGACTATTGCAACGCCATCGTCCTGGATGCGAACGACAACCCCATCATCGGCGGCCGCAGCGGCAGCAGCAACTACCCCACCACCCCCGGCGCCTTCGATACGACATTCAACGGGGGCATCAGCGACGCCACGGTCAGCAAGCTCAGCGGTGACGGGCAGACCCTGATGTGGAGCACATTCGTCGGCGGCAGCGAGGTGGACAGTTTCTTCGATATGGCCGTGGACGCATCCGGAGACCTGGTATGTGTGGGATATACGGCCAGCACCGACTACCCGACCACCGCCGGGGTGTTTCAGGATTTCTTCGCCGGTCCCCCCTACGACCATACCATCAGCACCCTGTCCGCCGATGGTTCAACCCTTCAAGTATCCAGCTATCTGGGCGGAACCGACCGTGACGCCTGCCGGGGTATCGCCATCGATGACGCCGGGGACCTGTATCTGGCCGGCTTCAGCTTTTCCACCGATTTTCCCGTGACGCCGGGCGCCTTCCAGATCACCAAGTCCACCATGGAGGATGCGGCCTTGACCAAGATGAGTGCGGACCTGAGCACCGTGATCTGGTCCACCTACCTCGGTGGCGACGGCAGCGACCGCTCCCTGGCCATCGACCTGGACAGCAACGGGGATCCCGTCATCGCCGGTTTCACCTACAGCACGGACTTCCCCACCAGCCCCGGGGTCCTGCAGGAAAGCTACGGCTACAGCATGGAGAGTTTCGTGGCCAAGTTCCACGCGGCCGACGGAAACCGCGACTGGTCCACCTACATTGGCGGGCTGCACGAGGACGAGATCTTTTCGGTGCAGGTGGACGCCCAGGACAACCCCCTGATCACCGGCTGGACCACAAGCACCAACTTTCCCGTCAACGATCTGGGCTTCGACAGCACCCACAACGGGGGCGAAGACATCTTCGTGAGCCGCCTCAGCACCGACGGAAGCGCCCTGCTCTGGGGTACCTATCTCGGCGGCAGCGGCGATGACCGGGCCCTGGAACTGGCCATCGACGCCGATGACAACCCCCTGATCACGGGCCACGCGGCCAGCAACGATTTTCCGGTCAGCAGTTGGGCCTACGGCCAGACCCCCAGCGGCGGGGATGACATGGTTCTGGCCCGCTTCGACACGGGTGACGCGGCGATGTCCCTGAGCTCCGCCACCACCAGTCTCGCTTGCGGCCTGACCGCCACGGTAACCTTCTCCTTCACTCCGGATCTGCCGCACACACCCCCTTTGCGCGGCTATTCCGTGCGTGTCGTCGCTCCTGAAGGACTCACTTTCGGCCCTGGCAGCATCAACGTCCTGTCCCCCATCAGCGGAGTCAACGACACCTTCCAGATCATCGAGAACGACCTGGGCGATTGCACCATCGACTTCAGCTTTCTGGACCAGGGAGCGGGCCTGGATGTCTTCGGGGAACTCTTCACGATCGACTTCGAGGGCACGGGCGCCGGTGTCAGCACCGTGGCCATTGCCGAGGGCATCTTCCGCGACGCTGACAACCACCCCTTCGACGTGGACATTCTGGACACCCTGGACCTGACGGTGGACTGCACCCCCCCGGCTGCCCCACTCCTGGCAGCCGAGCCGGTCTTCACCCAGGGCACGGAAAACCAGATCACCTGGACCGACGAGAGTCTCGGCGATGCGGTGGAATTCAATGTCCAGGCGAGCACCGAGGGTGACTTCAGCGTGATCACGGCCGAGAGCGGCTTCTTCACCGGCTTCAGCCACACCTTCACCGATCTGGCCGACGGCACCACCTACTTCTACCGGGCCTTCGGACGCAGTGAAAGTGGTCTGGCCAGCGCGGCCAGTGCCCCGGAGTCCAGCACCCAGGACGCCTCTCCCCCCCAGACCGCCGCGGCCCCCCTGCCCGGCGCCGTGCCCGCCACCTTCGACCTGGTTTTCAGCGCCTCGGATGCCGGCAGCGGCGTCGAGAGCGTCGAACTCTTCTACAGCCACGAGGGCGGCGCTTTCACTTCCGCCGGCCTCTTTTTGTCCAGCCCCGCCACCTTCACAGCCACCGACGGCGACGGCGACTACGCCTTCTACACCGTGGGCACCGACAGCGTCGGCAACGTGGAAAGCGCCCCTGGAGCCGCGGACGCCGCCTCCGAGGTGGACACCACCGCCCCGGACACCCCCACCCTCGGGGCCGAGCCCGCGTACACGCCGGCCGATTCCAATACGGTGACCGCCAGCGACGAGTCCGCCAGCGGCGCCTTCCACTACCGTTTCCAGTGGAGCGAGGCGGCAGATTTTGCCGTCATCGGCGCCGACAGCGGTCCGGTGACCGGTCCCGGCCACACCTTCACGGGCCTGGTCGACGGCACGACCTACTTCTTCCGCGCCGCGGCCCTCGACAGCCTGGGCAACAGTTCCGGCTGGTCCAACGTGGTCAACAGCACCCAGGACACCTCGGCGCCCGTCTCCAGCGCCCAGGATCCCGGGGACCAGTCCCAGACCACCTTCGATGTGCCCTTCACCGCCACGGACGCCGGCAGCGGCGTGGCCGGCGTGCAGTTGCACGCCAACTTCGCGGGCGGCGTTTTCAGCAACGCCGGCAGCACCACCAGCAGCCCCATCAGCTTCACCGCCGCCGAGGGCGAGGGCCTGTACGGTTTTTTCACCGTGGCCGTGGATAGCCTGGGCAACCTCGAGGCCTCGCCCGGCAGCGCCCAGGTCTTCTGCCTGCTGGATCTGACGGCTCCGACATCTGCCGTGGACTCTCTGGACGCCTTCCAGGCCAATCCCACCTTCACCCTGACGGCCACCGCCGAGGACAACCTCTCCGGGTTGGCCCTTATCGAGTGGTTCTTCCAGGTGGACGGCGGCGTGTGGACCAGCGCGGGCACCAGCGAACTGCCCAGCTTCGATTTCACCGCACCCCAGGACGGAGCCTTCGGCTTCTACTGCGTGGCCACCGACAGCGTCGGAAACAGCGAGGCGGCCCCTGCCGAACCCGATGCCCAGACCCTGGTGGACACGACCGGCCCGACGGGCCACTTCGTCATCAACGGCGACTCCCCGGCCACCAACGATACCGGCGTGACCCTCAGCATCGCCGTCGGCGGGGCCGCGGAGATGCGTTTCAGCAACGACGACACCGTCTTCCCCCTGGGCTGGGTCCCGATTGACACCACCGCCGCCTGGACCCTCCCGGCCCAGACCGGGACGGCCACGGTCTACGGGGAGTTCCGCGACACGGTGGGCAATACCACCCAGCTGACGGACACCATCCTCTTCGACCAGGACGCCCCCGGCGTGGCCACCTTCCTGGAGACGACCCCTCGCCACCAGGGCGTGGATCTGGTCTGGCACGATCCGGACGACGCCGATCTGGAATACGTGGAAATCTGGCGCGGCCTGCGCCATGACGGGTCCGGGGAATCGGCCTACCCGCTCTACCAGGGAGTGACCGTGCCCACACCGCCTGCGGACCGGGCCGCGGCCGTGGCCAGTAGCGAGTGGGTCCTGGCGGGTACCGCCCCGGCCGCCGCCCAGGTCTTCAGCGATACTCTCGATACGCGCGGCATCTACCACTACGAACTGTTCGCCGTGGACGCCGCCGGCAATTCCAGCGCCCCCTGCGCACAGCTCCCGGCCAGCACCAACTACATCCTGGGCGACATGGCCGTGCCTTTCGATGGGGTCGTCAACGGCGCCGATCTGACCTACCTGGGCTCCACCTACGGACTACCGGCCGGGGAGCAGGACTTCTACCCCGATGCGGATGTGGGGCCCACCGACGACCTCAGCGGCACCGGCCTGCCCCTGCCCGATGCGGTCATCAACTTCGAAGACCTGATGAGCACCACCAACAACTACGGCCTGGCCGCCAAGGCCGGCACCGGAGCCGGCGTCGAAAAGGTCGGCGGCAACGAGCCCGTGGCCATCTCCTGGTTGGTCACCGGTCCGAGCAGCTACACCCTCTTCCTAGAGGACATGGCCGGGGACCTGAAGGGCCTGAACCTGCAGGCCGATCTGCCCGCGGGTGTGCAGGCCGTCGTCACGGCCGGAGCCCTCTGCGCCGAGCAGTTCGCCCCGGTCTTCCTGCAGAACATTCCCCGCAACGGTGTGGACGTGGGCCTCAGCATCCTCGGGCCGGGAGCCACTTTCCAGGGCACGGGCGCGCTGTTCACGGTCACCCTGCAGGGTTCCCAGGACCTGGAACTGCTGGATCTGGGTGTCATCCACCTGGATCTGCGGAATAGCCGGAACGGACCGGTGGAATTCGCCTTCGACCAGGCCAGCGCCGCCGAGGTGCCGACGGTCTTCTCCCTGGACGGGAACTATCCGAACCCCTTCAACCCCAGCACCACCATCCGCTTCAGCCTGCCCCAGCAGGAGAACGTGCGGCTGGAGATCTTCGGCGTGGACGGGCGCCTGGCCCGGGTCCTGCTGGACGAGCCCATGGGCGCCGGCCGGCACGAGATCATCTGGTCCGGCCGGGACGGGTCCGGACACATGGCCGCATCTGGTGTATACTTCTACAGGATTCGCGCAGGCGGTTTCCACGCCGTCCAGAAGATGACCTTGATGAAATAGGAGATGGGCATGTATCGCAAAAATCACATGATCATGGCCACCTTCGTCCTGACGTTCGGGCTGGTGGCGATGGGTTTCGGGGCCGCGGCAGCCGAGGTGAACCTGCGCTGGAGTCCCACGGACACCACCCTGGCTCCCGGGGACACCGCCCGCGTGGGCGTGTACCTGGATGAGCCCCTCAGCATCCGTACCATCGAGATCTGGGCCACCTACGACACAACCGTGGTGGCCCGTCTGGACGGAGGACCCGGCCGGCTTTTCACCGACAGCGGTTACTTCATCTTCGAGGATTTCGCGAGCGAACCCGGCCAGTGGCACGGCCTGGCCGTGGTCATGGGCGCGGGGCTCTACCTCACGGGCCCCGGCGAACTCGTCTTCTGGGATGTCGAGGCCCTTGCCGAGGGGGTCTGCCCCATCGAGACCCTGGCCGTGGTGCTCTATGACGAGCAGGCCCCGCCGGAACTTGTCCCGGACGTTTACCTGGACAGCGGCAGCATCGTCGTCCAGGATCCTCTCAGCGCGGCCGGCGATGTGCCCGCCGTAGCGGGCCGGTTGTCCCTGTATCCGAACCCGTTCAACCCCAGCCTGCAGGTGGGCTTCCATCTGGAAGCGGATACCGACGCCAGGCTGACCGTGCACGACGCCCGCGGCCGGCAGGTCTCGGTCCTGGGTTCCGGCCTCATGAGCGCCGGCGAGCAGGTCTTCCGCTGGAACGGGAAAGACGACACGGGGCGTGTGCTGCCGGCCGGTGTGTACGTCTTCCGCCTGGAGGCGGGCGACATCAGCGAGCAGGCCAAGGCCGTCCTCATCAAGTAACACCCTGAAGGAGCCTGGGTGCAGGATCAGGATTCGAAAAGGAAGGGGCGCCTCGGCTTCGGGGCCCTGCGTCCCTATTTCCGGCTCCTGCGGGACCAGCGGCTGGACCTGGCACTGGTCCTTCTGCTCATGCTCGTCAGCACCGGCGTGAGCCTGGCCATTCCCGTCATCGCCGGGCGCTTCGTGGACACGGTCAATGGTGTGCTGAAGACCGTGCCCGGCCACGACCAGCTTCTCCTGCTGGCCGGACTGCTGGTCCTGCAGCTGCTGGGCTCGTTCTTCTTCAACATCACCAGCGCCCGCCTGGGGCTGCGCACCGTCACCCGCCTGCGGCACCGTCTCTTCGCCCACCTGCTGGAATTGCCGTCGCTGTACTTCAGCGGCCAGAAGGCGGGCGACCTGTCCAGCCGGGTCACCAGCGATGTGGGCAGCATCCAGTACATCCTGACCAGCGGTATCGTCACCTTCCTGCGGTCGGTGCTGACCATCCTGGGTGCCCTGGTGCTGATGTTCAGTCTGAACCCGCGTCTGACCACCGTGGTGCTGCTGTTGATCCCGGCCACCATCGGGCTGGTAAGGCTCTTCGGCTGGCGTCTGCAAAAGCTCTACCGCCGCCTGTACGATGAGCTGGGACGCATCAGCAGCCACGTGCAGGAGACCGCCGGCGGCATCCGCGCCCTGAAGGTCTACAACGCCCAGGACCACCAGCTCTCCCGCTTCGACGGCATGATCCACCAGTACCTTCAGGCCGGACTACGCCGGGCCTGGTTGCAGGCGGCCCTGGAGTCCAGTATCCAGATCAGCCTGTGGGTGTGCCTGCTGGCGGTCGTCATCTACGGATTCACCCTGACCGCCCGCGGCGTCACCACCGCCGGCGAGCTGGTGGCCTTCCTCCTGCTGGCTTTCCGGGTGGCCATGCCCCTGGGCAGCCTGACCAATCTCTACTCCAGCGCCCAGGGCGCCGTGGCGGCGGCGGGTCGGCTGGACGACATATTCGCCATGGAACCGGAGCGGGAACCCGGCTCGCCCACCATCCGGCCCGACCCCCAGCCGGCCTCCGTCCGGCTGCAGGATGTTTCTTTCCGCTACCCAGGGCACGACGACAATCCCCCTGTGCTGCAGGACATCGACCTGGAGATCCCTGCCGGCAGCTGGGTGGGCATCGTGGGGCCCAGCGGGGCGGGCAAGAGCACCCTGGCCCATCTCATTCTGGGCCTGCTGCCACCCGATGCGGGGCGGCTTTCCCTGGACGATTGCCCCTACGCTGAATACGAGCTGACCCAGCTGCGATCGCGCATGGCCTGGGTTGGCCAGGAACCGCTGCTGTACGATGCCAGCCTGCGGGAGAACATACTCTTCGGTCTGAAGGACGTGGACGAGACCCAGCTGGCCCGCGCGGTGCAGCTTTCCGGGGTGGAGGATTTCGCCCGGGACTTTCCCGCCGGCATGGAGACCACCTGTGGTGAGCAGGGGTCCCGCCTGAGCGGCGGCCAGCGCCAGAAAGTGGCCCTGGCGCGGGCCTTCCTGCGCCTGCCCGGGCTGCTGGTGCTGGACGAGCCCACCAGCGCCCTGGACGCGGAATCGGAGGAAAGCATTCGGCAGGCCATGCGCAACCTCATGCGCGGCCGGACCGCGCTGGTCATCGCCCACCGTCTTTCCCTGGTGCGGGACCTGGACCGGATCCTGGTGCTGGCCCAGGGCAGGATCGTGGAATCCGGCACCCACGCCTCGCTGATGGAGGCCGGCGGTCTCTACAAGACCCTCTACGACCTCCAGCACGGCCCCCAGGTCTGATTATACATATGGTGCCCCCGTTCTTACCTGAAAAGTGAATATCCGGATTCCATCCCACAGCAAACCCTTGGCCCCATTTCACTTCTTAGTTGCCGGTTAAAACACCGACAGGAAGGAACTTGAGGGCCAAATCCCCCTGCCAGGGCCCTAAAAAATCCATTCTCCCCCTGTTGACACAGGATAGTTTTTGCGCTATAATATCAGTCTATTGAGGGAGTAGAGTACCCTTGACAACAACCGGCCCTTATTTCCAAGGCCCAAGGAAAGGGTGAAAGGCAGGATCATGAAGAAGAATTACAAGAAGCCTGAATTGAAGACCCGCAAGATCGAACTGGGTGTTTTCGGTGATTACGGTAACAGCGAAGGTGGTCGCGTGGACCCCTCCCCTGTGAACGTCATTGACGATTTGAACCTCCGCATGGAGTAGAGCCCACCGTTCCGAGCCTCGCTTTCGGAACCGTGGACAGAGCATTGAGGACCAGGGGGTTTCCCCTGGTCCTTTTTGCTGGGCATAGGTGGGGAAAGCCCTGTCTCGCCAATGGGAATCAGGCTTCGGCGGCCAGGGGGTCCGGTCTGTCCAGGGTGTTTTCCAGGCTGATCCGGTGCTGGCGGCGATGCTTCAGGGTGATCCGCAGATCAAACCGCTCCCGAGGCGTGAGCTCTGCCCAGTGACCATTCAGGAATCGGGTCAGCGCGCCGGTGGATTCCAGATACCGGGCCAGAACCTCACCGAAGGGCCAGGTCGCGGCCGCCGCCAGGGCCTGGCGATTGTATTCCTCGAAATCCAGGGGAGGCTGGGGATTCAGGCTCTTGCGATCCAGCTTGCGGGTGAAGAAATCCACGGTGAAGTTGTCCCAGAAGGCGATGTGCGCCAGGGTTTCCTTGAAGCTGAGAGACTGCCCGGGACCGCGCCCATCGCGCAGTTCCTGGGGACAGGCCGCCAGGCAGCACCGCAAAAGGCGATCCTCTTCGAGGAGGGCATCCACGAGCAATTGCGGGTTGTTCAAGGGAGGGCCCTTTCACTGAAAACGCGCTTCCGGTTATAATGTTTTCTTTATTAAACCACATTATGCCGCCGCTGGCAAGGACTCTTGCATATATTCCTGCAAGGGCCTAGGATCTGGCTGAGTTTCAGGAGGATACGACCCGAACCGCCGGGGCGGCTTCCTCCCATCATGAACCGAACCCCTATCCCCCCACCGCGCCTGGCGCGGCGATGGCCGGAGGCCCTCATGTCCCCCAGAACCCGGATTCTTCCGCTCCTTCTCGTTGTTTGTCTGTCCGTCGGCCTGGCCGGTGGTTCCGCCGCCGGTGATACCAAGGGCCGCTGGGGCCTGGGCCTCGAGGGCGGCGTCATGAAGCTGACGGAAGGCTACTGGGATTATTCCAACCTGGACCAGTTCGGCGCCCTGACCGTTGAGCGGGGCCTGGGCACCCACTGGAATCTGCAGCTGGCCCTGAAGTACGGCCACATCCGGCCCGGACCCGAGTACCGCGGCGAAGAAGTGGGCCTGGACGGCAAGAGTGGCGCCCCCCTGCACAACGTCATGTGGCAGCCCATGACCCACCTGCAGTACCGCTTCTCACCAGAAAGCAGGATCAGCCCCTGGTTCGGCCTGGGGCTCGGGCTGACCAGCTGGAAGATCCTGGATCTGCAGGGCGAGGACGCGGGCCTCTTTCCCGGCGGGGATGTCAGCGAGGGTTACGATACCGCGGGCAACCGCGTCACCCTCGAAGGGACGGACTTCACCTTCGGCATCTCCCTGGGCACGGATCTGTTCGTGACGGAGAAGCTGGCCTTCCGCTTCGGGGGCCGCTATTACCTGATGCCCGGCAACGAGGTGGACAACGCCGGCATGAGCCGTTTCTGGGGTCCCGGCCACGTGGACGCCAACACCGGCATGATGGAAGCCATGGTGGGGCTGACCTGGTGGTTCGGCGCCGCGGACAGGGACCACGACGGCATCCCCGACGATCGGGACAGCTGCCCCGACCAGCCCGAGGATATGGACGGCTACAACGATCTGGACGGCTGCCCCGAGCCGGATAACGATCGCGACGGCATCCTGGACGAGCAGGACAACTGCCCCTCAAAGGCCGAGGATCTGGATGGCTTCCAGGATGAGGACGGATGCCCGGATCCGGACAACGACGGCGACGGTATCGTTGACGGCCGCGACCGTTGCCCGGACGAGGCCGAGGACATGGACGGCTTCCAGGATGAGGACGGATGCCCGGATCCGGACAACGACGGCGACGGTGTTCTTGACGACGCCGACCAATGCCCCGAGACGCCCGCCGGTGTGCAGGTGGACGATACGGGCTGCCCCGTGGAAGAGGAGATCGATGATACCCTGGTGCTGAAGGGCGTGTCCTTCCGCCTGGGCAGCGCCGAGCTGACGCCCGGCAGCATCACCGTGCTGGCCGAGGTGGCCGCCAGCCTGCGTGCCTGGCCGGACAAGAAGATCGAGATCCGCGGGCACACCGACAGCAGCGGCGACGCCGAGATGAACCGGGAGCTCTCCCAGCGACGCGCCCTGAGCGTGCGGGACAGTCTGGTCCAGATGGGCATCGCCCCCGGCCGCATCACCGCGGTGGGCTACGGCGAGGATTTCCCCATCGCCGACAACGGCACCCGGGAGGGCCGGGCCGCGAACCGCCGGGTCGAGGTGCATGTCGTCGAGTAGGATTCTCCGCAGGGATGAAAAAAGCGCGGCCCCCCCGAGGGTCCGCGCTTTTTCGTTTCCCGGCCGGGACGGGGGCGCTACTTGCCGAATCCACCCTTGCGGAAGGCGGAGCGCAGCTGCGCCTCGCTCTGCACGCCGATCATGTGGGCCCGGATGATGCCGTCCTTGTCGATCACGAAGCCGGCGGGGATGCTGCTGACCTTGTACTTGGAGCGCTCCAGATTGTCCACCAGCACGATGGGGAAGTTGTAGCTGTTTTTCTTGAGGAATCCCTCGACCGCGCCCTGTTCCTCGTTGCTCGCGCCGATGATGGCGAGGCCGGGGTCATCCTTGAATTCCTGGTAGAGGCTTTCGATGTGCGGCATCTCCACCTTGCAGGGACCGCACCAGGTGGCCCAGAAATCGATGAAGACCACCTTGCCGCGCAGCTCTTTCAGCTCCAGGGTGGTGCCGTCCAGGCGCTGGAAGGTGATGTCGGGGGCGGGCATGCCGACCATGGAGTCGGGATTCATGACCCGTTCGAGGGTGTCGACCACCTTCACGCCGCCGGGCGCCGTGAAGGTGAAGACATCGTCATTGATGACGGGGTTCAGCTGGTAATCCTGGACGGTGGTGGTCAGCACCCGTTCGACGACCATGCCGCGATCGGTGACCTCGGAAGCCAGCCGCGCCTTGAGGATCAGGCCCACGGCGGGGTCGAACCAGAAGCGGCTGGAGCCCGCCTCGGTGGCGAAATCGAAGACCTGGCAGTTCACCTCACGGTCCCCCACGCGGATGGTCTCGTGGGCGATCTCGCCCAGGGGCGTGCGGTCCTCGATGAAAAGGAAATCACCCAGGCCGGTGTAGAAGTTGAAGAGGCTTTCTTCACTCAGTTCCGTCTCCGAGGAGGAATCCAGATCCCGGGTCAGGGTGACGGGCTGCCCCACATAGCAGGCGCCCGCGCCGGAGACCAGGAACCAGCTCTCGGACGGGCCGGTGCCCAGCTGCTGGTTCACCATGCTGCTCTCGATGGCCACCTTCAGGCGGTCAGGCATGCTGGCGCGGGCCTTCTGGGTGGCCTCCAGCTTCATGCCGTCGGTCTGGCCCTTCACGTTGTTTTCCATGACCAGGTCGCTGGTGATGGAGTAGGACTGGAGCGACTGCGCCAGTTCACGGCTCTTGGCCTGGGCCCGGGCGTAATCGGCCGCCGGATCCGCCAGGGCGGGACCGTGGACGGCGCAGATCGCCAGGAGCATGAACAGGGTGCTGGCCCAGATGATGGGTTGCCGCATGGGGACTATCCTTTCGAACCGGGATTGCGAGGTCGAGTGTGCTTGGCAGTCTATACCGGGTCCCAATATAAGTTCCCGGCCCACTTTTCGCACGGGTCCGGACCCAGGGAGAGTCAGAGGCCGGGACCGAGAGCCAGGGATAGGATATTCCGGTTGGCGGAAGAAATCCTGCCCGCCAGGTTG
>JGI12109J20283_10266439_pt1 | contig 15867 bp, 9 predicted proteins | sample ElkSlonscriptome_12_FD_20283 | JGI IMG/M metagenome (IMG submission 20283)
GTCATGGGGGTCTATTTTGGAAATCTCAGTATACAGCTCAGAAGCGTAGTAGTAGTCTCCCTGAGTGTAGTAGATATCTGCTTCATAAAGCAAATTCTTATGATATCTGCCCATTTTCTTTTGTGCCAAGGCATCACCGCCTGCAGAAAAGATAATTGCAATGACTAAAATGAATGAATAATGTTTTCTCATCTTAATAGTGTTACGTCACCTGAATCAATAAGTTCTCCACCGTCGGCGAATTTCACCTTGACTCTCCAGACATATACGTCCTGCTGGCAAATCTCTCCACGGTAGTATCCATCCCATCCTCTTCGGACTTCTTCGGATACAAACAATAGCTCTCCCCATTTATTAAAAATTTGCATCTCAAACTCTTCCACCCCTTTGTACTGAGGGAAAAAGATATCATTGTTGAACATGTCATCAACCGTCCAATAGCCCCCGTTTGGCCCTGATGTACTTGGGGTAAAGGCGTTGGGGAATGCAATTCGAGTGTCAACATTTCCCTTTACCGCTTGATCCACGGTGAAAGTATCTCGACAACCAAACTCGTTATCCGCAATAAGCGTCACAGGATGCCATCCGGTAGTCTCGTAGAAATGATAGGGCGAAAATTCCGTTGATGTATTTCCGTCACCAAAGTCCCAGAAATAACTGGTAGCATCGGTTGACAAATTCAAAAAGTAAACCTGATCGGGAACCGTAATAACCGGGGGGTTAACAGTAAAGAAAGCTTCCGCTCTCGGATGGACGGTTACCAGCGCGGGTTTCACTTCCGTATCTTGATCGCCTCCCGGTCCCGTAACTGTCAGTGCCACATTGAAAGTTCCCGACTCGTAGTATACATGCACGGGATTCTCTTCTTCACTGATGGTTCCATCGCCAAAATCCCAGAGATAACTAACACCATATGTTGATGTATTGGTAAACTCTACGACCAATGGCTCGCAACCGATGCCCTCTCCTTCAAATGATGCAATGGGCAAAGGAGGCTCGATAACCACCATTTGCGATGCGGTATCGTTGCAGATATCATTTCCAACACTTAAGGTAATCAAGTATTCCCCCCATGTTTCATACACATGGTCCTGGGGCGTATCGGGTTCAGTCGATGACTCGGAATTTCCATCTCCCCAGTCCCAACCATAATTTGCACCATCGTTGGCATTACTTAAATTGACAACATCAACGGTTGCTTCGGGGAATTGCTGCACCGCCGGTGTTGCGATAAACTGTGCTTCGGGTAAACCCAAAACAGGAAGGTCAAACTCAAGTGTGTCTGCGCAACCATATAAGGATTGAGCAATAAATGTCACGCTATACAATGAATCTTGAGAGTTGAAATTTTCATACACGTAAGTTGGCTCTTCTTCTTGTGAGAAGTTACCGTCTCCAAACTCCCACAAGTAGGTAAATGCACCTATCGTATTGTTTTCAAACTCGGCCGTGAAAGGCGAACATCCTCCATCAGGGAAAACAACATCGGCGACTATTTCAGGTATTACCTCAACTTCAATTGACTGTTGATCCTGGCAGCCGTATTCGGTCGTTGCAGTGAGCGTAACGGTATTTGTTTCAAGCTCTGTGCCCGAATTGACATATGTATGAGTATGCAATGAATCGGCATTTTCAGAATCATTCCCATCGCCATAATTCCAGAAATATTCTGTGGCTCCTTCGGTATAGTTGGCAAATTCAAAATCTGCCGGAAAACAGCCTTCAACACCATTGAGAGCAATACTCACATTGGGTAAAGGGAACACTTTGATATCGCCACTCGTCGTATCGGTACAACCAAATCCCGATTGTGCTACCAATGTTACGGTAAAGTCCTGAACCGTATCCATCATATTTACAAATGTGTTTGAAGGGTTGGTAATGAACGCCTCATTGCCATCGCCGAAAGACCAGTTATAAGTAGCCCCTCCAAATGACGTATTGACAAAATTTACACCCAAAGGGGAGCAGCCCTCAGTCTCAGGAGTGAACTGCGCAATTACTTCGGGATATACCGTAATCTCTAACATCGACGTATCGGCACAGCCAAAATCGGTTGAGGCGATCATGGAAACTTGAAAATCCTGAGGGGCATTGGAAGTTGAAACGAAAACATGCTGATGAACTAAATCCAAGGTGTCTGAAATACTTCCATCACCATAATTCCATTGATAATTCGTCGCAACAGAACTATTGTTCTGAAAAGTGACAGGATAAGGAGAACATCCGGCAACTCCACTAGGTATGACTGAAGCATTGGGCTTAGGATGTAAGATGATTTGACTTCGAGCTGTATCCTCACAACCAAACATGGAGGTAGCAACCAGTTGAATGTCGAAAGTATCGGGTACAAACCCCACTGTTTGATAACCACCTAGTGGATCTTCAGCTACACTCACCGTACCATTGCCGAGATCCCACTGATAAAAGGATGCATTTACACTTTCATTCTCAAAAACAAAAGAAAGAGGTGAGCATTCCTCAATGGGATGAGAGAAGGCAGCATCAACCAACGGGTGGACTTCAATGTTTCGGGTGAAGGAGTCACTACACCCTTCTTCGGTGTAGGCCGTCAGTTCAATGGTATAGGTGACCGTTTGATTGGTATTGTTCACAAATGTGTGCTCGTGCAGAAAGGCTGATGTATCAGAAACAAGACCATCTCCGTAGCTCCAAACGACTGAATCGGCAAGGATACTTTCATTGGTGATATTGACGGTTAAAGGCCCACACCCGGAGGTTCGATCGACCGAAAACTGTGCAATCGGCTCGGGGTTCACGGTGACGGTTGCGTTAGATGTATCATTACAACCAAACGGTGATGTGGCAACCAATTCGACATCATACGTTACGGGAGAAAGTGTAGAGTTACCATAAGTATGCTCAGGGTTTACTGCCGTACTAATGGTTCCGTCTCCGAATGTCCATTGATAATTGATCGCTCCTGCAACCACTGGAAATTGCACGGAAAAAGGTGTACAACCAGTGTCTACAGACAGAGAAAAATCAAAATCAGGTTGAGGGAATACAGAAATAACCGCCGAAGTAGTATCGTTGCACCCATTTGAAGTGAAAGCAACCAATTGTACTTCGAACTGTTCAATAATCAACAAATCATTTACAAATTGATGGCTCGGATTTACGTCATTGGTGACCGTACCATCGCCGAAGTCCCATTCATAAGAATCGGCATTGATGGAAGTATTAATAAAATTAGCAGGGTCGGGATCACACCCCGGGATATAAAACGATTGAAACTGTGCCGTTGCATTCGGATTCACCGTCACCAAGCTGGTCGCTGTATCTTTACAACCGAAAGCATTCTGAGCAATCATAGTGATTGCATAAAGCGAATCTGCATTTCCGAAATTGTTAAACGTATGGGTAGGATTTTCTTCGGCACTTCCTCCACCACCACCGAATATCCAAGAATATGAATCTCCTCCTGAAGTGGTGTTGGTGAAATCAACCTCCAGCGGAGCGCAGCCGCTCGTCACTGTATGCGTAAAAGCTGCATCAGGGGCGGGTTCAACCGCCACGATCTGCGAAGATGAGTTTGTGCAGTGATCGGTAGAAACCGTCAATTCTACAGTGAAGGTTCCGACACCCGAATATTCGTGATTTGGATTCTGATCCTGAGAATCGTTTCCATCTCCAAAGTCCCAGTCCCATGAAGTTATTGGATCTCCTGCCTGTGAGGTAGACAAGTCGAGAAAACTTCCTTCAGAGTCTATACAAACGTCTTGAACTAGAAAATCAGAAACGGGCGACTCATGCACTTCAACTATCCGAGTGTCACTGTTGGCACATCCATTCGGAGAGGAAACGGTCAGAACGACATTGTAGGATCCCGGTGAATTGTAATTCTGAGCGGGAGGAGACTGTCCTGAAAAAGTATTGCCGTTTCCAAAACTCCATTGCCAATCATTGAGAGTACCGGTAGATCCATCGCTGAAATTGACCTGTAGGTTGTCACAAGCTTCGTCGTTATCCAAGTTTATCTGGGCCACGGGGGCAGGTAAAACGGTAATTTCGACATATGCCGTATCGGCGCAACCACTTCCTGGTCCTCCAACAGCTGCAATAAGCTCAACATCAAATGTTCCTGCAGAGTTAAATACGTGATCGACGGTGGGTGCTCCTGAAAGGACAGGGGGTGTTCCATCGTCAAAATTCCATTGAAATCCAGTCGCATTGCCGGAAGAATTATTAGTGAAAGTAACCGTTTCGCCCTGACAAATGGTCGTAGGATTTGCAGAAACACCCGCAGTAGGTGGCGCAACGATTTCCACTTGAATCGTCACTGCATCAATACCACAAAGGTTACTATCCAAAAGCAGAACTTCATAGGTACCGATTGCCGGATACTCGATGGTTCTCGGGAAAGTTGGTGGCCAAGGCGTCCAGTCTATGATCGAATCATATCCAAGCCCCCAGTAGTCTCCAAAGTTCCAATATTCATAGCGTTGGTAAATATTTCCTTGAAAAAGGCAATTTCGCTCCGTAGTGTTATTGAAGGTAAACTCATTATCGGGCCAACAGAGGACGGTAGCCGAAGGTGTAATTCCCGCATCATCTATATCCCATATTCGAATAGGATTGAAGGTCGCCGTACTTGGGCCTCCCTGAACTGTATTGCAGTAGTTTTCGGCGGTAAGCGTTACTACAGTCTCGCAATCCACCGTTCCTACTTCGTATGTATGGGACACGACTTGTCCCAGATTGGTGTAATCGTACGTTTCAATAGGAGAGCCATCACCGAAATCCCAAGTAAACACGGTCGTTTCTGAGGTATTCGTACTGGAATTAATAAATTCCATCGTTTGAGGTGCACAAGCTTGGGTCAAGCCACCAACCGGAACTTGAATCGAAGCATTGCTGGCTTCTTCAAGCACCACTACTCCGTTTACCGTGCAGCCGGTTGACGTTTCCGTAAATGTCAATAAGAAGGTATCGACCGTCGCAGTATAGGTATGTGTAATAAAATCGGGAGGAACGAGACTCCCACCTGTCTGGATTGGTGAACCATCACCCCAGTCTACTTCCCAAGCTCCGATGGTATTCGGCGACTGCAGATTGAGACTGAAGTTGTTTCCGTTACAGCTATACCAGTATGGGGTATCCGATGGGTTGCCGAAAAAGTCAAACAACTCACACTGGGCCTTAACCTCGGCACCAGCCAAAAGAAAGAAGGGGAGAATGACTAAAACTAATTTTCTTGCAATCCTCATATCCCGCATTTACGTGAAAATCCGAGAAAGGTTTGCTGTCAGTTGTCAAGCGGATGGCATAGTAGAGAATGATTCTGAAATTAAATCAGTGAGGATCCTGAAAATCAGGGTTATTTACAAACTCCTCATCGGTCAGGGTTTCCAAGAAAGCAACCAAATCGTCGATGTCCTGATCTGATAATCCAAGCCCCACTCCCTGAAATTTCATCAATGGATCAATGGTCGTAGAAGGGTGACCACCCGAATTGTAGTGCTCAACTACTTCGTGTAGGGTTTCAAATCGGCCATCATGCATATACGGAGCGCTAAGCGCAATATTTCTCAATGTTGGTGTTTTAAACTGTCCTTCCGAAAACGGACTACCATTCACTTCTGCCCGTCCTAGATCTGTAAAAATACTATCTAAGCCGTTGTTGTGGAATTGCTGATCGGTAAATAAGACCAATGCACCTCCATGACAGTGGAAGCAATCACCCCCGTTTTGTCCACCGGGAAAAACATTCGGATCACCACCTTCGGCCAAAAATAGAAAAAGTCCGTTTTGCGCACTAAGGCTGAGCTGCCCCGGACCGTATTGTGCCTGATCAAACTCACTGTTTCCCGAAACCATCGTTCGGATAAATTGAGCCATTGCGTAAGTAATTCTGACCGAATCGACACAAGGAGTTCCAAATGCCGCATTGAACATCTCTTGATACGCTGAATCGCCGGCTATTCTGTCTACCGCTTCTCTCCACGAGAGATCCATTTCGATGGGATTTTCAATCGGCTCCAAGAGTTGCTCTTCTAGTGTCCGAGCCCTGCCGTCCCAGAAGAAATTCGAATTCCAAGCCATATTGACAAGCGCCATGCTGTTTCTTCGTGTCAAATCTCCATATAGACCCACACTTTTTGGAACGTTATCAGAAAAAGATGCTGAAGGAAAATGGCAGGAACCACAGCTCACCACATTGTTTCGCGATAGCTTCTTTTCCCAAAAAAGGTGACGACCTAGCTCGATTCCTTCTTCCGTGAAAGGATTGTCAGCAGGAATGATCGGCTCGGGAAAAAAGAACGGCTTTTCAAACTCGTAGGGGGTTCCTGCATCGGGAATACTTTCGCAAAGTACATTGACTTCACTCGACGGCTCATCCTTTTTGCAAGCAGCCAAAAGCAATACTAAACCAAGCAAAACGCTCGTGGTCGAAATCCGATAAAAGGATTCATATGAAGCCGGAACTCTGATCATTTCTTGACAAAAGCTTTAGACATGTTATTGGCAAGTTTAATTCCGGTTTCCATTTGTGTCTCTGAACCATGAAAAGAAGTAACCTCTGCCAAATCGATTGTGTCTGCGGCAGTCGTAAAAATGCTGTCCACATCTACCGCAAAAGCAAACAACACGTTTTCTCCCGCATCGACGTCTATTTGCTTTTCGAAGAAACCCACTTTTCTGAAAAGAGTGTCCGTTCCTGTATGAAAAGCAAATGGTGTTGGGAGAAATTCATCGGTATTTGGTTCAAGGTCAAATCGACCGTCAAATGAAAAAAACCGATACCCTGACGACCATTGCCAATACATTCCCGCGGAGGTCACTTCACTTAATGGGTGTCCCGCCGGATATTGAGATATGGAAAAATCAGGATCGTTGGTACCATTCATTGCCGATGGTACTCCCAAGTCGTAGCTCAAGCCCACATAATCCCCTCCAGGGATTACAAACTCCAAACTTCTTTGGTTGTCTTGCATTGCAATCAATTCAATATCCGAGAGCTGCACGTAATCGTCAACCGATGTGTAAAGCCTGATATTGGACAAGTAAAATTTTATATCCGAGACATTGAATGAATAGCCGTGAACGTTTGTGTGGGTCTCCCCCATTTGCAAATCATCTCCTCCAAAGCGAGGGTCAAATGTCATAAATAACTTAGAATTCGGGTTAGCTTCATCGTCGTCACAAGAGATGGCTAAACCTGCAATTAAGACTAATATAAATACTCTCTTCATGGGAGGGGACTATCGATTTTCGTACGATCACTATACAAAAATAACTTAATTTACCCTGCTCAAAAGCAACTCTGATCACATTGAAAAAGACCGAACCACTGTATTTTCATATCTATAAATCTTCGGCAGGATCGGGTAAAACCACGGCTCTTATAAGCGTCTTTCTGAAACTCAGCCTCTCATCGCCAAACCCAAGCAAATTTAAAAATATACTTGCAATAACTTTTACCAATAAAGCTGCAAATGAGCTGAAGGAAAGGTTTATCTCTTCGTTAAAAAAAATAAAATCTATTGCTCCTGAAAGCTCAGCTTATCAAGAAGACTTTGAAGTCAAACAGCTTTTGGAGCAAACGGGGCTAAGTGTCACGGAACTCAGGGCCAGAGCAAGCAAAGTCTTTGACTTGGCCTTAAGGGACTACGACGAAATAGGCATCGGTACAATCGATGGATTCAACCATAAACTCATTCGTTCTTTCAGTCGCGATTTGAGGTTAAAAGCAGATTTTGAAGTGGAATTGGACGAAGCAAATTTATTCGCGGATGCCGTTGACCTCCTGCTGGAAAAAGTAGGCTTGGACGATCATATCACTCATCACCTCTTGAATTATTTAAGGCAGTCTATCGATGACGATAAAAAAGCCCACATTTCAACTCGCCTGAACGATCTCAGGAATTTAATCACTTCTGAAGAATCCGAAATTCCCGTTGCATCGCTTTACAATGTTGAACCCGGGACATTTGCAGAGACAAAACGCAACCTTCTACCCGTTATTCACTCATTCGAGAAATTTTGCCAGCGAATCGGTGAGGAAGTATTTCAGATCTTTGAGGAAGAAGGCATTACGGTAGATGATTTGAGCTACAAAAATACGGGCTACTTTGCTTTTTTCGAAAAATTAAAAAATTACACGGGTGGATTTATTTCACTCCATTCGACGTTGCAAAAGCGCTTGGAAAAACCATGGCATAGTGGCTCTGCTTCAACGAAAAAGAAGGAGGCTGTCGGAAATCGCCAGTCTGAATTTCTGAACTATTATCATCAGGTGGAGGAGCACTTTAGAAGCAATTACAAGGATTACTCCATCGCCAAATCTGTCATAGACCAAATCGACTTATTGGCTGTTTTAGCTGATCTTTCAAATGAGTTAAATACTCTTGCCACGGAGCGAAATGTCGTTCCAATTTCCAGTTTCAACCGAATCATCTCAAATTCAATGAAGAATGAGCCGGTGGCATTCATTTATGAAAAATACGGAAATCGATACCAACACATCCTGATTGATGAATTCCAAGATACCAGCGAACTTCAGTGGAAAAACATTACACCTTTTATCGCTGAATCACTGTCTATGAGGCAGTTCAATATGGTAGTCGGAGACGCCAAACAAAGTATTTACCGATGGCGCGGAGGCAAAGCCGAACAACTCATTCGCTTACCCGAGCTGGATCCCGCAGATCCCGATATCTTGCCTGAGACCAGATCGAGCTTCAGGTACAATTCTCTTATCGTGCCGTTAGACGTGAATTACCGAAGTCTGCCAACAATTGTGGAATTCAATAATAAACTGATCGCTGAGTTGACACCCTTACTCACCAAACCTGACAGTCTTTTTCGGAAAGAGTACGAAGGAAAAAGTGCGAATCAAAGTTACCCCGAAAACAAGTCAGGCGGATATATCGAATGGCACAAACTGGAAAAAAACCCGGAACCTGAGTTGGTTTCTAAACAGGTAATCCGTTTCATCGAAGATGCGGTTAATGATGGATTCAGCTACGGTGATATTGCTGTCTTAGTGAGAAAAAGAGGGAAAGAGGTCAACTCTATCATTGAACGATTCAGCGAATTGGGAATTCCGTTTACTACGAAAGATAGTTTCGGATTGGATATGAGTCCGACGGTTGAAATGCTACTCTCATTCTTGCGCCTATCAATGGATCCCGACTTAGCTGTCGCTCAAATAAGGGCAATGCGCGAGATCTGTCGTTTGCACCATGAACCTTTTGAACCACATAAATTTTGGCGGAAAGAAAATCACGAAGGCCATATTGACTTTTTAAGGTTCGTAAAAAAGTTCTCCTCCGACTTCAACTTCAGTCAGCTGCAAGGAATGAGTGCCTTTCAAATTTGCAAAGACATCATATTCAGATTCGTGCCCACCGATTTGCGCAGGGACATTTTCATCGAGTCACTTCTCAACAGCATTCTGGAGAGAGGCGGAATTTCCTTGTCGCCTTCCGAATATTTGGATTGGTGGGATGCACAGAAGAATAAACCCGAAGCTAAGGTAGGTGAAACAGGAGATCAAGTTCAATTAATGACCATTCACAAGTCGAAAGGTCTGCAATTTCCAGTAGTCATACTTCCCAATATGAACTGGAAGTATACTTCTCGACCCGAGACAAAATGGCTTCCTACATCAGATAAAATTGATGTCCCATTCGATTTTATCCCATTGACATTGGCTGAAAAAGTAAAAGATATGGGATATGAATCTGATTTTGTGCAATATAAGCTTGAAACAAAATTCGACAACCTGAACATGATTTACGTAGCACTGACCCGTCCTTCACAGAGGCTCTACATTTGTCATGCAGATGGCTCCAGAGCTCAAACAGGACAGACCATTGACCAGGCCTTCATGCAAATGAAATCGAACTTGAGTTCCAGCTCGAAATTCGATGTGACAATTGATTCAAAAACAATTGAAGGGGTTGAGTCTACATTAATCGTCGGAACAGCCGATCGTTTTCAAAAGCCGACGAAAAGCGAAAGTCCGGCACACCATACCATTGAGGTTCAAAAACCGATTGACATACCTTTGGAAGAACGCTTCAAGCTAAGTAACGATGGCATCTCTCCAAACAGAGAGGCAGGCGTACTCTTTCACGAACTAGCGTCAAAAAGCGGATCGATCGAAGAAGCAAACAAGCAACTGGCAACCTGGGTTAGAAATGGTGGTATTTCACCCGATCAAAAAAAAGAACTTCAGCTTTGGATTGAACAGCTCTTTTCAGATGAAAAATACATTGATCTTTTAATCAAGGGTGAACGTCTTGCGGAAAGAACATTGGCACTCGACAACGAAACGTTCAGACCCGACCTGGTATTCAGGGAGGGTTCATCCTTTACGGTAATCGATTTTAAAACGGGTGAACCGAAAAAAGCGCATGAATCCCAAGTGAGTAAGTACCTGAAGGCCGTCAGCAAAGCCGAAAATCAAAGTGGAAAAGGCTTTGTGGTTTATCTTCCCGATATGAAATGGGTTCAAGTTGAAACGCAGACTGCCGAGCAGGGAACACTCTTCTAGATTTCTTAATTAATGCTTGCGACTTCGGGCACGCGAGAAACCCATCCCCTCCAGAACCAGATTTTGTTCAACGACGAGTTTGCTGTCAGAAGCCACACTTGGCCCCAAGGGTTTCAATAAGTCTCGGCTATTGTTTCTTGGATTCTTGATATCAGTACTGATCGGGTAGGCATTCATAAAGCCTTGGTACGGTTCCAATAGTTGAGTAATGTCCATCAAATGCGCCTCGGGATTGATCCATTTGGCCTCATCCTTTCGGGAAAGAATGACGGGCGACCGATGATGCGGAAGCAAGCCCAACAATGGTGTTGAAGTGGTCGTTATGATCGCGTATGACTTGATGATTTCTCCCGTTTTTTGATCTACCCATTCATCCCAAATACCTGCGAAAGCAAATGGTCTTCGGTCTTTTTCTAAATGAACCAAATAAGGCTTATCCAACTTTTCTTTAGTGGTTCCCTCGATAAAACAATCGGCAATGACCAGACATCTTTTGCTGCGGATCGATTTTCGAAAGGCAGGTTTTGAAATAATACCCTTTGCACCGTGATAATTCGTGTCGTTTTCTTTGTTCTGGTCGCCCTCGGCTCTCGCATTGAAAAAATACATTTTCTTCTTCGCCCAAAAGGGTGTCATTCCAAATTGGAAAAACTGCAATGATTTCGGTTTATCGTCTGTAATTACCGGACCCAGACTGCCCGGGCCTAGGTTGTAGGTGGGTACAAAAGAGCCATTGGCGGCTACACCAAATCTTTCTTCTATCTCACTTATCTTTGAGACAACAACATAACGACCACACATAGTTTGAATCCTTTGGCCGAAATTACGGAGAATGAAATTAGATAAAAAACCCGATGTCCACTGGGAATTAAAGGCTTTTGATGAATTAACTCTCTTGGAGCTACACGATCTTTTGAGAATTCGACTGGATATATTTGTGGTAGAGCAAAACTGCGCCTACTCCGAAATTGACGGCATGGACCCATCGTGCGTTCACGTCATCGGAAGTACACCGGAAGGAGAAATAATCGCCACGGCTCGGATCGCTCCGGCGGGTTCAGTTTATGAAGAGTGGAGTATTGGGAGAGTGGTTGTAAAAGAAGGGTTCCGCAAATTCAAACTCGGCAAAGAGTTGATGCAAATATCGATAGACTATTGTCGAAAGCATACGGATGCGAAAACCATTAAAATTGCAGCTCAGCTATACTTAAAGGAATTCTATTCAAGCTTAAGCTTTGAGCAAATCAGCGATGTTTACCCGTGGGATGGAATTGATCACATCGATATGCGACTTACTTTTGCTTTAGCGCCGTAAAATAATCTTTGGCCAGACCAAAATCCTCGGGCGACTCTCCGACTTCGAGATTGCCAATAGGAACTTCCAAAGGCCCAATCTCATGTTGCGTCGATATCATGGCCCCTTTCTTTTCTACCCAATCTTCCCATGTGGCTTCTGTGCCGCCGATTGGAATAATCGATACCCACATTTTGTAAGAAGTCGGAAGGTAATTCTCATCTAGCTTCCACAGATAGGCATCCCCGGGGGTTACACCTCCCGACTCATACTGAACCAAAAGTTGTTGGCTCCCATCCTCAGCGGCAACTATTTTCCGAATAGTTCCGGGGTCTTTCACTTTGGCGGGAGCATTCAGCCAAAAGCTGTCGTTGCAAAAGTAAGCCCAAGCTGTTGCAACAGCTTCATTGAGTTCAGCTCCCTCCAAGGGTTCACCTGATTTTGTTACCCTTCCGGTAATGTTATTCAGGTCGATTACGGCCTCATAATCTTCCCATTTCACCTGAGATACTTGGTTTTTTTTGTCCCACACATAAAAGTGTGCGTCGCGAAAACTCCAAGCAACAATGGGTATTTTCTCCCAGGCCTCATAGTTGATTGCGTTGAGCATGTCCTCTGCTAAAGCTTCGGCATCAGGGCCTGCCTTACCTTCAGGAAAAGGCTCATCCACGATAAAAAACGCGATAGTACCGGTAATAACAATGACCAGAATGACAATTAAAAAATTCTTCATTTTCTTAACGTATCAGACGTACAGAACCGAAATACTCAAAATTTGTTTTCCCGTAGTCTGTAATAACCACCTTATAGGTATAAGATTGGTTCTGGAGATAATAGTCTTCCAAGACACCTTGCCCGTTCCATCCCTTCGGATCTTCAGTGAAAAATATTTCGGCACCCCATCGATCAAAAATCCACATCTTAAAATCAACCACTCCCAGCATTTCGGGACGAAAGTAGTCGTTGATCCCATCCCCATCGGGGGTAAAGGCATTGGGTATATAAATCAAATGATCAGTCAGGAAAATCTCAGCTTCCACTACATCGGTGCAGCCAAATTCATTTTCTACGATTAATCTGATCGATTGCGGCTCTATATTTCTGAGCGTATGCTCAAAATCGCAATTCTCAAATATCAGGTCATCAAAATAATAGGTACAAGAAGTATTTCCTTCACTTAAATCAATTACTTCAATCGTGGGGTCCAAAACAGAGACCGTGGTTGGCTCGGTATCAAATGAAGCCTGTGGCGAAGGACTTACGTTGATCAGATTAGTTCGCACGATTTCATCTTCACCCAAACACCCGCTCAAATTCTCCAAATGAAGAGAAACAGTATAAACTCCTGGCCTCGTGTACTCATGAGAGGCATTTACATTGGTGGTGGAGACTCCATCCCCAAAATTCCACTCAAAGGAACGCGACGAACTTTGAGTAGTCGAGTTATTTAAAAAATTAACACTTAATGGCACACATCCTTCCGTTGGGAAAGCTTCGAAGTCCGCTACCGGGTTTACCTCAATAATCACCGTGGCTTCTGCCGAACGTTCGCAGCCATTCTCAGCAACGATCAGGGAAACCTCTTGTTCACCCGGCTCGGAAAAGCTTATTCCCGTCGGAGATTCCTGAGAGGATGTAGAAGGCGTTCCATTTGCGAATTCCCAAAAGAAATCAGCGCCGACAGAATAGCTACCGGCGGCAGAAAAATCGATACTATGGTTGTCAAAGCAAAATACGTCCTGCTCCAAAATATCGGGAGCCAGAAGCGTTTGAACATCAAAATCTTCTTCTACTGTCACGGGGCAGTTATCATCAGATGAAGCCGTAAGACTTACGGAATACAAACCCGGCTCAGAATAGGTATAAGACGCTGTAGAACCGGTACTTTGATCTCCGTCTGTATTGGGGTCGCCAAAATCCCAGGTGAAGAAAACGGCATTCTCACTGGTCTGAGTAAAACCAATTTCCAGGCCTTGGCAAAACTCTTGTTGTGGGGTAATCTCAACCACGGGAGGTGCGGCCACATCAAATTGGATGGAATTAGCTGCTTCACAAATATTATTGGTAGCGACTACTTCAATGATTTTTTGGCCGGGGTCATCGAATACGACACCGGAAACATCCATACCCGATAAGAACTGGGGTGTTGCATCAGCACCAAAATCCCATTCAATCACCGAGGCCACCTGATCAAAATTTCCGCCTGCCAAAAATGAATAAACAGGTTCTCCATCGATACATTCAAATCCAAATGATTCAATTTCGATGGTTGTTTCATTAAAAACAGGCAAAACAATGGTTGCCGTATCTGAGCAAAATGCTCCCGGATTCGATATGAGTTTTATCTCGTAAATACCTGTGTCCGGATAGGTGTAGAAGCCGTTGTAGCCAAAGGATTCATCATTGTCGGTAGTGGGATCTCCGTAGTCCCAAATATAATCGTTGTCAGGATCGCCCAAATTCGTGAAATTAAAAGTCAGATCGTCACATAATTCTACTTCAGACACTTCTTGGATCAAAGCTTCTGAAACAGCTTCGCACGGGGCTACATTAAATTGAAAGTCACGCTTGTTGGTGCCGACCAATACGCCGTCGCGATATTCATCAACACAGACTCCCACAACAAATTGGCCCTGTAATGTTGGTTGTCCCGTAAGAAGCCCCGTTTCAGAATCAATGGACAGAATCGGGTCGGCGTCCAAAGGATCAATTGCCGTGTATGCCCCGCTCCAAAGAGTCACGTCATAAGGCGGGTTACTCGGTGGCACGGGTGCCGGTACATCCTGAGAGCCGCCGATAAAAGGGGCGCACAGTGAATAAACCAACTCATCTCCATCGGGATCGGTTGCACTGTGATCAAACACCAGCGATTCGAATGAGCATAAAACAGGTGGCGGAAAATTATTGAATGAAGGACTGGAGTTGCACACTGCGGTATTTGTTTGGGGCACTTCGCTAACGATGGTCAGACCTTGTGCACCCGGATTTTCTAGATTTTGGATGGTTTGATTGCGGCAACAACGTTGATATACCACTTGGTAACCCGATAAATCAGTGTCTAGCTCAAGCGTAAATTCATAAATTCCCTCTTGTACACAAATGTCAGGAGGGAAATTAATGCAAGGAGAATCGAAGTCAGGATCTACCACTTCAATGGACTCAACCGAAGAGGTGATTTGGGTAACAATTTGATTGGAATCATCGAATACTGCAAAATTCGCCGGATTGTCAAAAGGAGCTCCCGCACTATTGCAATCCCTGTACAGCTTCATGGTAAAGGTGTACGTCCCATCACCGTTGCAGACATAAAACATTTCCCCACCGATAATGTGCTCTCCTTTGGCCTTCAGAGCCAAAAAAATTGGGAATATGACTCCCATCAACACCATTATCTTCAGGCGAGCTTTCATATGAATGAAACGCTTGTCATGTCTATCAGGTTGTCTCGAAGTATCAATCTTTGCTGAAAGTACGCTCAATTTAGTACCTCTGCAAATAGCATTTCGGTAAATGTTGGTATTCAAGTATCCACATTGGTCAATACTTGGTGGTACTCGGAAGCATCAATTTCTATCCAATGATCGTTCGCTTCGATCATGTCAAAAATGAAATTTCTATCAGGGAGTATTTTCGCCTCTACGGTCGTCAAAAAATACTTTTTACCGATAACTTGAATCTCTTCAAATGCTTCAGTCGACAACACTTTGAAATAAGACTTGTTATTTGGATACTTTCGATATTTCGGAAACTCAGGATTCATTCAAAAGCAATTATGTCGTCAAAATATAAATTTGAAAAGAAAGCCATTGAAGCTTATAGCAGAAAAGATTTCGAAAACGCCGTTTATTGGTACTCCAGGGCAATTAGCTTAAGTCCTGACGATGCAGATTTGTACAGCGAACGAGGAGTGGCATACTTTCATCGAAAAATGCTCAAGGAATCACTTGAAGACATGAATAAAGCTCGCGAACTGGAGCCCGAGAAGCCTTATCGATACAGCAGCAGGGCGTACATTCGTGATTCAATGGGAGACACTCCCGGTGCCATT
>JGI12109J20283_10992092_pt1 | contig 15861 bp, 19 predicted proteins | sample ElkSlonscriptome_12_FD_20283 | JGI IMG/M metagenome (IMG submission 20283)
CGCGGCCTGCCCGAATTGCGGCGCTGGCACCTTCGGCTGCGCGGTTTATCTATTCACTGCGCCTCATCGCGTTGCATGACCGTGCCCGGCGCGACCCTGTTCCCGAGCTGACCGCGCGGCTGGGCAGCATGGAGGTGGCGGCCAAGTCGCTGGCGCTTGCTCAGACCATTGCCATTGTCTGGCCCGAGGATATTCACGTCTCGCGCTTCTGCTGCGACTGTCTGACCCATGACGAAGCAACGCTTGGCGCTCTGATAGAAGGCTGCTTCGCGCGCGATCAGGAGGATTTTCACGCTCATGTCACCGGCCTCCTGCGGCCCGAGCGTGTGACTCTTTTGTGGGAGGCCGTGCTCGATTTGGTGGCTGCAGAAATGCAGTCCACCTGAGCTACGATCGGGTCGATGCCAGTGACCATTGCCAGAACTTTGGCGCGCACCGCTTGGCGACCCTCTTGCTACCCCGCGCAGGGGGCAGTACCGCGCCCCACATGACCACCACCCGTTTTGCCCCGTCTCCGACTGGCCGTTTGCATGTCGGCAATATCCGCACCGCGCTTCACAACTGGATGCTCGCCCGCAAGGCGGATGGCGAGTTTATTCTGCGCATCGATGATACTGATGCGGCGCGCTCCAAAGAGCAATATGTCGACGCCATCCGCGCGGACCTTGCATGGCTGGGGATCGAGGCCGACCGAGAGGAGCGCCAGTCGCAGCGGCTTGGTCTCTACGAAGCGGCATTCGAGCGTCTGAGGCAAGCGGGTCGAATTTATCCGGCTTATGAAACCCAGCAGGAACTGGAACTGAAGCGCAAAGTGTTGCTGGGACGCGGGCTGCCACCGATTTATGACCGCGCGGCATTGGAAATGACTGATGCCGAACGCGCCGCCAAGGAAGCCGAAGGGATCGCGCCGCACTGGCGGTTCAAATTGGACCATGACGAGCCGATCGCGTGGGAAGATGGCGTGCGGGGTCTGGCAAAGTTTGATCCAGCGATGCTCTCCGATCCCGTCATCCGCCGGGCAGACGGATCATGGCTGTATATGCTGCCGAGCACGGTCGATGACATCGAAATGGGCGTGACGCAGGTGCTGCGCGGGGAGGATCACGTGTCCAACACCGCGGTGCAAATCCAGATGTTTACAGCCCTGAATGCGACCCCGCCTGCCTTCGCGCATGAGGCACTGCTCGTCGGTAAGGAAGGTAAGCTCTCCAAGCGCCTCGGATCGCTGGGCTGCGACGCATTCAGGGAACGGGGGATTGAACCCGAAGCGATCATCGCGCTGCTGTCGCGGCTTGGCACATCCCTGCCGGTGGAGCCGATTGCGGATCGCGCCGCACTGCTGGAGACATTCGATCTTTCCACCTTTGGCCGCGCGCCCGCAAAATTTGACGACGCCGATCTGGAGCGGATGAACACCGCAATTGTGCACCAGATGGATTATGCATCCGTGAAAGCCCGCCTGCCCGATGGCATGGATGAAGCCGGCTGGCACGCGGTGCGCCCGAACATCGCGACCATTGGCGAAGTCGCTGAATGGTGGGGCCTGGTCACCGGTCCAATTGAGCAGCCTGAATTCTCCGACGAAGACCGCGAATATCTGGCACAGGCATTAGAGGCATTCGAGCTACTTGAGTGGCGCTACGCGGATTTCCGGTCGGAATTGTGGCGGACGTTAACAAGCGCATTGAAGTTAGAAACAGGCCGCAAGGGTAAGCAATTGTTCCTGCCATTGCGGCAAGCGCTCACAGGGATGAACCACGGCCCCGATATGGGCGAACTCTTACCGCTGATCGGGGAGAGCGAGGCCAAAGCGCGGCTGGAACGCGCGGCTGATTAGGCGCGTTCCTTCCAACCCCATGTGAGCAGGCAAGGGGGTATGTTCCGCAGTACAAAGCCTTTCGTCACCCGGTCGAAAGTCGCCTGCGTCAACTCTCGCGCCTTTGGGCGGAACTGATAGGTCATAAAAGCGCCGCCCTGCGCCAAGGCGCGATAGGTCGCTTCGACGATTTGTTCAGCCACCCCTGCCGGAAGCGTCGAAATCGGTAAGCCGGACAGGACGTAGTCGGCATGCGAATAGCCTAGCTTCCGGACGAAAGCCTCGATATCCGCGGCTGAACCCAGAACCGCATGGAACCGCGGATCATCGATGGTTTTTTCAAGGAATTCAATGAAGCGCGGATTGGTGTCGATCACCAGCAATTCACCGCCGGGTGGCAAGCGGTCGAGAATATGCGGACAGAAAGTGCCTACGCCTGGCCCATATTCAACAAATAGCTTGCACCTTTGCCAGTCCACCTGTTGCAGCATCGCATCGATCGTCACTTGCGATGACGGGATGACGGACCCGACCATGCGTGGCTCGTCTAGAAAACCGCGGAAGAAGACGCCAAAAGGCTCGAAGGCACGACTTAGCGCTTTTTTCAGACCGTCGCTCGCTTCGCGAGCCGCTCGATTTCCCGTCACTTGATTAAATCCTCCACACAGTGCCACGAAACCGTAACATCGCACAAAAGCCTTCAGCGCAAAACCGTGTGCGTTGCAAGGCCTCAGCGCCGAGGCGAGTGATTGGCAAAGCGGGCGGTTCTGCGCGTATCTCGCGCTAGGTTTCGTGCTTGTCCAGCTCATCGCCAGACAGCGTCACCACATGCAGCAGGTTCGTTGCGCCCGGCGTGCCGAAGGGGACGCCTGCCAGTACGATCTGCTTTGATCCGGGAGTGCCAAAGCCATGGCGCAGGGCCATGCGCTTGCCCTTGGCGATCATCTCTTCAAAACTTCCGATATCCTTGGTCGTCACCGCGTGTGCCCCCCACAACAGGCCGATCCTGCGGGCGGTGCGGATCGACGGGGTAAGCACCAGCATCGGCGTTCCCGCACGTTCGCGGGCGACCCGCCGTGCGGTCGAGCCGCTGGCAGTGAAAACGGTGATCGCGCTGATCGGGACGGTGTCGGCAATGGTCATGCAGCTATGCGCCAGGGCATCGGCAGTGGTCGCGTCGGGCGGGGTATCGGAGAAACGCACACGCGCCCTGTATTCCTCGTCGCGCTCAACCTGCCGGGCAATGCGGTCCATCATCGCCACCGATTCCTCGGGCCAATCGCCCGCCGCGCTTTCGGCGGAAAGCATCACGGCGTCGGCCCCGTCATAAACGGCGTTGGCGACATCGGAGACTTCGGCTCTGGTTGGCGTGGGGCTTTCAATCATCGATTCCAGCATTTGCGTTGCGACGATCACCGGCTTGCCTGCCGCGCGGCTGGCTGCGACGATACGCTTTTGCAGCGGGGGAACTTCATGCGGCTCCAGCTCCACACCCAGATCGCCGCGCGCGACCATGATGGCATCGGACAGCTCGATAATCTCGTGGAGCCGATCCACCGCCCTGGGCTTCTCAATCTTGGCGCACAGGGCAGGCAAACCAAGCGTGCTGCCTGCATGGGCAGCGACCAGCTTGCGCGCCTCGGCCATATCCTCGGGTCGCTGGACAAAGCTGAGCGCGATCCAGTCCGCCCCCTGCTCCACGGCAAAGGCGAGGTCCCTGCGATCCTTATCCGTCAGCGCAGGGATGGGCACTTCGGCATCGGGCACGTTCACGCCCTTACGGTCTGAAATGACGCCGCCCACCTCGGCTGAACAGCGGATGCGGGTATCGTTGGCCTCACGCACGACAAGCCGGATCTTGCCGTCATTGATGACAAGGCGTTGACCGCGTTCGAGAATGCCGAACAGTTCGGGATGGGGCAGGCAGACACGGCTATCATCACCGGGTGAGGGATCACGGTCGAGGTTGAAATGGCCGCCGTGGCGGATCACCGCCTTGCCACCGACGAATTCTCCCACGCGCAGTTTTGGCCCCTGCAAATCGGCAAGGATCGTGATCGGTCGGCCGAACTCTTCCTCCAGCGCGCGGATCGCGGCAATGGCGGCCGCGTGATCAGAATGGTTGCCGTGGCTCATATTCACGCGGAACGCATCGGCCCCGGCGCGAAACAGGCGACGCAGCATTTCGGGCGAGCGGCTGGCCGGGCCAATCGTGGCGAGGATCTTTACCCGCCTTTCACGCGGGCTGATCGTGCGCGTATGTGCGTTCATGTGCGTACTTTCGATTGGTGAGCGGTGATCTGCCCGGAAATATGCGTCGTCATGATCCCTCCTGGCGTCGCCCTCTTAACGTCAGCCGCGCTATGGCATAACAGTCTTGCAACTCAACTACACTTCTTTGCGCATACCATTCGGATGGAAGGGATAAGGATGAACGGAAACATGGAACAGGCACCGGACACACTTGATACGCTGGACGATGCAGTGGCTGCCGCTGCGTTTCGCAGGCTCGTAAAGCATTTGCAGCATCGCCACGACGCGCAGAATATTGAGCTGATGGGGCTGGCCGGCTTTTGCCGCAATTGTCTGGCGGACTGGATCAGGGATGCCGGGTTCGAAGGGGACAAGGCCGCCGCGCGCGAACTCATCCACGGCATGCCTCAGGACGAATGGAAGGCGACGCGCCAGACCCCCGCGACCGAGGAGCAATTGGCGCGGATGCAGACGAGTATAGCGAAAAACAAACAGGCCGAAAAATAAACAGGTTTCAGGCCTGCCCGCTTCATTCCGTGCGGTTCAGCAGCTAACGGGGGGCTTCACTGATTCTCACCTGAAACCGGAGACACCCAAGATGGCCGAAGCCACCGACGACCGCCTGCGCCTGCTGATCGAGCGGATCGAGCGCCTCGAAGAAGAAAAGAAGGGCATCGCCGACGACATCCGCGATGTCTATGCCGAGGCCAAGGCGGTTGGTTACGACGCGAAGATCATGCGTCAGATCGTGCGGCTGCGTAAAATGAAGCCGGATGATCGCAGCGAACAGGAAATGATACTCGACACCTACAAGGCAGCGCTCGGGATGGGGTGATCGGGACCCTATACCGGTCCGTAAAGGAATGTGGTTTGTCCCACGACCGGATACAGATACAGGCCTCCGCCCGCAGCTTTGGCCTTGCCGCCGCGCACGTCTTTGCTCACTTCACGGAAATCCGAGAAGTCGACCGAACTGCGGTCGAATGAGCCATTGCTGGCCTGAGACAAACAGTCGGTCAGATCGTCCATGATGGCGAGTGTCAGCAGGGGTGCGCGGGCGAGGCCGTCTTCATGGCGAACCGAAATTGTCATCTGGCTTGAATAGCGCCGGGCGCAGGCAGGCAGATGCTTGCGCACCTGCGCGCGGCAGGCATCGTCAATGCAGGCCTTCGCAAACACCAGGTCAGGCCTGGTGTAATTGCACCCTGCACCACCACCCATGCCGCCCGATGCAATCAGGAGAGGCAAAGCGATGATGGCGCCGATCCAGGTTTTCTCCATGCAAATCCGTTTACAGCCGATCGGTTATTGCGGCCTCAATCAAAGTGCTTAACGCGCCGCTATTGATCGGCCCGCTTCTGCGTGTATTGTCTAGGTGATACACCAGAGGAGGAAGACCCCATGCCCACCGAATGGAAAGACGCGCGCGGCGTTATCGTGACGACCACCCCGACCATTGAAGGCCAACCCATACAGGAATATGCCGGGATCGTCGTTGGTGAAGTCATCGTAGGCGCGAACCTGTTCCGCGATTTCCTTGCCAATATCCGTGATATGGTGGGCGGGCGTTCGGGCTCTTACGAACGCATCCTGCAAAAGGCTCGCGATGAGGCGATTGAGGAATTGCAGGCCGAAGCCGCCGCGCGCGGGTGCAATGCGGTGGTCGGGATTGATCTGGATTACGAGGTCATCGGCGACACCGGTTCCATGCTGATGGTCAGCGCCAGTGGAACCGCGGTTAAGGTCTAGGCGGCGCTTTCTGCAGCCTTGCCTGCCATGGCGAGGCTGAACAGCAGCCCGTTATGCAGCGCGTGCAGCGCGACGGCAGATGCCAGCCCGTAATGCACGCGCAGATAACCCAGCATCGCCCCCAGCGCGAATTGCGGCAGCACGAGCAGCAGCAGGACAGGCTGAAATCCGTCGGTGTAATTCGCCAGATGCACCAGTGCGAAGGCGATAGTGCTGAACCAGAAGAACATCGGGAAACCGCGCATAAACATGCCGGGCACAGGGCGTTTGAACAGGAAAATCGCCGCCACAGGCGCAGCGACAAGGGCGATAGCCGGCCCTGCGATCAATGCCGGTGACTGGTCCGCATTTTCGACCAACACCGTCACCAGGGCTGGCACACCCAGAAAGCCGATCAGTGCAATCGCCACCAATGCAATGACCCAAGGGCGACCGTTTAGCCAACTGCGAAACGCGAGCTCTTCCAGCAGCGGCACCACCAGCGCGACCAATGCAAAGGTCAACAGGCCCGGCTCGATCTGGTTGTTCACATTGTCGGGCACTTCAAAGCCCATGGATGCAGCCACGCCCAGACCCCCGATCAGCAGCACCATGATCGGCAGGTCCAGCGCCAGCATCCGCATTGTTGAGCCAATCGCGCCGTTGCTTTGGATGGGGCCGTCGGGCAGGCGCGGACGTGCGAGAAAGCTCGCAAACCGGGTCCATTCGGAACGGATATTCGCAGGAGCCAGCGGGCCGGCAGGTGGGCTTGTCGATAGGGTGTTCATCGGTCTAATGAGACGCGTATTGCACCCGCACAGAATAATAAAGGGTTCACCCCAGAACTCGCAAATCGAAATACGAAAATCGGGATACCAAAATGGCAGGCCATTCCAAATTTAAGAATATCATGCACCGCAAAGGTGCGCAGGACAAAAAACGCTCCAACCTGTTTTCCAAGCTGAGCCGCGAGATTACCGTTGCGGCGAAAATGGGCACGCCCGATCCGGATATGAATCCGCGCCTGCGTCTGGCGGTCAACACGGCCAAGGGGCAGTCCATGCCCAAGGACAATATCCAGCGCGCGATTGACAAGGCCTCGGCGGGCGATGACGAGAATTACGAGGAAGTCCGCTATGAAGGCTATGGCCCGGGCGGCAGCGCGATCATTGTCGAGGCGTTGACAGATAACCGCAACCGCACCGCCACCGCAGTGCGTACCGCTTTCAGCAAGCATGGTGGCAATCTGGGCACGGAAGGATCGGTCGCGCATGGTTTTGAGCGGCTTGGCTATATTGAATACGGCCCGGAGGCTGGCAGCGAGGACAAAGTTCTCGAAGCCGCGATGGAAGCGGGCGCAGAAGATATATCCTCCAGCGCGGATGGTCACGAAATCTGGACCGCAGCGGACGATCTGCATCAGGTCGCCAGCGATCTGGAAAAGACTCTGGGAGAGGCCGCCACTGTCAAACTGGCATGGAAGCCGAATATCACGGTCGAAATGGACGAGAAGGGTGCAGGCACCTTGCTAAAACTGATCGACGTGCTGGATGATGATGACGATGTGCAGACGGTGTGGGGCAATTATGAAATCCCCGATGATGTGATGGAAAGGCTGGACGCGTGAGCGTGGCCTTTTGAACTGTGACGTGGCGCGAATGGCTCTATGCGCTGGCATTGGGCGGGGCGTTTTTGCTGGCGATTTTCTGGCGGCTGGGCCTGACGGTGGGGCTCTGACCGGGGTTCCTGCGATGCGGGGTATGTCGAGCCAGTGACCGTGATTCTCGGTCTCGATCCATCGCTCAGTTGCACGGGCTGGGGCGTTGTGCGCACTGAGGGATCGCGCCTGTCGCATATCGCCAACGGGCAGATCCCGACGGATGCAAAGGCTCCGATGGCAGAGCGGCTCGCCGTGCTGCAATCTGCGCTGGCTGTCGTGATTGCGGCGCACACGCCGGATCGCGCCGCATGCGAGGAAGTGTTCCTCAACAAGAACCCGCAATCCACGCTGAAGCTGGCACAGGCGCGCGGGGCCGTATTGGCGGCGTGCGGTGCGGCGGGGCTGGCCGTCCAAGAACACGCCGCGCGCAAGGTGAAACAGGCCGTGGTCGGCACAGGCGCTGCGGACAAGCATCAGGTGGGCGCGATGATAAAGGTGCTGCTGCCCGGAGCCAGAGTTGCGGGCGCGGACGCCGCCGATGCCCTGGCCGTGGCAATTGCGGATGCGCATCTGTCCTACAGTGGACGGGCGCGCTAGACAGGACAGATGAGCGCTCCCAATCTCTCCCCTTACGCCGTTGTTAGCGGCGGCTTTTCAACCGGCCCCGATTTCGGCCCTGAACAGTGTGTCAGGTGTGTCAACCGCCCCGTACATACGGCGAACCGAGTGCAAGGAACCTGATGATGACCATCCAGCTTTACGGCATTCCCAATTGCGACACGGTCAAAAAGGCCCGTAAATGGTTGGATGCGAACGGCATCGAATACGCGTTTCACGATTACAAGAAGGTGGGCGCGGATGCGGGGAAGGTGGAAAGCTGGATCGCAGCCAAAGGCGTCGACGTTGTCCTGAACAAGCGCGGCACGACCTTCCGCAAGCTGAGCGATGACGACAAGGGGAAAGCGGAAAACAGTCATGCGGCTGTCGCCTTGCTCGTCCAGAACCCCTCAATGATCAAACGCCCGATTGTGGAGCATAACGCCGGAAACGGTGGCGGCCTGCTGGTGGGTTTCAAGGAAGACGAATGGTCCGCGACACTTTCATAATCCCCATTCTGGCAGGATTAGCCTTGTTGGGCGCACTCGCGCCCGTCGCGGCCAAGGCCGATGGCCATAGCGATAACGCCGAAGCGACGCGCCCGCTCATCATCGCGCATCGCGGCGCGTCAGGGGACCGGCCCGAACACACGCTGGCTGCCTATGAGCTGGCGATCGACAAGGGGGCTGATTTCATTGAACCCGATCTGGTCGTGACAAAGGATCTGGTGCTGGTCGCACGGCATGAAACCGAGCTGTCGGGCACCACCAATGTCGCCAGCATCGAAGAATTCGAAGACCGCCGAAAAACCGTAGAGATCGGCGGGCTCATTGTCGCAGGCTGGTTTGCCGAAGACTTTACTCTGGCGGAGCTGCAGACTCTGCGCGTGCGAGAGCGCGTACCCGGCGCGCGGCCTGACAACATCGCTTTTAACGGGCTGTACCAGATCCCGACCTTTGACGAGATCGTACAGTTGGTCCGCGCCAAGGAAGCGGAAACGGGGCGCAAAGTCGGGCTGTATCCGGAATTGAAGAGCCCGACCTGGCTGCTGCAAGAGGCAGGCATTGACGTGATTGATCTGCTGGTGGCGCAATTGCAGAAACACGGGCTGGACGGGGCTGATGCAAATGCCTTCATTCAGGTGTTCGAGGTCGGCCCGTTGCAGCGGCTGGACAAACTGATTGATACCCCGCTCGTACTCCTAGTAGCGCCCGAAGGCGGGCCATATGATGAACCGGGCATGCGGTGGAGCGACATGCTCTCGCCCACCGGCCTGGAAGAGGTTGCCGCTTATGCCGACGGGATCGGGCCGTGGCTGGGTCATGTGTTGGACTCTGCGACCATGGCGGATACCGGGCTGGTGGGCCGCGCGCATGCGGCCGGGTTAAAGGTCCATCCGTGGACCCTGCGCAAAGAGAACGGCTTCCTGCCGCCTGCGCTCCAGACCGGTGGCGGGGCCGCAGCAGATGGCAAGTATCGGATGCTTTGGAAGGCGGCACTGGCCAGCGGAGCCGACGGGTTTTTCACCGACAATGTCAGCGAGCTTATCGCTTTGGTCGATGCCGACGCTGAATGAGCCTAACGCGCGTGCCGTGCCGCAAGGATGTAATTGAGCGCCTCGTTGTCTGACAGGTGCAAACCTTTGGCAGGGTTGAATGCGATCCCGCGTCGCTGTGTTACTTCAAGGCCGACCTCGCCCAGCAACTCTTCGAGTTCTTCGGGTCTGATGAAATCGTCCCAGTGATGTGTGCCTTTGGGAACATAGCCAATCGCCTCGGCTGCCCCGACAAGCAGGATGCGGCTGGCAGCGGTGCGATTGGGAGTGGACATGACAAGTAGGCCCTCAGGCGAAAGCCGCGCGGCGACATCGGCGAGGAAGGCGGCTTTGTCCGCGACATGTTCGACCACTTCGACGGAGGTGACCAGATCAAACGTACCGATATCCAAGCTGCCCACTTCGCCCGCCATATACCGGATATCCAGCCCCACACCCTCTGCATGGGCGGCCGCGACAGAGACATTCTGCGCGGAGGCATCCACGCCGGTCACATCCGCGCCCAGCCGCGCTAGCGGCTCACACAACAAGCCCGCGCCGCAACCAATATCCAGCGCAGTCTTGCCATTGAGCGGTTTTGCACTGCGCGCCCCGTTCGGCCAATGCCCGTCAATTGCGTCGCGCAGGAATTGCAGCCGCACGGGATTGACCTCATGCAGGCTCGCCATCTTGCCCCTGGGGTTCCACCAGTCTCGGGCAAGGTCAGAGAAGAACTCGGCTTCCTCAGGGCGGATAGTTACATTTGAACTGTTTGCGTTTCCCATGCCGCGTCCTTAACAGCCCCCACAGGATCAAACCAGTCGGAGCGTCAGTCACTTGGTCGAACAAACGCCAGACAAGCCTCAACGCCCCCCCGAAAAGTCGGGTCAGAGGATCGTGATGAAGTTTGGCGGCACCTCCATGGCCGGAACCGAACGCATCCGGCGCGTCGCGGGGCTCGTGCGCGCGCAGGCGGCGGGCAAGGGCGGCGTGCGCAACGAAGTGGCCGTGGTGGTCAGTGCAATGGCGGGGGAAACGGACCGCCTCGTCAATTTCTGCCGCGAGGCCAACCCGCTGTATGACGCCGCCGAATATGACGTTGTGGTGGCAAGCGGGGAGCAGGTGACCAGCGGATTGCTGGCGCTCACCCTGCAATCGCTGGGCGAGAAAGCGCGCAGCTGGCTTGGCTGGCAATTGCCGGTGAGGACCATCGAGGCGCATTCGAAGGCTCGCGTAGAAGCGATTGAGGCGCCCGAAATGCTCGCAGCGCTTGGCGCTGGCGAGATAGCAGTCATTCCCGGATTTCAGGGCGTGAGCGATGAAGGCCGTATCACAACCATGGGGCGCGGCGGATCCGACACTTCGGCGGTTGCGATCGCGGCCGCTGTCCGTGCGGACCGCTGCGATATCTATACCGATGTCGACGGGGTCTACACAACCGATCCGCGCATCGTGGCCAAGGCGCGAAAGCTTAAGGCAGTTACTTACGAAGAGATGCTGGAGCTCGCCAGTGTCGGTGCAAAGGTGTTGCAAACCCGTTCTGTCGGGCTGGCGATGAAGTCTGGTGTGCGTTTGCAAGTGCTGTCCAGCTTTGTCGATGAAGGGGCGAATAACGCCGCGGATGATTTGCTCGGGACGCTGATCGTCTCGGAGGAAGAAATGAATGAAATGGTGGAGAAGGGCCTGATGGAACGCCAACTTGTTACCGGTATTGCGCATGACAAGACCGAGGCGAAGGTCATCCTCACGCGGGTTCCGGATAAGCCGGGCGCGGTGGCGCATATCTTTGAGCCGCTTGCCGATGCCAGCATCAATGTCGACATGATCATTCAGAATGTCGGCCGTGATAAAGGTGAGACTGACGTGACCTTTACCGTGCCTCAAGCGGACCTGGCGCGGGCACAGGCGCTGTTGGAGGATCGGCGCGAGCTGATCGGTTTCAATCGGATCATCTCAGACAGCCAGATCGCCAAGATCAGCGTGGTGGGCGTGGGCATGAAAAGCCATGCGGGCGTGGCGAGTACGATGTTCCGCGCGCTGTCTGATCGCGGGATCAACATTCAGGCCATCTCCACATCGGAGATCAAGGTCAGCGTGCTGATCGATGAAGACGAAACCGAGCTTGCCGTGCGGGTTCTGCACACGGCATACGGCCTCGACGCGGTCGATTGAGTTAGTCGCCAGATCGCAGATGACCGCAGATTTACCACGTTCGGCCTGCGTTAGGTCTTTCGCATAACTTCTTCTTAACCATTTATAGTAAATCTGCTGCGCTCCAATTTAGGAGACGCTTTTCATGGTGCTCAAAGCCCATCTTGAACCCATTGTCAGCACGCAGACCATGACTGAGGCCTCCACAGAGGCTCGATCCAGCGACCGGCGCGCCTTGTGGCTGGAGACGAGCGGCGTCCTGCCCGGCGGTTTGGAGGCCAACGTCCAGGTCCACAATATCTCCGCTGCCGGCCTGTTGCTCGAAAGCGATCTGCCCCTGTCGCAAGGGGAGACTTTCGAGATCAACCTGCCCGAAGCGGGATACGTGTCAGCGGAGATTGTGTGGCAAAGTGACCGCCTGTTCGGGTGCGCGTTTGCGACCGCGCTTACTGACGCGGCTGTCGCTGCGGTGCAACTGCAGGCCGATCTTCCCGGTACGCTGCCAGATCACGCAATCGAACCGCTTGCGCAGCTTCAGGCGAGGCCTCCCTCAGAGCCACTTGGCATCAAACTCAATCGTCTGCGCCGGGAGCGGGGGCTGACACTGGCGCAGGTCGCATCGGTCCTGGGAGTGAGTAAGCCAACCGTGTGGGCGTGGGAAAAGGGCAAGGCGCGCCCTGTGCCGGATCGCATGGGGCCAATTGCGGAGGTTTTGGGCGTGTCTGTGCAGGATCTCGAAGACCGTCTGGGCGAAGGACAACACACAGCACTGGTGCAGGAGTGCCGCTTACGTATTGCCACGGCTTATGGCACGCACCCATCCAAGGTCCGTATTATGATCGAGGTCTGAGGGATTCGACCATTTGGCAGGGCTTAAATACGGTGCCATAATGAATAAATATGGTAAATGAAAGTTGTTCGCGATTCGATATTTAGTTCATTTAGCCAATGAAGCTAACGATATACACTAATTCGGGCGAAATTGCGCCCCTCAATTAGTGTATCTTTGGGCTAGCGTTAGTTCTTGGCTAAATCAGATGTCGCTCGCAAACCGGGGCAATCATTAAGCCGGGGGCATTACGGCATGCAAATGGGATTTAGCGTTGCGGAGGGAACAGCTCTGCACGGGCTGATTGAAGAGACAACAGGCGATATCGTCATCAGACTGGATACAAGAGGCTTTATAGATACCGCCTCTGCCAACATATCCAGTATTGGCTATGATCTTTCACAACTGCTCCTAAAGCCGCATGTTACAGACCTTGCGGATGCGCATTATACAGATGCGCTTGGCGCCTACACGGCCAGGGTTCTGAGGCCGACCGACCGTACAGACGCCCTTGCTGACTGGCTCGAATTCCCGCTCAGAATGACCGGGTCACAGAAAGATTGCGAGCTGACGCAACAGCCATCGTGGTTCGCGATCAGCCTGCGCCCCATCACCGATGACTATGGCGAACCTGCTGGGGCCCTGGGCCTTTTGCGATCGGTTGAGAAGTTGCGGGCGCTGGAGGGCGAAATCTATTCGCGTGCTCTTATCGACCCCCTCACCGGTTTGTCCAACCGACATGCTTTTTGCGCGGCCTTGCGTCGTCAACTCGCATCTGGGCAAGGCGGAGCAATGGCCCTGTTCGAGGTGGACCGGATGCGCGCAGTCTTCATGCAGTATGGCCAGCGCACAGCGGACGAAATCATCTGGGGCTTTGCAAAGTTTCTGGAGGCGATGGCCTATTCTGACCACGATCTCGCACAATTCGATGCTGAACGGTTCTGCGTGATGCTACCCGGCTTCAGCAGCGATGCTGCCGGCGAATGGGCGGAAGATGTGTTGTCTACCTTTGGCTCATTGGCGCTGACATCGTCCGTTCGCGCACCGCGCCTTACGGCAAGCGCGGGTCTCTCGACAATCGAATGCAGTGTCGACTGGATCTTGCGCCAGGCTGAGCTCGCTCTTGTCATGGCGCGGGCGCGCGGCGGCATGCAGGTTGCGCATTCAAGCCGGATCCCAGCAAGCGCATCCCGAGCAGCTTTGGGCTGATGCATGCGGGCACTCCTTCTAACCGGTTTCTATAACATGCTTCCCCTTTAACTCGCCCTGCCCCGGCGGTACGGTGTGAGGTTATGGCGCATACATCAAAGATTCTCCTGCTCGGTTCGGGCGAGCTGGGGCGTGAATTCACAATCTCGGCAAAACGGCTGGGCGCGAAAGTCATCGCTTGCGATGCTTATGAAAATGCACCCGCCATGCAATTGGCCGATGGTTGCGAGGTTTTCTCGATGCTTGACGGAAATGCCCTTCGCGCAGCGGTGTTGAAGCATAAACCCGATCTGATCGTCCCTGAGGTCGAGGCCATTCGCACCGAGGTTCTGGCTGAACTCGAGCGCGACGGCTTTGCTGTCGTGCCCTCTGCGCGTGCCGCCCAATTGACGATGAACCGCGATGCCATCCGTGATTTGGCCTCTGAAGAGCTGGGCCTGACCACATCGCGTTATCGCTACGCAACCAGTCTGAATGAGGTGAAGGTCGCGGCGGACTATGCGGGCTTTCCCTGTGTTATCAAACCGGTGATGTCCTCATCCGGCAAGGGCCAGAGCAAGGTTTCCAGCGAGGTCGAACTGGAAGCCGCGTGGGATTACGCCGTCGCGAATATGCGCGGCGACCGCGCGAGAGTTATCGTCGAGCAGTTTATCGACTTCGATTACGAGATCACATTGCTGACAGTGCGTCATAAGGGCGGCATCACGTTCTGCCCGCCAATCGGCCACCGGCAAGAACGGGGAGACTATCAGGAAAGCTGGCAGCCAGCAGTCATGTCCCAGGGTGCGTTTGAGCATGCAAAGGCGATGGCTGCAAAAGTGGTCATAGCCTTGCAAGGGGAAGGCCGGGGGTGGGGCCTCTACGGCGTAGAATTCTTCGTCCGCGGCGAAGACGTGATCTTTTCAGAGCTTTCGCCAAGGCCCCATGACACCGGGATGGTTACACTGGCTACGCAAAAGCTGACGGAATTCGATCTTCACGCAAGAGCTGTTCTGGGCCTTCCGGTGCCAGATATGATCGCGGCAAGCCCGGGCGCATCAAGCGTGATTTTGGCTGACCGCGACAGCGACTTGTTCGGATTTGAGGGGGTGGACGCCGCCCTGTCAGTGGACGAAAGCATCGACGTCCGCCTCTTCGGAAAACCCACAACACGCCCTTTCAGAAGGATGGGCGTCGCTCTGGCGACCGCCGAAAACACCGACAAAGCCCGCGAACACGCAATTGCCGCATCATCCCGACTACGCATCAGATATGACAGATGAGGCGTATTGCCCCTGCCAAACCGGATCGTCAAAATGCCGCTATCCCGAAAACGGCATGACCCGTACTCTTTGTGGCCATGCTGGCGACCTGCCGACATGGCAATCTGTCGGCGACGCGGCCCCCATCGGTTGCGCCGCGCAGTTCAGTCACCTTGCTTTTGAGATCGGGCGTTTCTCAGGAACGGGTTGCTCCAGAACCGGGCTGTCGATCTGCGCTCTCTGATAGCTTTCACCGGCAAGACATCAGCTCGCGCTCAAGTTTGAATTGCCAATAATCAAGTTGGCGGATCATTCACGACAACCGATGACTTTATCGGCGATCGCGGGGAGATCGCCCTCGATGTTGACGTCGCTCAGGGATCAGATGATCTCAGCTCGAGCTTCCGCCTCGCTGCCAGAGGCGCCCGTACCGAGGTGAAAGTGCGATCCAGCACCGTCAGCCCGAATTGTCCGGCTCCGAATTCGGTGAAGCCGCCCAGATCGTTTCGCACGTAATCAATGCTGGCGACCGGGCCGACTTCGACGCCTTTGACGATGCCGAAAGCATAGCCTGCCCGCATTCCGCCAAAACTTTGCCGGCCAAGCCCTCAGTGCCAGTCGAGGACGTGCGTCGCCTGAAGGAGGAGGGTCTTAACCCGACCCAGATCAGCAAGCAGCTCAAGATCGGTAGGGCGTCCGTCTACCGCGCGTTGGCCGCATAGCATGACCGTAAGGACCAAGGGGGAACGCGACACAGCAATCTGCAAGGCCTACGAGTTCGGCTATCTCAAGGCCCTCGTTCACGAAGTATGAAGCGAGATAAGCGATGGTTTCGGCGTCGAG
>JGI12109J20283_10476678_pt1 | contig 15859 bp, 7 predicted proteins | sample ElkSlonscriptome_12_FD_20283 | JGI IMG/M metagenome (IMG submission 20283)
ATCAAAACTTGCTTCGCCCAATTGGTATTATCACCGAACGGGATATTGTCCAGTTTGGCAACTTGGGATTGGATCTGGCGAACACCCCCGTTACCACCGTAATGAGTACGCCTTTATTACTCATTCAACCTACTGACTCGATTTGGAGTGCCCATCAACTCATGCAGCAGCATCGCGTGCGACGGTTGGTTGTATCAGATGAAACCGGAGAATTGGCGGGTTTAATTACTCAGACGCAGATCCTGAACACGATTAATCCCATTGATATTTATCAAACCGTGGATACCTTAGAACATTTGTTAGATCAGCAAACCTATCAATTACGCCAGTTAAATCAGCAACTGCGACAGGAAATTAGTAAGCGTGAATTACTGCAAGCGAAATTTCAATCCTCTGAAGCCAAGATCCGGGCTGTATTTGAGGCAATGACGGATATCGTCCTGGTTATTAATACTCATGATCACCAGATTCAAGAGATTGAAGTTATTCCCACGTCTTCAAGTTGTCTGTATGAGGATACAACATTTATAGATCAGATAATCCAGGGATTGTTAGGAGATCCCACAGAAACGGATTCAGTATGGGTGGAAACGATTCAACAGGCGATCGCAACCCAACAAACGCTGACTTTAGATTACTGTCTTCGGCTACAGGGGCGAGAGGTTTGGTTTAGCGCCAGTATTTCCCCGATCGCAGAACACTCGGTTGTCTGGGTGGCGCGGGATATTAGCGATCGCAAACGGATGGAAGCTGAACTGCGAGAGAGTGAAGACTGTTTCCGTAAGGCGTTTAACTACGCGGCTAGTGGGATGGCGTTAGTCGCCCTCGATGGTTATTTCCTGAAAGTGAATCGTTACTTGTGTGAAATTCTTGGCTATTCCGAAGCCGAATTATTAGCCAAGACTTGCCCAGAAATTACCCATCCCAGTGACTTAGAGGCGGAACGTGAGTATACTCGTCAACTCCTCAACGGTGAAATTCGTTACTACCATTTAGAAAAGCGATATATTCATAAACAGGGACATAGTATCTGGATTCTCTTGAGCGTTTCCCTGGTGCGAGATAGTCGGGGTAACCCGTTGTATCGTCTTGCCCAAATGCAAGATATTACCAAGCGAAAACGGATTGAAGAAGCCCTGCAAGGAAATCAACGGTTGCTGCGGGCGATTACTCAGGCAAATCCCAGTATCTTGTATATTTATGACCGCATCAATAAGCAAATTCTTTACTTTAATCGCAAAATCCAGAACCTACTTGGCTATACACCGGAAGACGTGATCCAAATGGAGGAAGATGTTCTAGTCACACTAATGCACCCCGATGATTTACCGGGAATTCTCCACCATTTGCAGCACCTAGAAACGGCTAAACCCGACCAAGTTTTTGATTTAGAATATCGAATTAAGCACAAAAATGGGGAATGGCGCTGGCTGTCTAGTCGAGAGACTGTCTTTACCTGGAACCAAGAGGGGAAACCGGAGCAAATTTTAGGCACAGCCACCGATATTAGCGCACACAAACAAGCTGAAGCCGCCCTGCGGGAAAGTGAAGAACGTTGGCAATTAGCGCTTCAGGGGAATCAGGATGGGATTTGGGATTGGAATATCACCACGGGGGAAGCCTTAATTTCTGATCGCTACCGCGAAATCCTGGAATACGATACCGCTCAATTTAAACTTGATTTTCAGGGATGGCAAAACCATCTGCATCCGGATGATATTCCCTTGGTGAATCAGAGTCTACAAGATTACCTAGCGCAAAAAATACCCCATTACGCGATCGAGTATCGTCTACGCTGTCAGGATGGAACCTACAAGTGGCTACACTCTCGCGCCCAAGCCCTCTGGGATGAGGCTGGATATCCGGTGCGAATGGTGGGTTCTACCCGCGATATCACCGAACGCAAACAAGCTGAAGAACAACTTCGCTATCAGAAAGAACTGTTACAAAAGATTTTTGACCATATTCCGGTGATGATTTGTTTTTATGATGCCACGGGTTATATTCGATTAGTGAACCGAGAAGTGGAACGGGTTTTAGGGTGGTCTAAAGCTGAATTGGATACGATTGATTTGTTAACCGAATGTTATCCCAATCCCAAAGATCGTCAGCAGGTTTTGAACTTTATGTTCAATGCGTCCGGGAAATGGCAAGATTTCAGCCTGCGGACTAAAAACGGTCAAATTCTGGAAACCTCTTGGGCAAATATTCGCCTCAGTGATGGCACCAGTATTGGCATTGGGCAAGATATTACCGAGCGCAAACGGGCAGAAATCAAACTGAGAAAGAGTGAGGAACGCTGGCAATTAGCGCTCTCAGGCAATAATGATGGGATTTGGGATCATAATCTGATTACCAATGAGCATTTCTTATCGCCCCGTTGTCTAGAAATACTCGGATATGACTATGAGGATATCAATACGTTTGACAAATGGATGAGTTACATTCATCCTGATCATGTTCCTTTAGTTCAGGACACCTTTCAACGGCATCTAAACCGCGAAACACCTGATTATTCCCTAGAGTATCAGATGCGCTGTCAAGATGGAAGTTATAAATGGGTGTTGGTGCGGGGACAGGCACATTGGGATGAGATAGGCAATCCTATCCGTGCTGTTGGTTCAATTACTGATATCACCGATCGCAAGCAGGCGGAGGAACGAGAGCGGCAAAAAACACGGGAGTTAGAATTCACTCTCAATCAATTAAAACGCACTCAAACCCAACTGATTCAAGCCGAAAAAATGTCTTCGTTGGGACAAATGGTGGCGGGAATTGCCCACGAAATTAATAATCCCACCAGTTTTATCTATGGGAATATCGAGCCAGCAACGGAGTATGCTCAAACTCTGCTCCACTTAGTCCAGCTTTATCGACAGCATTACCCAGAACCTGTCAGCGCGATCGCGGAAGAACTGGATAGTATCGATGTTGATTTTATTGCCTACGATTTCCCCAAACTACTAGCCTCTATGGAAGAGGGGGCGAATCGAATCATTAAGATTGTCCAATCCTTACGCAATTTTTCTCGTTTGGATGAAGCGGAGTGCAAGCAGGTCAATATTCAGGACGGGATTGATAATACGCTGTTACTCTTACAGCACCGACTTAAAGAACAATCCCATCGTCCTCAAATTCAGGTGATTAAAGAGTATTGTCAATTACCAAAGCTTAAATGTTATCCGGGTCAGCTAAATCAGGTGTTTATGAATATCCTCAGTAATGCCATTGATGCGCTAGAGGAGAAACTGGAAACTGACCTGGACTTTGAACCCAAACTTTGGGTTCGCACGGCTGTCATTCCTGGTAAGGAAGAGTCGAAAGATAGCGAGAATCAGGGGAGTTCAAAGGTGGTAATATATATGGGAAACAATGGGGCAGAAATACCGACCGAGGTTTATCAGCGTATATTTGATCCATTTTTTACCACAAAACCTGTGGGTAAGGGAACAGGTTTAGGATTATCCATCAGTTATCAGATTGTCGTGGAACGCCATGGGGGTGAGTTGCGCTGTGAGTCGATTCCCGGTCAAGGAACGGAATTCGCGATCGCATTACCAAGTTTGTAGAGACGTTGCATGCAACGTCTCTACAATGGTGCTTGGTTTTTGTCTAATTTCCATCAATAGCTTGACGAATTTTGCTAACGGCTGTTGACAAAATTTCAGCGGCTTGACTAATTTCTGTATCGGTTGTGAATTTGCCTAAACCGATACGTAATGCCCCCTCTATTAAATTATCCGATAACTTGATCGCTCGCAGTACATGAGACGGTGTTTCTACCCCCGACGTACAGGCGGAACCAGTGGAGATGGCGAGTTGGGAACGGATTCTGGCAATCACTGCACTATTGGGAATATCGGGAATAGAAATATGGAGATTCTCAGCAAGGCGGTTCGTGGTATCGCCATTAATGACAACGCCGGGAATGCTGTCTTGCAATAGGGTTTGCAGTTTATCTCTAGAGAATGCGATCGCGGTTTCATCTTCGGTCATTTCTAACTGACGCAGGCGACAGGCTTCACCTAAACCGACAATACCGGGAACATTAAGTGTACCCGATCGCATACCGTTCTGATGACCTCCACCCCAGAGAATTGGTTCTAGGGGATATTTTTTTCGCACCACTAATGCGCCTGAACCTTTTGGTCCATAGAGTTTATGGGCGGAGATGGCTAGATAGGTGATCCCCCAGTCTTGAAAATTGATCGGGATTTTACCGACGGCTTGGGATGCATCACAGAGGAAGGAAATCCTATAGGTTTGGGCAATTTGTCCGATATTTTGGATGGGATAAATCGTGCCAATTTCGTTATTGGCTGCCATAATACACAGCAAGGAAATGCCGTTTTTACATATATTTTCTAGATAATCCAAGTCGAGTCTACCTTGGGAGTCAACCTGAAGATTAATGATTTCAGCTAATCCTTTTTTGGCGAGGGTATTGCAAGTGTCTAAAACGGCTTTATGTTCCACTGGGGAGACAGCAAGGCGGGGTATTTTTGAGGTATTACTATGGTGTAATCTAACGAATCCTTGGAGGGCGAGGTTAATGCTTTCAGTTGCGCCAGAGGTGAAGATAATTTCCTTGGTGGATGAACTGATTAAGTGAGCGATATGAGTTGCGGCTTGGGAGACAGCTTGTTCGGCTTCATCTCCATAAGTATGGTCAATGCTGCTAGCGTTACCAAAGGCGGTAGTCATGTAGTGTAGCATTTGGGTTGCCACTCTGGGGTCAGTGGGGGTGGTAGAGTGGTAGTCGAGGTATATGGGGCGGGATTGGCTGGACTGCTGGGATAGGGACATAATTTAATTTGCGATAACTGGGTAGAAGCTTTAATCAGGGTGAATATTAACATCCAAAAAGAAGAATTCAGCTATGCTTATGTTTATGCGATCGCCTCAGCCGCAGGTTACTCGTTCCAGAGAACAACTACGCCCTTAGATCAACTGGGAATTGACTTAATCTTTACAGGGATTGGTGTGCAGGGCATAATGGGGAATCCTCAGCTTTACGTTCAACTCAAATGTACTTCAAGAGCAATTCTAGATGAGAATTATCTGAAGTATCCACTCAAAGTTAAGAATTATGAAGAACTGAGAGTTCTCCAGCAATATCCACCTCTAATCCTCGTGATTGTTGTAGTACCTGATAACATTAATGACTGGTTATATCAATCAGGAGGTGTCATTGCAAGGTCAACCTGCTATCTCTAATCAAACGTCTGTCACTGTCTCAATTCCGCGCCAAAATGTTTTTACGGCTGATGCCTTGAAGAGGATTATGGACAGTCTGGAAAAAGGAGAAACATTATGAAACCAACGGCAAGGAAGTAATCACCCCTAGACTACCATAAAGGGCAGTTAGAGATTATAATCAACAGCAGCATTGCTTTGAGCATCGTAAATTAAGTCCTGGTTATCGGAAATTAACCAGTTATTCATGATTTTTTTAATTTAAATCTGTGAGTATCTAGTTTTGTTGCTTAATCATTTCAGTTGCAGATTCCAGTTCAGCATCTGTGAGCAAAGGCACTTGGGCATAGATCATAGCTGATTCCCCCATCAATCGCGCTACTAAATGCCCCTTACCTAGAAGGTTTTCGGCACCTTTCTGTCCAAGTGTAATCTCTGACGTTCCGATACTCTCAACTCTCAAAATTAGACGATTTCCCAAGTTATCCCGAAGCTGCACAGGCAGAACGTTAGCATCTGGACGCTGTGCTGCAAAAATGAGGTGAATTCCAGCCGCTCGTGCTTTGACTCCCAAACGTTGAACCGCAGCGGAAACTTCTTCTTTGTATTCGTCGATAAGCATCCATTCAGCAAACTCATCGTGGACAAGCCACAGAACAGGTAGTCGTTCGTTCTCAGGAACTTTACTGTTATATGTCAGTAGATCCCTAACCTTTTGTTGCCTGAATTTCAGGTATCTGGAATCCATTTCAGAAACCAAATCATCTAATATTTCAATCGCACGCTCTTGTTCAATGATGATTCCTTCGCGTAAATGAGGAAGTTCCTCTATGTTGGCGTAATCTACACCTGCTTTTGGGTCAATTAGATAAATAGTTGATAGTTCTTTGGAGTTCGTAGCACAAATATCGAGGAGAAGGTTTTGCAACAAGACGGATTTACCACTGCCCGTGGCTCCAGCAATCAGTGTATGGGGTGCATGTTGCTGAAGATTCTCAAAGCTGCTGCCCAAATTGAGGTAGAGTAGCTCACCGTCAATTTCTTTGACTCCGATTACCAAGCTGAGGTTAATACCAGAGGGTGAGGGATTGATTTTACGTTTTGCCCAAACTTCACGTAAAGAAATAACTTGTCGTTGAGGACGTGCAATGGAAACAACAATTTCACCCGGTTGACCGTAGACGCTAATCACCTTCAAAGCATGGGTTGTTAGAAGCTGCGATCGCCGTTTCTCAATGTCTTCGAGCTTGAGGTTATCAGAACCCTTTAGGCGCACAATTGCGGCATTGGGTGTTAGCCTCTGACCGAGTATCTTGGCTTGTAAATGGTATCCTATCAATGCTGTTTTAAGCTTGGCGACAGTATCGTTTAGCCATTCAAGAGAAGCAGCATCACTCTGGCTTGTCTGCGTCTGATAGTCTTGCCACCATCTGATGAGAGCGGGACTAGCCCAATTGTTTTTATGATCAGTTTCTAAAGTTGTATAAGCAAGATTGTCTGTAGAAGTGGGACGATGAACCTGGAGTTGAAGCGGCTGAGTTGGTTCATCGTCTTCAGTAGGTTCATTACCGTCTACTGGAGTCACATTTAGGGTCGGTACTTGACTTGCTTCTTCAATATCCAGAACCCATGTCACTCTATTAGCAGGTAGTAAGGGTTGAGAGATTGACCAAGGCTTGTCATCACCAATTTGCTCTCGAACAGTGAAGAGTGATTGCCCTGTTTCATAAGCAAGAATGACGCGACGCACTAATTCTCGATCAAAGACTTCCTGGAAGCAGCGATTGACTTTAGGGATGGCAAACCGTTCGCTCTCAACACCACTGTCGTTTGTTCCGGAGGTAAAAACGTGAGAGTAACCAGATAAATCAATCCGTATTGTTCCTGCACGAATGCCTTCTCGCCACTGTTCAATGGGCAGTGGAGCATCGGCACTAAATTCGATACCTTCAAGCAAAAGATCGCTGAGACGAGACAACCACAGATCCCGATCAAGACGACTTGGACTGATAAAAAGAGCATTGGCAATGCGAGCGACTGTATCCCGAAGCTGCTTTTGAGAGGTTTTTCGAGCATCTGCTAATCCTGTGACATCTACATACTTAGCTTCCGATACCATCACTTTCAATACAGGCTCATCACTAACGTGCTGTAGCGAAATTGCCATAATGTCAGCAATTTGCCCCTCCTTCTGACCCAACCAAGAAGCATAGTCATCTAGGAAGTACCAGCCGATATGCTTTTCTTCACCCATCTCAGCAGTAATCAATGCCTTGCTTAACACAACACCCATCAGTTCGCTGGCAAACCTGCCGCATTTGGCAGCCCGCAGCACAATATCTCCAGAAAGCTCATTGGCTTCGTCAATGAAGCGTTCTACGAGCTTATCAATGCGCTCTTTATCGATACCGAGATTCAAAGCTTCTAACCGCTTGCGAACCAGAACTTTCAGCAGATTCAGTGATGCATCAGAGGACACCAAAAAGTTGCGCTCGTCGGTACGGTTCTGCTGATAGCGAATGACTTTAACGCCTTGATTCACCAACTGCCGTCGTTCAAGCAAGTCATCGTAGTTGACCACCCACTCACCGAGTCGGTGAATTTCATCGAAAATAGTCTTGGTTGTTTCCTCTTGGAAAGAAATCTGACGTGCGGGTAGGAAGTGCTGTTCTGAGGTGCAGTCTTCACCATTGATTATGCTGTACACCATGTCCAGATAAGCCTGACCAACGGTAGGTTGTTTTGGACAGGTGAGATAGACAGTAGACTTCAATTCATCCTTAGCCGCAGGACGCTTGCGCGACCAACGTGCCGGAAAGTGTAGCAGAATATCTAGCGTAGCCCTGTCAAAGGGAGAAGACTGCCAAGTAACTTTGGCTTGCCGGGAAATGGTATCTTGCAGGAAGACAATATCAGCAAATTTCCCTTCTCTGGGATTGGTTGCAGGTACATCGTTGGACATCACTGCAATCCGCAGCCTTGCCATAAAATCCTGCGAAACTTCGCTGGCAATAAAAGCATCAGGATCGGCATCAGAGCTTTCCAGAATCTGCTCGTAGAGTTGAGCAAGTTTTTGCCCGTTCCTGTGGCGCAGAATCACCTGACATCGGACTTCTTCTCGCTCATCCTGTAATTCTTCACCGAGTTTGTTGACAATTGTCTGGGGTAGCTTGATCGAGTCAATCTGGTAGAGCATAACACTCAGATTTGTCTTCTCATGAGGTAGCAACCCAACGTAGCGGCGCACCAAGCCCAATAGCTTTTCAGCCGCCTCAACAGGATTTTCATTGGTGAATCGTTCGCTTTCGTCTTTGGTTGGAGACTCCATCAAGCTGTAGTCATTCACGGTATCTGAGATAGCAAGCAGTTCAGGCTGTTGTCCTTGATACCCGATACATACTTCTGGATAGTAGGGATGAGCAAGATCATTCTGTAGATCAGCAAAGAACAACCGGGAATCGCCAAAATTCACTTCGGAGGTGGAAGTGATGTACTTAAGCAAGCCTGCAAGCTGTCGAGCTTTGACCGCAAGGGCAGCAAGGCGTAGGGGATGCCAGGGTGCGATAATCGCAGCCGGTTTGCCTCGTACAACACGCGCACACCCCAAGTTGAGAACGGGTTGGTAGAAGTCCAAACGATTACGATCGCCCTTAGCTTGGCTTAGGATGACCATGAGTAACTTCCCGTAGGCTTCGCACTGGTGAAGTAGGTAGGGGCTAGCAATTCCGTTACGTTCGGCATCGAGAAAGCTAGCGATCGCCTGTTTGTAAGTCTCAGTAAACTCTTGCCAAGCTGTCAGAATAGTTTGACACGCTTCTTGGGAAAGCCTGCCTTCCGAGACAGCTTCCTTGAGCTTGGTTGGTAACGTCCTATCTAGATTGTTCTTCGCTGTGTACTTACCGATAAGTGACCCTCGATTTTGGCGATAAACAGCCATTAAAGTGCCTACATCTGACAGAGAAATTCCCTGTAAGCGACCCTTTTTGCTGACGAGTTCTCGTGAAACCTGAGAGAGTTGGAAGGGATATTTCGACAATCTCTTTAAATCGTTGTGCAATTCCATGCCAATGGTGTTGGGATTCCCTTTCCAAATCAACTGCGTCTTGGCAATTAGGTTTTGTTCACTGTCACGCATCTCTACATAAAACTTGATTTCCGTCGCGGCTTTGGCGGTTGAAGCGTTTTTACGATACTTCTTCTTTTTCTTGCTGTTTTCTAGCAACGTATCATACTTAAAGAGCCAGTGCGTTTCCCACTCAATATAAGGGCTAGTCAGCTTTTCAATGCCCCGATAGCGTGTGCAAAAGTACAGCCCGACATCGGCATTTAAGTCTAGCCACTTGCTTTTAGCGGAACTCTTTTGTGTCGTAATTTTCAGCGACTTGATGCCCTCCACTAAGCCTGCCTGCTCAAACAGGCGTTCAAAGGCTTTCAGTAAACCGATAAGGAAATCTTTGCATTCGATCGGCTGTCCGTAGACGAACTTATCCCACTTGGCTTTGAGTGGGCGATTTGTGTCGAGTTCATGACGGTGGGCATCGTAGAACTCGCGATCTTCGTCAAGCGCCTCTTTCTTGTTGCGTTTCTTGAGCGTATTCAGGTACTGCGTTTCGCCTTCGGTGAGAGTTTCAGGATATTCGTCCTCAAACAATGCAAGTGTCTGGGATGCGATGTCAGTTTTCTGTGCCTGCAAACCAGTGAACAGCAGGTTAATGTTGTCGGCTTCCCACTCAAACTGCGCTAGGGCTGCCGATTCTGAGTTCCATCCTGCGGGGCTGCTGATAAATGCTGCGATCGCAGGATAAGCCTCTTCGCGAATCTCCTCTCTAACTTTCTCAAAAGCAGATTGCAAGTCTTGTTCATCAAGGGGTTTGCGCGTTGGCGTTTGCTTGAGCAGTAGACAAGCACGTTTGGCAAAGGCTTGTTGAAATAACTTCTCCCAACGATTTGCTCGTCCCCATTGGGTTTCGGGAATAGCACTGAAATACTTCGAGTCACGAGGCAGTCGCAAGGCAGGCAACGCCCACCCTAAAGCATCAACAACGGGGATACTTTCGGCTTCAATGCGCGATCGAGTCTCAACAATGTACTGGGCAAAATGCTCCAAGCTAGGGGTTCCCACCTTTTGCAGTCCAGTTAGAGCTTTACGCCAGTAGTCAACTTGCTGATCAGAAATTGGCAAATCTGCCGCAGCGATGTCAATCCAGAGGTCAATCTGTCCCTTAAGTTCTTGTGCGCCCAAGGGGGTAATGTCGCCGAGAGATTGCGCCTGATCGTCACTGGTACTCGCGAGCAGTAGAGCTGAACGATCACAAGATGCGTGTCTGAGGTGAACAGTCGATTCGTTAGTCAGAATGTCATCAGGAAGTCCGTCGTCTCGTACTAAGCTTCGCGGAACTTTAATCGTAATGAGTGACGAGAGGTGGAAGTCTTGCAGAATGGTGCGGCAGATAGCTGCTACCTGCTTGGCAGTCAGGCGATCAAGCAAAAAACGAGCGACGCCTTCTGTCGTTTCGTCGGCGTTGATGGAACCCTTGAGAAAATCAGCCGCAACTTGTCCAATTAGCTCAATTGCTTCCATCAGCTAACCTCCACTGCAAAAGGATTTTGGACGTAAGCACAGGCGTCAGACAGACGCTTGAGGAGTCCAATACTGGCTAGGCGATGTTCTAATCGTTCCGCATTGGCGGCAAAGTCTTCGCGATCAGCATCGCCTGAACTAATGATGTCTTCTGCCTGTTTATCGCCTATGACAAAACCGTAATTCTGGTAAAGCTTTTCTAGGAAATCCTGAAATTCCATACGATGGGGAACGCAAGCAAACACTAATGTTCTTAGGAGGGTATCGGTGGGAGCATAGCGAGTGCGTCTGCTGCCTCTGCTAGATGACAGACCAATTTCGCGTGTCCAACTACCGTGACACTTTGCAAAGTGTTGTTTATGCCGCTTGACTGCCTTCTCTCGCAGTTTGTCGAGTAATCCTTCAGGGTAACCCACTCCATCTAGCTCTTCCTCATCTTTTGCTGGCCATGCAAATCGCTCTTGTAGCAAGTCCCTTACGTCCTCAAAAGGATTAAAGGATTCTAGACAGACTTGCCATTCGGGTAGTTCGATTGTGCCACGGATGTAGTGTTCGATCGCACGCTGAGGCAGGCTGTTGTTTTTCTGGTATTCGTCCGAGGCTAAGTCGCGAATAATTGTCTTCCTCGGGGCAACAATCTCAAGTATAAATCGAGGTTGTTCTAGCTCTTTTAGGACAGCCTTGGCGCGGCTCAGGATATAGATAATTAGATGCAGTCCGGTGATCGTAACAATGTGGGGTAGCGCGTCATAGTCAGGTAGGTTGCAGCCCAGGATTTTTAGCCAATCATCGGCGAGGCGTTCGTATTCCGATAACTTAACATATGGAAGATAAGGTGGGCTACCACTTGACTTTGTTGTGATGCGATCATGTTCTGGCTGAAGGGCAACAACGAGTTTATTCCACTTGGAACATTTGTAATCACTGGAATCTTCACTAGCGATAATTCCTAGTCGTTGCAAGTGCGATAAAATTGCTTCTCCTCGACCGCTTCGACATAGCATCAGGTACAACAGTTCACCCGTTCTCCCAAAAAAACGACGGTCATTGGTTATTTGAGAACCCTTAATCCGAAGATCTTCATAAAGGCAATCCGGTCCGTAAGGAAAGACAAATCGTGAACTCCACCGCTTATTACTGTCTCCCTCAATAGCATTGGATTGAATAAATTTAACAACTTCGGCAAAGTCTTTGAACGACGCAAATCTTGTTTTTAAGTAGCTAAAATTATGAGAACTCAGACCTCCTACGTTACTGGCAATTGCTTCTATCCACATACGCCAACGTTCAGGATCATCTAAACCTTCAGAGGCAATTGCTTCTATTTGAGGGTTATTAAATAGAATATTGCGAAGGTAAAGCCGAGGATATGTGGAATACTGAAGTCTGTTGTATTCGTTTTCTACGAAAGCTTGTCCGTTGTATGCTTCTGACTGGGTAATGCATAGCATCTCTAAAATACAGAGCCAAGGTGTTTGCTCGTCATATAGACGATGCCCCCAAATCGATTCATCAACCCACATAGTGAGTGTAGTCTGCTCAATCGGCTGTGGTCGTGGGAGAATCTCCGTCATTTATATGTAAATCTCCAAAGGGCGTGGGCTGGCGATACCTTCATTGTTTACGTCTAGCAGGCGAATACTCATTGATTCCTCTGAGTCCTCGTCTTCGCCTTCTAATTGCTTTCTACAAGCAAGCCGCTTGAGTACCTGTGATTTGAAGGCAAGAACATCTTCATAACATTCTTGAGAAAAGCTACTTGGAAGCACACCGTCTGCCACTCTACTGAGATATTCATAACGAGTTAGAGTTAGGTTGAAGTATACAGGTTTGACCTCACGAGAGAGACGAACAACTAAACTCGGCTTGCGACGGTTTTTGTCCATTTCGATAGAAACACTTTCGCCTCGCTTTTTGAGTACAGATATAACCTCCTCGTAGATACGGCTTATTTTTGCTTGTGAATAGCTTCCTGATGTAGCGAGAATCAGTTGATCTTGATTGTTTACTAAAAAGCCTGTAAAAATTCTGTTCAATCCCCGTACTAGCCGAAAAATAATTGACTGAGAAACTTTATGTTCTTTTGACAAAACCTTGTAAACATTGCTAAGATATTCACCGGCATATTGAAAGATTGTTAGACTCCACAATTTTAGTTCGGTTGCCTGATCGCTGGGTAGCGTAAAAAATAATCGCTGTCGCTGAGATTGCAAAGCATTCAAGAAATCTGCACGATTGCCTGCATACTCACCTTCTAGATACGCTCGTTGTTGTATCTGGTAGTTACGATCTGCACCATAGTAGGGATCACAGAGAACAAGTTGTTCATAGTGAACTTGCAATTCGGGATCGTCTACACCAAAAATCAAAATGTTATCAATTTGGTTGCTCGTCTCAGATCCAATGCCAAACTTCCGCAGCACTTTGAAAACACTAATAGATTCGCGCCTGCGTTCAGAAAGATTTTCACCAAAGATATTACGGTACAGGCTGGCTATCGAGGCTTTTCCTTTCTCCACAATTTTAGGAACTTGCTGGCAAGATAGCAGCTTATCTTTGGCATCTGGATGACCGAGCAAAGCATTAGCCACCAACAGAAGCAACTGGCGCACGGGCAGGTGCATCTCATTGAGTTCACAAAGTTCAAGTAACTCGGTTAGCCGTTCTTTAGTTGTGTGTTCAGATTCTGTCCCTTCCAAGCGTAATTTATTTTCCCATATTGGGCAGCCAAGGTTCTGCTGCTCACAATGAGCGCATCCTTTCCATCCAGGATGCTTTAGTACCGCATCTAAAATACGGGGAAAGATAACGGCGGCACTCTGGCGACTCAGGTTGTAAAGCTTTACAGAAAAGCCTTCCTTTTCATGCATTTCCTCAACAAGCATATCTTCAATTACCTGCTGTACATCAACGACTCCAGCATTTTCTTTTGCCTCTGTCCATGCCTCAATAAGCTGACCGTCGTTAGCTGCAATTAGGTAAACTTTTGTCGGGTCTTGTCCAGTGATCGCAGCCGCTACATGAGATATTATAGTGAGTTTTTCTTCAGGATTTAGCTCACTCAAATCCTTAATCACGACTAACTGCTTGTTACCAAGTTCAAGTGAGTGAACTTTGTCATTCCGATTCCAATTTTCTGGATTACCACCTAATTTTTTCCAGATTTTTCGGCAGTAGTAGGTTTTCCCATCACCAGCTATTCCTGTCAGGATAACAGACTTTGGCTCGGCTGCCCGAAAGTTGTCAAGCAGTTCATTAAGATATTCGGTTTCAAACGCAATAGGTTGAATTTTATTACGTCTGAGCGCACGCTGAATCACTTCATCGTACATATTGTCATTGCGAGGAATTGGTCCATACCTACGCAGAAATCTAATCCATTCGGAGGTTTGACAAAGTGACGATTTAAGAGACATTAGTTACATCGTTAACATAAGTTTAAGGTTGCCAATCACGCTCAAAAAATAAGACCACCTACCCTAATTATCAGGGTTGATAGTTTGTCTAAATTCTGAATTTTGCTTTTTATTAGAGGTGACAAGCCAAACAAGGCAAAACATCATCTTCATCATCTAAAACTGCCTCCAATGCTTCAGCTAATGGTCGATTAGGATCTGCTTTTTTCTCCCTAGCCATTGCCTTCTCATGTTGAGCAATGATTTCATCCTTGCGCTCAAGTAGTTCTAAAAGAGTCTCTCCCTCTGTCCAAGTGTAAGTTCTTCCGTCACTGTGGTTTTGCTCATATCTAACCGCCTCATCAAACAACTCTCGATGCTCTTCTGCCAGTCTAACCCATTCGTATTTGCGTTGGAAGAAACAGAAGAAGCAGCCAGAGCGACTGCGCCATCGATAATAGTCTGGTAATCCAATTCCGCTTTCCTCAAGGAGACGGATAATATCTGCCTTAACTAGCCCCCGCTCCTTGAACGGAAAGACTGGCTTGATATTGGGTTTTGTAGAGATGTATCCATCACGACTTTCGTCAGCCCGGATACCAATGTAACTGATGGCTTCGTCATCACCCACAAACTTCTCTAACGGGAGAATCTTCATCTGCTTGGTACACCAGCGCATCTTGGGAGAAGGAAGTACCCCCCCATAGACATCAAGCCAGTGGTCAAACCCACGCTTGGCACTGAGGTAATGGATTTTGATTCCTAAACGCGCTTTGATGCGGTCAAGATACTCGTAAGTCTCTGGCAGTTCCTTGTGAGTGTCACAAAAAAAATATTCCATCTGTGGAATCTCCTGGTGCAGCAGGACTGCCAGGGCTGTGCTATCTTTACCGCCGGATAGACCGAGAATGCGTCTGACTGGTTTGCTCATATTCTCGATTGTGATACTTTTTCAGAATTTGGGCAATATGCCAGCGATCGCGTCCTGAAAATTCACCAGATTTTGCTTAAATCCAGCACAAATCCGGGTAATACCGACTCACCGCTAATCGTAGCTGGATGATCTAGACGTTCCACCGCTACTCCTGGACGATAGATATAAACCTGTCGCTTTTTGCGGTCAATCAGCCAACCTAACAGCGCCCCATTATCAATGTACTCCTGCATCTTAGTTTTAAGCGGGGTCAAATTATCAGAAGCCGATCGCAGTTCCACCACAAAGTCAGGACAGATGGGAGCAAACTTTTGCTGCTGTTCGGTAGTCAGGGCGTTCCATCGTTCTAGTTTTACCCAAGCCGCATCAGGGGAAACCTTTGCACCATTAGGAAGTGTGAAGCCTGTACTAGAATCGAAATAAATCCCCGTTCCGTCACGCTCTGACCAAACTCCCAACTTCACAATCAACTTAGCATTGCGATTTCCTGTGTCTGATCCGGTGGGGGGCATAATCAGCAATTCTCCTGTCACCGTGCGTTCAATTCGCAAGTCGCGATTAATTTGACAGAACTCAAAAAATTGCTCATCTGTCAGATTAATTATTGGCTGTAAATGCAACACCAACGGAGAATTTTCTACTTGAGTCGTTGCTTCTGTCATTGTCATGGCACACATCCTTGGCGGCTGTTGTGAAATAAGCTGTTCGGCATTTAAACCTTAATATCAATAATGGCGAAATCCTTGTAGTGCG
>JGI12109J20283_10115597_pt1 | contig 15857 bp, 11 predicted proteins | sample ElkSlonscriptome_12_FD_20283 | JGI IMG/M metagenome (IMG submission 20283)
AGATCGTTGCCGAACAATTAGTTTATGGTGGGCGTAGCTCAGTTGGTAGAGCACTGGATTGTGGCTCCGGAGGTCGCGGGTTCAAACCCCGTCGCTCACCCCATTTTCGGGCCGTTAGCTCAATGGTAGAGCAGCTGACTCTTAATCAGTAGGTTCGGGGTTCGAGTCCCTGACGGCCCACCAGATCAGCGGCCGGTTCGTCAGTGCAGAGCCGGCCATTTTCTTATTCAACCATCCACCAGACTTCAAGACAGACAAGCCATGCAGGTATCCGTTGAAAATATCGGTGATCTCGAGCGTCGCATGACGGTTCAGGTCCCCAGCGACGAAATCGAAAGCCAGGTCTCGGGCCGGCTCAATGAACTGCGGCGCGAGGTGCGTTTGAAGGGCTTTCGGCCCGGCAAGGTGCCGATCAACGTGATCCGTCAGCGCTACGGGCAGCAGGTCCGTGACGAGGTCTTGCAGCAGACAATGCAGTCCCGCCTGCAGGAAGCCATCGGCGAGCAGAAGCTCAGAGTCGCCGGCGTAACGCGCCTGGAGCCGCAGCCCGAAAGCGAGGGCTCCTTCGAGTTCGTGGCCGAGCTCGAGGTTTTCCCGGAGATGCCGGAGATCGCCGTCGAGGGGATCGAAATCATCAAGCCCGAGGCGACGGTCGAGGCGTCCGATGTCGATGACATGATCCAGACCCTCCGCGAGCAGAAGCGGAGCTGGTCGGCGACAGATCGAGGGGCCGAGGCGGGCGACCGCGTGAAAGCCGCCTTTGCGGCCGAGGTGGACGGTAAGCGGGTGCCCGAGGAAGGAACTCAGGATATCTCCCCGGTGATCGGACAGTCAGAGCAGTTCAAGGCGCTCGACGAGGCGCTGACGGGTCTGAAAGCCGGCGACCAGAAGACGGTCGAGCTGACTTTTCCCGAATCGTTCCAGAACTCCGACCTGGCCGGCGAGACGGCGCAGGTCGAGCTCGAGGTGGAGGCGGTTGAAGTGTCCTCGTTGCCCGAAGTGGACGATGCCTTCGCCGAGGAATTCGGTATCGAGGAGGGCGTGGATAAGCTGCGGGCGGACGTGCAGCGGAATCTCGAGCGTGAGCTCAAGCAAGCCGTGAGCAATCGGCTCAAGCAGGCCGTGACCGATGGCCTGCTGAACGCCTACGGTGACCTGAGTCTGCCGGCATCGAGCATTCAGCAGGAAGCGCAGCAGATGGCGTCTCAGATGCAGCAGCAGATGGGCGGCCAGGGCGGCCAGCTTTCTGCTGACATGTTCAAGGAGCAGGCGGAAAAGCGTCTACGTCTGGGGCTCCTGTTCGGCGAATTCGCTCGTCAGAACGAGATCGAGATCGATCCGGAGCGGGTCGACGCCAAGCTGGCAGAGGTTGCGGAAACCTACGAGAATCCTTCGCAGATCATCGAAATCTATCGCTCCGATGAGCGGTTGATGGACCAGCTGGAAAATCTTGCCCTGGAGGAGCAGGTCGTCGACGCGATCCTGCAGAAGGCCAAGGTAGAGTCGAAGACGATGTCCTTCAAAAAGGCGCTGGAGCAAGAATGAACGAGCAAGCACTGAATCTAGTCCCCATGGTCGTCGAGCAGTCCGCTCGCGGCGAGCGGGCTTACGATATCTATTCGCGCCTCCTGAAGGAGCGCGTCATCTTCATTGTGGGGCCGATCGAGGACTATATGGCAAACCTGGTGGTTGCCCAGCTGCTCTACCTCGAATCGGAAAATCCCGATAAGGACATCAACATCTACATCAATTCTCCGGGCGGTGCGGTGACGGCGGGCATGGCGATCTACGACACCATGCAGTTCATCAAGCCCGATGTGTCGACGATGTGCGTCGGCCAGGCGGCGAGCATGGGCGCGCTGCTGCTGACCGCCGGCGCGAGCGGGAAACGCTACGCCCTGAACCATTCCCGCGTCATGATTCACCAGCCCCTGGGTGGATTCCAGGGTCAGGCATCGGATATCGACATTCATGCTCGCGAAATCCTGAAGATGAAGGACGAGCTGAATCGGATTCTCCAGCATCACACGGGCCAGTCCATCGAGACCATCGAGGCCGATACGGACCGAGACAAGTTCATGTCGGCTGCTGAAGCCGCCGAGTACGGTTTGATCGACGAGGTGCTCAACGAGCGCGTCTCGACATCCTGACCGGGCGTTTCGGGTACACTTTGGCCCATGAAATTCGGAACACAAGTGACCGCCCAGACGTATGAGTGAATCGACCAGCGACGGAAAAATCCTGTACTGCTCGTTTTGCGGCAAGAGCCAGCATGAAGTCCGCAAACTGATCGCAGGACCCAGCGTCTACATCTGCGATGAATGCGTCGAGCTGTGTAACGACATCATTCGCGAGGAACTCGAAGAGTCCAGCCTCGCCGAGCGTGAGCAGCTGCCGACGCCGCATGAAATCCATGCGTTTCTGGATAATTACGTGATCGGGCAGCAGGACGCCAAAAAGGTGCTGTCTGTCGCCGTCTACAACCACTACAAGCGGCTGGATTCGCACAAGCACCGTGACGATGTCGAGCTGTCGAAATCGAATATCCTGCTCATCGGACCAACCGGGTCCGGTAAAACTCTCCTTGCCGAAACCCTAGCGAGGATGCTCAACGTTCCCTTCACCATCGCCGATGCCACCACGCTGACCGAGGCGGGTTACGTCGGTGAAGACGTTGAAAATATCATCCAGAAGCTTCTTCAGAAATGCGATTACGATGTCGATAAGGCCCAGAGCGGGATTGTCTACATCGATGAGATCGATAAGATCTCGCGCAAGGCCGAAAACCCGTCCATCACCCGAGACGTTTCCGGCGAAGGCGTGCAACAGGCGCTGCTGAAGCTGATCGAGGGCACGATGGCATCAGTTCCGCCGCAGGGCGGGCGAAAGCATCCGCAGCAGGAATTTCTGCAGGTCGATACGAAAAATATTCTGTTCATCTGCGGCGGCGCTTTCGCCGGGCTGGACAAGGTCATCCAGGCGCGGTCGACCTCGGCGGGAATCGGGTTCAAGGCTACCGTCCGGAGCCCAGAGGAAGGTGACGTGTCCGCTGTGATTGCCGACGTGGAGCCAGAGGATCTCATTCGTTTCGGCCTGATCCCGGAGTTCGTCGGAAGAATGCCCGTGTTCGCGACGCTCCGCGAGCTGGACGAGGATGCTCTGGTCCGGATCCTGATCGAACCCAAAAATGCCGTCGTCAAGCAGTTTCGGAAGCTGTTTGAGATGGACAACTGCGAACTCGAGGTGCGCGAAGATGCGCTGCACGCCATTGCCCGCAAGGCGATGGCGCGAAAGACCGGCGCCCGAGGCCTGCGAACGATCCTCGAGAACGTGCTCCTTGAGAGCATGTACGAGCTGCCTTCGACGGAAAACGTCAGCAAGGTGGTCGTCGATGAGGCGGTAATCAATGGCGAGGCTGAGCCCTACCTCATTTACGAAGGTAATCCTCCTCAGCGCGCCGGTGCCGAAAACTGATCTGTTTGGCCCCGGCTCGGCCCGGGGCACCCTCCTTCGCTTGAATCTCGCCCCCAGGGCGTCAATATAGTGTTTACTGCCGCGACAGGATCTGTCTCGCGGCGTGACTCTTTTCTGAGGAAGCTGAATTATGGATAGCATACCCAAGGGTGATGCGGCCGCGACACCACCTCGGCAGCCGACGCCAGTCCTGAGCCTGCGCGATGTCGTGGTTTTTCCCCACATGGTGATCCCACTTTTCGTCGGCCGAGAGCGTTCGGTTCGAGCTCTGGAAGAAACCATGAATGTGGACAAGCAGATCCTGCTGATCACCCAGCGGGACTCAGAGGTCGAGTCTCCGGACCCCGACGATCTTTATGAGTGCGGCACCATCGCCAGCATTCTGCAGATGCTGCGTCTCCCGGATGGCACCACAAAGGTGCTCGTCGAAGGGGTCGAACGGGTTCGAATCAATGAATTGACCGAGACCGAAGGATTCCTTTCGGGCACTTGGGATTACCTGGGTAGCGATGTTGAGGATGAGCGACAGATCGAAGTGACCCAGCGAAGCCTCATGGGTCAGTTCGAGCAGTACGTCAAACTCAGCCGAAAGATTCCACCCGAGCTCCTGACCACGCTGGCGGGCATCGAGGATTCCAGCCGCCTCGCCGATACGATCGCAGCGCACCTCGGTATTCGCAACGAGGACAAGCAGCAGATTCTCGAAACCGCACCGGTGCTTGAGCGAATGGAGCGCCTGATGGCCCTGGTCGAAGGCGAAATCGACGTGCTCAAGCTGGAAAAAAGGATTCGCGGGCGAGTCAAGACTCAGATGGAGAAAAGCCAGCGGGAGTATTACCTGAATGAGCAGATGAAGGCGATTCAGAAGGAGCTTGGCGATCTCGACGAGTCCGGCAACGATCTCGGCGACCTGGAGCAGAAGATCGAAAAGGCCGGGATGCCGAAAGAGGCGCTGGAAAAGGCAAAGAGTGAGTTCAGCAAGCTCAAGATGATGTCTCCGATGTCGGCTGAAGCGACCGTCGTCAGAAATTATCTCGACTGGATGCTGATGGTGCCCTGGAAGAAGCGCAGTAAGGTCCGGCACGACCTGAAGGCCGCCGAGAGCATTCTGGAAACCGATCATTATGGTCTCGAGCGCGTCAAAGAACGCATCCTCGAATATCTTGCCGTGCAGCAGCGCGTCAAGAAGCTCAAGGGTCCGATTCTCTGCCTGGTCGGGCCTCCCGGCGTCGGTAAGACCTCGCTTGGCCAATCGATTGCTCGGGCGACGGGGCGAAAATTCGTACGAATGAGCCTCGGCGGCGTCCGTGACGAAGCCGAAATTCGCGGCCACCGTCGAACCTACATTGGCTCGATGCCGGGTCGCGTACTCCAGAACATGAGCAAGGTCGAGACGCGAAATCCGCTCTTCATGCTCGATGAGCTGGACAAGATGAGCATGGATTTTCGCGGCGATCCGTCCTCGGCCCTGCTCGAGGTTCTCGATCCGGAGCAGAACAACACGTTTGGCGATCACTACCTGGAAGTGGATTTCGACCTTTCCGAGGTGATGTTTCTGGCGACGGCGAATTCGCTGAATATTCCTGGGCCTCTCCTGGACAGGATGGAGGTCATCCGGATCCCGGGATACACGGAAGACGAAAAGCTCAACATTGCGACCCGCTACCTGCTGCCCAAGCAAATGGAGCAGCACGGTTTGAAGGACGCGGAGATGACTGTCAGCGAAACGGCTATCATCGACATCATTCGTTACTACACGCGTGAAGCGGGCGTGCGAAGCGTCGAGCGTGAGCTTGCCAAGCTTTGTCGCAAGGTCGTCAAGGAATTGAGTCTGGACTCCTCGATCGAACGCCGTCAGATCACGATTCGCAACCTGGACAAATACCTCGGCGTTCGACGCCATCGTTACGGAAGAGCCGAAGAACAGAATGAGATCGGCCAGGTCACAGGACTGGCCTGGACGGAGGTCGGCGGAGAGCTGCTCCAGATCGAAGCAGCGGCGGTGCCCGGCAAGGGCAAGTTAACCCATACGGGCCAGCTGGGCAGCGTGATGCAGGAATCGGTTCAGGCCGGCCTGTCGGTGGTTCGTTCACGGGCCCACGCGCTGGGGATCCCCGAAGATTTCCATCAGAATCGCGATATCCACATTCACGTGCCCGAGGGGGCGACGCCGAAGGATGGCCCCAGTGCTGGTGTCGGCATGGTGACTGCCCTCGTGTCCGTCCTGACCGGTGTGCCGGTCAGGGCTGACGTGGCGATGACCGGAGAAATCACGCTACGAGGCAAGGTGCTTCCAATCGGGGGGCTCAAGGAGAAGCTGCTCGCCGCATTGCGGGGAGGCATACGCCTTGTCCTGATTCCTGAAGAGAATGAAAAGGATCTGGCCGAAATCCCCGAGCGCATCAAGAAGGATCTCGAAATCAAGCCCGTGAAGTGGATCGATGAGGTGCTGGACCTGGCTCTGGTCGATCTGCCAAAGGGTTCGCCGACGGAGGATCAGGCCGTGACCAGCACTAAAGGGTCCGAAAGCTCGGGCGTTCGGGCCCACTAGGGCTATTTTCCCCTGAGAGAGGCGTCAGAGCGCTATTTCTAGTTGATGGGCGTTGTAGCCTGAGCTACCATGTCGGGTCAACAGATGGCTGGCAGCTGTTTTGGGGTACGGCGTAGCGTAATGCGGGCTGACCATTTCATGTCAACACACAAAAAGAGAAATCGGAGTTAAATCCTTATGAATAAAACTGAACTGATTGAAGCCATTGCCGATGGTGCTGAATTGACCAAGGCCGACGCTCAGCGCGCCTTGGAGTCGACCATCGATGCAATTACGAAGGCCCTGAAAAAGGATGACACGGTCTCTCTCGTGGGCTTCGGCACCTTTTCTGTCAAGAAGCGGGCCGCTCGCACTGGCCGTAATCCCGCCACCGGCGAGACGATCAAGATCAAAGCGTCCAAGACGCCGTCATTTAAAGCTGGCAAAGGTTTTAAAGACGCGATAAAATAACGGGCTTACGCCCGGGGTGCTTAGCTCAGCTGGGAGAGCATCGCCCTTACAAGGCGAGGGTCGGAGGTTCGAGCCCTCCAGCACCCACCAGGTTTAGGAGTGGTAGTTCAGTTGGTTAGAATACCGGCCTGTCACGCCGGTGGTCGCGGGTTCGAGTCCCGTCCACTCCGCCATTATTCTGCAGGGCGCCCTCGAGGCGCCCTGTTCGTTATGTAGAGGGTGGATTGTCTACTGGGTTGATCTCCACTCGCTCAGGCTTGCTCTAAGGAATCTTAAGTCACCATGCTTCAGGCTATTCGTGATCGCGTCACTGGACTCATTGCTTTCGTCATTCTGGGCTTGCTCGCAATTCCTTTTGTTTTCGTCGGCTTGGATAGCTACATCCAGGGCGTCCCCGAGGATGCGGTGGCGACCGTGGGAGAGCAGAAGATCACCACGAGCGAATTCCAAACCAGCTTTGCCCAATATCGCGCCAACCTGCGCGAGCAGCAGGGTGAGGAGTACGACGAGATTGCGACCAATCAGCCGATCGTGCGTCGCGAGCATCTGGAGGGCATGATCGATCAAATGCTCCTTCGCCAGTATGCCGAGCAGCTCGGGCTGACCATCAGCGATCGCGAGATTCTTGAAATCATTGCCGATATTCCGGCGTTTCAAGTTGCTGGCCAGTTCAGCTCGGAGCAGTATGTCAACGTACTGCGCTCTACGGGCAGGACGCCCACCTCATTTCAGAACGAGCTCCGGCGCGATCTGCTGGTCAATGCAATTCCAGGCGCCTTGACGAGTTCTATCGCCCCAACGGAGACGTCGGTCGATCAGCTCATCCGCTTGCGCAACCAGACGCGCGATCTTGCGGTCATGACCGTTTCTCCTGGGAGCTTCGAAGACCAGGTGACCGTGTCCGATGAGGACGTGGCGAGTTTCTACGAAGAAAATCCCGACGATTTTCGGACCGTCGAGCAGGTTCGAGTGGCCTGGATGGAGCTTTCCGCCGATGCCCTTGGCGAGGGGCTGGCTCTGACAGACGAGCAGCTTCGACAGCGCTATGAGTCCAGCGCCGAGCGCTACCTGACGCCGGAGGCGCGTCGAGCGTCGCACATACTGATTGCCACTTCTGAAGACCGCAGCAATGAAGAGGCCGAAGTTCTGGCCAATGAGGTCCTGGACCGCCTCAACGATGGCGAGGCATTCGCCGAGCTCGCGCGCGAGCTGTCAGACGATCCTGTGTCGGCAGAGGAGGGCGGCGACCTCGGCTTTATCGAGCCCGACCAGATGGTCGAGGGGTTCGAAGCGGCGCTCTTCGACATGACCGACCCCGGCGAGCTCACCGACCCGGTTCAGACCCGATTCGGGTGGCACATCATCCGCCTCGACGAAGTTCGGCCCCCCGAAGGCATGAGCTTCGAGCGCGCTCGCGATCAGATTCTTCAGGAATATGTCGAAATTGAGTCCGAGAATCTCTACATCGAGCAGTCCGATCGACTGATCGACCTGATCTTTGCCGATGACTCCAGCCTTGCCAACCTGGCCGAGGAGCTCGGGCTCGACGTTCGCACCAGCGATGCCTTTTCTCGCGCTGGTGGTCAGGGCGTCTTTTCCGATCCGCAGGTCATCGAAGCCGCTTTTTCAGACCGAGTCCTGCTCGACAATGCCGTGTCTGACCTGATCGAGCTCGGCGACAGCCGTTCTGTCGTCATCCAGCTCGAAGAACATCTGCCGTCTGTCGTGCGGCCCCTTGAGGACGTGGCCGATCGAATTCGCAGTCGGCTGCAGTTCGAGCGCGCCTCTGAACTGGCGCGCGAGCGGGTCGAGTCCCTGTTGGCGGACGTCGAGGGTGGCGCCGTCGAGTCCTTCGAGGCGCTCGCTGAACGCGAGGGCCAGGAGTTGGAGGTTATCGATGGCATGGCGCGATTCGACTTCCAGCATGGCGCTGATTTCATCGAGCAGGCCTTCCGCCTGCCGACGCCGGGCGACGGCCCAGAGTTCTACATTCTTGACAAGGGCCGCGATTTCGCGCTGACCCGCCTTGATGCCGTCGTCGACGGCGATCCCTCGGCGGCCAGTGAAGCAGAGCGAGATGGCATTCGCCAGCAGCTGCGTTTTGTCAGCAGCGATTATGAAATTGCCGGCCTGGTCGAGTACCTGCGTGATACGACCGACATCGTCGTACTGGATGATCGGCTCTAGGCGCTGCCTCGAATCCGTCGAGGCGATGGCGGCCTAGTCCAGGCCCGCCATCCCGACGATGTTATACCCGGCATCCACGTAGGTCATCTCTCCCGTCACCCCGGCGGCGAGGTCCGAACAGAGAAAAGCTGCCACGTTTCCGACGTCCTCGGGCGTCACGCTGCGACGCAGCGGTGCCGTGGTCTCGACATGCTCGAGCATGGCGCGAAATTTCGAGATGCCGGCGGCAGCCAGAGTCTTGATCGGTCCGGCAGAAATCCCGTTGACTCGCGTGCCCTCCGGTCCTAGTCCGTGCGCCAGATAGCGTACGGAGGCCTCGAGTGACGCTTTGGCCAGGCCCATGACGTTGTAGCTCGGCATGGCCCGGACCGCGCCGAGATAGGACAGGGTCAGAAGGGCGCCGTTTCGCCCCCGCATCATGTCTCGACCGGCGCGAGCGAGCGCCGCGAAGCTATAGCTTGAAATATCGTGAGCGACTCGGAACCCCTCGCGGTCGATCACGTCGGCAAATTCACCTTCGAGCTGTTCGCGAGGCGCAAACCCTACCGCGTGAACGATGATATCCAGGCCGTCCCATTCCTGGCCCAGGCGATCGAACACCGCTGCGATCTGGTCGTCATGGGCGACATCGAGGGGGAAGACGAGGGACGAGCCGGTCTGCTCGGCAATCTTATCGACCCGCTTCTTCAGTTTTTCTGTCTGATAGGTGAACGCCAGCTCTGCGCCTTCCCGGTGCATCGCCTCGGCAATGCCCCAGGCAATCGAGCGTGGACTGGCAACACCGACGATCAGGGCCTTCTTTCCTTGGAGTATTCCCATGGTCAACTACGTCTCCCGTGGATGGCTGCAAACGATGGACTATTCCGACTGAGATTGTAACCGCCGCCAGGACCGATGCGCGTTGGGCAAGCCGACGCATTGACTCTCCGCTGCCCTGCATTCCGTATCCTTCGCAGGCGTATAGCTCCGGTTTTCAATCAACAGGTTCCAGATTCAATGAAAATCATCGCAATCAGCGGCAGCCTGCGCCAAGCCTCTTACAACACCCGACTGGGCCGCGTCTTGCAGAGCGTTGCGCCCGATTCGGTCTCCGTGGACCTGGCCGACCTCCACGGTATACCGCTGTACAACGGTGACGACGAGGAGGAGCGCGGGATTCCCGAAGCGGTCTCCGACCTACGTGATCGCATCAAGGCCAGTCACGGCATGATTCTGATCACGCCGGAATACAACGCCGGCATGCCCGGCGTCATGAAAAACGCACTGGACTGGCTTACCCGCCCCGGCGAGGAGATGGGACCCACCTTCGGCTACCGACCGACGGCTCTGGCGGGAGCAACACCCGGCGGATGGGGCACGGCCTTCGCCCAAGCCTCGGCGCTGATCAACCTCCGCCAGCTGGGCGTCAAGCTGTTTCCGGACCACCTGAGAGTGTCGGAGGCCGGTCAGCGGCTGAAAGACGGCGAGATCGATTCGAAGTTGACGGCACAGGTCGAGAAGTGGCTTGCAAACTTCGTCGATTTCATCGACGGTTGACGCGCCGGCCTCGGCTCTATATTTCACGGGGCAAAACGTCGACCGGCGTCGACCGACGATCCGGTGGGTAGCGCCGGCCCCGCGCAAAGCGACGTGGTGCTCAGAGCGGGGGATGCGGCGCGATCTGCGATCGCTAGTCCCGCGGTCGGTTGCGTGGCGGCCGCCAGCTCGTGCCCTGAGGCGCTCGGTTCAAACCAGTCTGATTCGTTATCGCAGGTGTGACCGTGCGGCCTGCTATGAATGAGTTCTAGCGCGGCGGTTGCGAAAGATTCAATTGGTGCCCCGAGCAGGAGTCGAACCTGCGACCTGCCGCTTAGGAGGCGGCTGCTCTATCCAGCTGAGCTACCGGGGCGAATCGAGGATTCAAGATTTTACCAGAGGTCGACCGGGAGGGCGGTCAGGCTCAGCGCCCCTTGGAGTCGCCGAGCATGGCAGGCAGGAATTCGCCGCGCCAGCCCTGAGTCCAACCAGGCCGATCGCCGAAAAGCAATCGAGTCAGCTCTCGCTTGCTTGCAATTAGGGCGGGATCAATCTCCAGTTTCTCGGCCAGGCTTCGGACACGTCCTTGGGCGGCTTTGAGCCTTGATCGCTGCTCGGGCTCCAGGCGCTGCAGCTCGAGCGGTCGCTCGATCGGCGCCGGCGCGGCCTCGGCCAGCAGCGCCGACAGCGCCTCGCCGTGACGGCGCCGATCCTTTGGATGGATTGAGTTCAGCGCAGCGTCACCGGCGCCGCGCGCCGCCTCCTCCGCGATCTGAATCAGCTGGTCATCCTTGAGGATAAAACTCCGAGGCAGGTCGCGCTTGCGCGTTTCTTGCTCGCGCCAGGCCGCAAATCGATTCAGCCAGCCCAGGGCGTCGTTGTTCAGTTGGCCACCTCCTTTGACTCGAAGCAGCGGCAGGCGATCGTCCTCGGATTCGGCCTGTTCGACCAGTCGCTGACAGTCCTCCGTCAGCCAGTGGAGACGCTTGGCGCGCGCTAGCGCTTCCTGGAGCATCCCCTGCAGTTCGATTAGCCAAGCAACGTCGCTGGCAGCATAGTGCAGCAGCTGCCCGGAAAGAGGACGACGACACCAGTCCGAGCGAGCCTGGCCGCCCGCCAGCGTCACGCCGAAACACTCCTCGACCAGCGTCTCGTAGCGGTATTGCAGCGGAAAGCCGAGCATCGCCGCGGCGATCTGGGTGTCGAAAAGGGGCTGGGGCACTTCGCCGCAGACCAGCTGCATGATTTCCAGATCCTCTCCAACGCTGTGGAAAGTCTTGATGATCGAGGGGTTGGTCATCAAGTCCGTCAGCGCGTTTTGACGATCCCGGCCAATCGGATCGATCAAGCTGATTTGCTCGCCGTCGTAGAGTTGAATCAGCCCCGGACGTGGCCAGAAGGTCCGTTCGCGAACGAATTCCGTGTCCAGCCCGACTACGGCCTGCTCGGCGCAGCGCGTGCAGATCCCTTCCAGGGGCGCGTCGGACTCAATGAATTCGGCGGATTCGACCGCAGCTCGAGCCGTTTCCTGACGAATCGGACATACGATCGTTTCAGGTCGAAGATGTGACATGGGTCACCATGTTTTTCATAGAATAGAGAGTCGGCGGTTGTTCAGGCTTGCCGTATGAGCTATTTTTCCGGAAAAGGGAAAACCTTGCTTCGATACGCCAGTGTACTGCGTGGCGGTCTGGAGAGATACATTTGAAACTGCACGGAGCTCAGATGTCCATCAGCAGGCGGCGCGGCTCTGATGCAGGATCGAAATCTTCGCAAAGGCACCCGATGAAGAATCTTTCAATCAAACTCGTTTTTTTTCTTCTGATCTGCGGCGGCGCGATGGCCCAGGACTCCGAGACGACCACATCGTCGCAATCCTCTGATGAGGACTCGCAGGCTGAATCCGAGGACAGGGAGGAACGCAGCGTCCGTCGCCTCGGCGACATGGTCGGAAGCGGTTCCTCGGAATTCTCGATGGATATTCCGACCATTGCGGCACCGACGATCGACCCGGAGACGCTTCCGGACGTCACGCTGCCAGATCCTCAGCAAAACGAGGCTCTGCAGGCCCTGTTTCGGCGGCAGGCATTGAATCCCGACGATCCTGAGGTCGACGCTCAGATCGATGCATTGATGGACCAGGTCGAAGCTAGCGCTCGAACGGCGCTCGCCGCCGGAAATCTGGCGCGGGCCCAGACGCTGACCGGCGCCCTGCGAGAAATCGATCCCGGTCGAGCGGTGATCGGTGAGGTCGCTAGCGAGATCAACCGTCGCTCCGTGATTACCAACACTCTGGCCGCCGCCGGCGAGGCACTCGAAGCGAATAATCTGGTTACGCCCGAAGGCGAGAACGCCAGCGAACTCTTCCAGCAGGTCCTCGCGATCGATCCGGACAACGCCGAGGCCCAGCTTGCCTTGGAATCAATCTTTGCCACCTTGTTGACGCGCGCCGTAGACCAGGCACAGGAGCTTGATTTTGAAGCCGCCGAGTCGACGCTGGCCGTCGCATTGACCGTGACAGACGACGCCGCGGCGGTCGATGAGACGCGAGGGCGCATCGGGTCCTTCCGAGAGGACTACCTGGCGGATTTGGATGCTTCGGTGCTGCAGTTGATCGACGAAGGCGATTACGATCGGGCCGAAGGTGCGATTACCCGCCTGCTCGCGCTGGCCTATTCGCGTGAACGGGTCGAGGAGCTGCAGGCCGTTCTTACCGACGCGCGCCTGTATGGCAGCCTCGATCCGGGTCAGATTTTCAGCGACGAGATGGAAACGCTGATGCGGCCGGGGCCGGACCTCGTCGTGATGCCGGTCGGCTCCTTCATGATGGGCTCCGCTGACGGAGAGGATGGACGTTTCGATAACGAGGGACCCGTGCACCGGGTCACCTTCGACCGCGGCTTCGCTATCAGCCGAACGGAAATCACCGTGGGAGACTTCGAGCGCTTCGTTAACGCCACAGGCTATCGAACGGACGCGGAGCGCGCTGGTGAGTCGCGCGTCTACGATCCGAGGACCGGGCGCATGGACGTCGAACCCGGGATTAGCTGGCGCAATGACTACATCGGCGATGAGGCAACGCCGGATCTACCGGTGATCCACGTGTCCTGGAATGACGCCCGCGCCTACGTCAACTGGCTCGGCCGTGAAACTCGCCGGGCCTACCGTCTGCCGTCCGAGGCGGAATTCGAATATTCGACGCGCGCCGGCACTCAGACTCCCTATTGGTGGGGGGAGGGTTCTCCCGAAGACGGCACTGAAAACGTGACCGGCGATCGCGATACCTCGCCCACCAACGCCAACTGGAACGTGGCCTTTCGCCGCTACAACGACGGATTCTGGGGCCCGGCTCCGGTGGCCAGCTTCGAGCCCAATCCCTTCGGCCTGTTCGATATGTCGGGTAACGTCATGGAGTGGGTCGAGGACTGCTGGCACGACAGCTTCGTTCGGGCGCCAGATGACGGGAGCTCCTGGATGAATCCGGGTTGCGATCGCCACGTCATAAAAGGGGGTGCCTGGTCCAGCACCCCTGCGATGTCGCGTTCTGCTTTCAGACTCCTGGGCACGGCCGATACGACCGACATGCGCGTCGGCTTTCGCGTCGCCCGCGACCTCTGACCCCACCCGGCGCTTCCGGCGCCGGTCCCTCGAGCTAAATCGCAACGAGAGCGGGCCGAAAAGTCCGCGCTTTCTCGTAGATGTGCTTAGCAGAGAGCGCCCGATACGTGACTGAAGGTGAGAGGGGTCGTTCAGCAACGCTTCAGCTGCGAAATGATAAAACACGAACTCAGGCAGCGATCCTAGCTGCGAGGAGGATTCAATGATGAAGCGATCTGGACACGTTCTGATCCTGCTGCTCAGCCTGCTGTTGATCAGCCCGCCAATCCTGGCCCAGCACTATCAGCAGTCTGATGAACGCCTGTTCACGCCGGCGGAACTGGACTCGATTCTGGCGCCCGTCGCCCTGTATCCCGACAGCGTACTTTCCCACGTTTTGATTGCCTCGACCTATCCCCTGGAAGTCATTCAGGCCGCTCGTTGGTCGCTGGACAATCCCGGTCTGGATGGCGAGGTTGCTGTCGCGGCCGTCGAGGGGTTCGACTGGGACCCGAGCGTCAAGGCGCTCACCGCCTTCCCCGAGCTCCTTGCCCGTATGGACGAAGACATCGAATGGACGCAGCAGCTCGGTGACGCTTTCCTCCTTCAGGAGTCTGGAGTCATTGCCTCCATCCAGGGCCTGCGCGATCGAGCCTACGCCCAGGGTCATCTGCGCAGTAATGAACGGGTTCGCGTGGTCAGGGAAGAAAAAGTCATCTACATCGAACCGGCTCGGACTCGCTATGTTTATCTCCCGTTGTATGACCCCCGCGTTGTCTACGGCCGCTGGTGGTGGGATGACTATCCGCCCTACCGCTGGCGTCATGCCTCGTATCGAGCCGGCATCAGCTTCTACTGGGGTTCGGGTTTCCGAATCGCGCCGAGCTTCTACTTCAGCGCCTTTCACTGGCCGCGCCAGCGCGTCGTGGTGGTGAATCATCACCACTACCCGCGCCGCCACTTTCGGTCGGGCCGCGACGTGGCGAGATTCCACCGCGCCGCTCACTGGCGCCATGATCCGCACCATCGCCGTGGCGTGAAATATCGCCAGCGCGTCAACAGCAATCGTCTCGTCGGCCGGAGCGCTCGATCGGACAACCGCGTCGTGTCTCCCCAGCGCTCCGTGGCGGACCAGCGTCGCTGGGCCAGCAGTCGTCGCGATGCGCTGGATCTGCGGTCAGCTCCAGCGTCGAGCCGCACCCTTGCCGCGCGTCAGCGCTCGCCGGAGCGCTCTGCACAAACGCGACGGGAGCGCGCTCGATCGTCGACCGCGGCAAGGTCCAGCACGCTAGGTGCAAGAGAAGGTGCAAGAACAGGTGCAAGAACAGGTGCAAGAACAGGTGCAAGAACAGGAGCAAGAACAGCAGGCCAGACACAGCGTCGATCGCGGGGGGACCGACGCCAACCGGCGGTGCGTAATCGCCTGAATGAGCCCGCAACCCAGACCCAATCCAGGGCTTCGAGGCGAAGCTGGAGCCAGCGCAGTGAATCGGCCGTCACCGGTCGCTCGGCGACGCGGGCAAACCGGGCGCGCGCGTCGGACACGCGCAATCAGCGGCGAGCTCTGCGCTCGAGCAGCCCCCAGAGCGCGGGTCAAGCTTCATCGGTCAGCGTCCCGCGCACGCGGGGTGCCAGCAGCCGGACTCAGCGAAGCACCAGGCTACGAGAGCCCAGGCGCGCTGCGCCGCGGACTCGCTCTTCGAGCAATGCCGCCGCGCAATACCGCTCGACCAGGCCCTCTCGGAGCAGCCCGAGGGTGGAGTCGCGTCCTCGCACCAGCCAGCGTTCCGCACCCCGCCCAAGCCGACAATCGGCTCCACCTCGATCAGCGCGAAGCGCCGCCCCGCGGGCAGCGCGAGAAAGCCGCGCCCGCGTGCAGAGCCGGTCTCAGAACCGCGCGCAGAGCAGAGCCAGCGCAAGGGGGAGCAGCGAGCGCCTGAGGCGACGCAAAGACTGATTTGAATGGTGCCGGGGGCGGGAATCGAACCCGCACTCTGTTTCCAGAACCGGATTTTGAATCCGGCGCGTCTACCAGTTCCGCCACCCCGGCGCAGGTGGGAGCGCTATTGTCCGCGGTCGGCCC
>JGI12109J20283_11045246_pt1 | contig 15848 bp, 12 predicted proteins | sample ElkSlonscriptome_12_FD_20283 | JGI IMG/M metagenome (IMG submission 20283)
CTTCAAGATGCCGCTCGCCGAGCTCGTCGTGGACTTCTTCGACAAGATCAAGAGCGTGAGCCGGGGCTACGCGAGTCTCGACTACGAATACGATGGTTACGCCGAGAGCAACCTCGTGAAGCTCGACATCCTGCTCAACGGCGATCCCGTTGACGCCCTGAGCGTCATCGTGCACCGTGACAGCGCCTACGAATGGGGCCGCGAGCTCTGTCGGAAGCTCAAGGAGATGCTTCCGCGGCAGATGTTCGAGATCGCCATTCAGGCCTCGATCGGCGGCCGCGTGATCGCGCGCACGAACGTGAAAGCCCTGCGCAAGAACGTGACCGCCAAGTGCTACGGCGGCGACATCACGCGCAAGCGGAAGCTGTTGGAGAAACAAAAAGAGGGAAAAAAGCGGATGAAGTCGGTCGGCAGCGTCGAGATTCCGCAGGAAGCCTTCTTCGCCGTCCTCAAGGTCGAACGCTAGGAGCGCCCGTTGACGGATCCCAACCCGACACCCAGGTCCGAGGCCGCAGAATCCACGACCGCGGCCGCGACGGAGCGCAAGCGGGAACCCGTCTGGCTCGAGTACTCCAAGGCGATCCTCACCGCGGTCGTCCTGGCGCTCGTGATTCGGACCTTCGGTGTGCAGGCCTTCCGGATCCCCAGTCCGTCGATGGAGGACACGCTCCTCGTCGGTGACCATCTCTTCGTCAGCAAGTTCCTCTACGGCGCCGAGATCCCTTTCACCGGTGGCGTGCGATTGCCCGGCGTGCGCGATCCACAGCGCGGTGACGTGATCGTGTTCAAGTATCCCGAGGACCCCAGCCAGGACTACATCAAGCGCTGCGTCGGTGTCCCCGGTGATGTGATCGAGTACCACGACAAGGTGCTCTTCGTGAACGGAGAGCGGCAGGTCGAGCCCTACGTGAAGCTCGCCGACGGTCAGCGCCAGCGTCCGACGCGGGACAATTGGGGTCCGGTGACCGTGCCCGAGGGCAAGTACTTCATGATGGGCGACAACCGTGACCGCAGCAGCGACTCGCGTTACTGGGGCTTCGTCGACCACAGCGAGCTGCGCGGCAAGGCCATCTTCATCTACTGGTCGTGGGACAGCGCCACGAGCAGCGTGCGCTTCTCGCGACTGCTCGACCTGATCCACTGATCGCGCCCGTGTCGACGTGACGACGGCGCACTCGGTCTACGTCCACGTCCCGTTCTGCGACGTTCGCTGTCCCTACTGTCATTTCACCTGCTTCGTGAACCGCGATCCCGAACTACCGGATCGTTGGGCGCGTGCGATCGTGCGCGAGTGGCATCTGCATCGCGAACAGGGGCGAGCTCAGCGCGTGGCGAGCGTGTATTTCGGTGGGGGAACGCCCTCGGCGTTGCCGGCCGACGCGCGGGAACGCCTCGGCCGTTGGCTGGCCGACGACGTCGTTCCTGCCTGCGACGAAGGCGCCGAGATCACCATGGAGGCCAATCCCGAGAGCGCGTGGCACGAGTCGCTCGTGCCATGGGTCGAGGCGGGAGTGAACCGGATCAGTCTCGGTGTCCAGAGCATGGATCCCGACGTGCTCACCTTCCTCGGACGTCTGAACACGCCGCGTTCGAATCTGCGGGCGCTCGAACTCGCCTGCGGCCTGGTCGAGAACGTCTCCGCCGACCTCATCGTCGGGTCGCCACAGGACGACCGCGGGACGCTCGTCCGCTCGATCGAGGCGATCACCTCCTTTCCGGTGACCCACGTCTCGGCCTACTTGCTCGAGATCCACCGCACGACACGCTTCGGACGCGACGTCGAATCCGGAAAGTGGATTCCCAAGCCCGATGACGACCAGGCAGATCTCTACCTCGAGATGATCGAACGTCTGGAAGCGCGCGGTCTCGAAGCCTACGAGCTCAGCAATTTCTCGTTGCCACACGCACGGGCTCAGCACAACGCGCGCTACTGGAGCCGCGAGCCCTACCTCGGTCTCGGGCCCTCGGCGCACAGCTTCGAGGCCGACCGGCGCTGGTCGAACGTGCGGGACACCCGAGCCTGGTGCGAGGCGATCGAAGCCGGCCAGCCCGAGTTCGAGGTCGACGAGTGGTTGGACCACGTTGCCGTCCGGCGCGAACGGGTGCTCCTCGGTCTGCGGCGACGCGAAGGGATTCCCGTCGAGTGGGTCGCCGAGCGCCAGCGCTGGTGCGAGGAAGCCGCGCGGGCGGGATTGCTGCGGCGCGAGCACGACCGCTGGGTCGCAACCCCTCGAGGATGGCTCCTGTTGGACCAATTGGTCGCGGAACTGACCGACTGACAAGCGGTTGAACGTTCTTGGCAGTCTGTGGGTGCGCTTGACAGCTTCCCGTCGCCCGGTACTTTTGCGGAACGCAGATCTCGCGCCCGGCCGCCGCGGCGGCCAACGCTCCCCGGGGGGTGATCCATGCCGCGCCCAGCTCGTGATCGTCAGCTCCAGATCCTGCAGGCTCTGGTCCAGCTCTTCGTGCAGCGCCGGGAACCGGTCAGCAGTCGCATGATCGAGGAGAGCGGCACGGTGGACGTCAAGAGCGCGACCATACGGTCTGTGCTCGGCGACCTCGAGCGTCAGGGATACCTGGTCCAGCCGCACGCGAGCTCGGGACGCATTCCGACCGACCTCGGCTACCGCGCTTACGTCGACGGTCTGCGCATGGTCGAGCAGCCGATCGATCCGACCGCGCTGAGTGAAGTGCAGTCGGCGATCCACGAGGCCGGAGCCGATCTCGAGCAGGTCCTGCATGCGATCCATCGCGTGATCGGCCGCATGAGCAACAACATCGCGATCCTGGGCGGGCCTGCGGACCGCACTCCCACGATCGTCGGCGTCGACCTCTACCACCGCGACTCGCAACACGTCTTCGTCGTCGTGTCGTTGGAGGGAGGCGCGACGCGGACCGAGCTCGTGCGCCTCGACCGGGAGATCGTTCCCGAGAGCGTCTACGCGGCCGCGTCGGTGCTGGCGCATCGCCTGGTCGGTCGGAGCCCCGAAGACGTGCGTCTGCACTTCGAGGACTTCCTACCCCCGCCCGCCGACGAGGAAACGACCGTCGCCCGCGACGTCGCCCTCGGCGCCCGGCAGCTCTTCGACGCGCGCGATCTGCTCCAGTTCTCCTACGAGGGGCTCGGCGAAGCGCTGGTCCAACCCGAGTTCGCCGATCCGGAGCGACTGAAGGCCTTGCTCGAGTTGATCGCCCAGACCGATACGCTACAGTCGACGCTCGAGCGGACCACGATGGCCACGCCCGGCGAGCTCGCCCTGACCATCGGACGCGAGAACGACCTTCCCGCGCTCCACCCGTTTTCCCTACTGGCAACGCGCTTCGAAGTCGACGATCGTATCGGATACTTCGCCGTGCTCGGCCCGCGCCGGATGCCCTACGCGCAGACGGCCGGCCTGATCCGCCTCATCGCGCGCCACCTGCAGCGTGCCCGGGGCTGACTTCGGCACCGGCTCCCACCGCCAACCCGTTCGCTTCCAGGAGTCCCCAGATGGCCGACCGCCATGACAACGACGAAACCGTCGGCAGCCCGAACCCCGAACGACAGGGAGATCAGACCCCTGACGGCGTGGCATCGTCCGACGCTCCCGACGACCCGACGACCGGGTCCGAAGTGTCCTCCGAGGAGGACGCCGCGAAACGTCGCGGTGTGAACTCGGAAGAGGGCGCGCGCGCGGTTGCCGAGCTCGAGGACAGTCTTGCCCAGCGCGAGGACGACGATTCCGCTTCGGCGGGCGAACCGACCGTCACCCGGGAGACCCAGCTCCAGGGACAGATCGAGCGTCTCCAGGCCGAGGCCGACGCGAATCGGGACAAGTGGATGCGTTCCATGGCGGAACTCGAGAATTTCCGCAAGCGGGCCCGCCGGGAGCTCGATTCGTCCATCAATCTTGCTAGAGCAGAATTACTCAAGCAGCTCCTCGAGGTGCTCGACAATTTCGAGCGTGCCCTCGATGCGTTCGATCAGGCCGAAACGCCCCCCGACGAGGTCTTCCTCAAGGGTGTGACGCTGATCCAGGACCAGCTGCTGAAAGTGTTGCGCGACAACGGCGTGTCGCGGATCGAAGCGGTGGGAGAGCCCTTCGATCCGAACGTGCACGATGCCGTGTCGCAGATCGAGACGTCCGACGTGCCCAGTCAGCACGTCGCCCATGTCGTGAAGGCCGGTTATCGGACGGACGACATGATCCTTCGGCCCGCTGTCGTGGTCGTAGCCCAGTAGATCCGGTGGCTCCCTCTGATTCCGGATCCGGGCTTCTGACGCTGGCGGGTCCCGGAATCGGAGGGCCAAGTTGAGCAAGGTCATCGGCATCGACCTGGGAACGACGAACAGCGTGATCGCGCTGCTCGAAGGCTCTCAGGCGGAGATCATCGCCAACGCCAATGGAAGTCGGACGACTCCGTCCGTCGTCAGTCTCGGACCCGCCGACGAATGGCTCGTCGGCGAGGTCGCGAAGCGCCAGCTCGCGACACGCCCCGAGCAAACGATCTACAGCATCAAGCGCCTCATGGGCATGCGCTTCGACGAGATTCCCGACGAGGTCGAGCGCCTGCCGGTGAAGGTCGTCAAGGGCGACGGCGGCCTCGCCTGCGTCGAGGTCGAGGGCCAGGTGCTCTCGCCCGTCGAAATCGCGGCGATGATCCTGCGCACGCTGCGCGACCGCGCCGAGGACGTCCTGGGCGAAAACATCACGCAGGCCGTGATCACCGTTCCTGCCTACTTCAACGACGCCCAGCGCCAGGCGACCAAGGACGCCGGACGCGTCGCGGGACTCGAAGTCCTGCGCATCGTCAACGAGCCCACCGGGGCGGCGTTGGCCTACGGTCTGGACAAGGGCAAGGTCCAGAACATCGCCGTCTACGATCTGGGCGGTGGCACCTTCGACATCTCCATTCTCCACCTGGGTGACGGTGTCTTCGAGGTTCACGCGACGGGCGGTGACACCCACCTCGGTGGCGACGACTTCGACCAGATCATCATCGACTGGCTCGTCTCCGAGTTCGAGGAACAGACGGGAGTGGACCTTTCGCAGGACCGCTCGGTGATCGGGCGTCTGAAGGAAGCCGCCGAGAACGCGAAGATCGAGCTGAGCGCCAGTCTGGAGGCGCAGGTCCAGCTGCCGTTCATCGCGACCGCCGACGGCAACCCGGTCCATCTGGACCTGACGCTCACACGCGCGCGCTTCGAGCGTCTGGCGCAGCCCCTCGTCGATCGCACTCTCGAGTGCTGCCTGTCGGCCCTCGAGGACGCGGAAATGACGCCGATGCAGATCGACGAGATCATCCTCGTCGGTGGCGCCACGCGCGTTCCGGCGGTCCAGCGCGCGGTCGAGGAACTCTTCGCCAAGATGCCGAACAAGAGCGTCCATCCCGACGAGGTCGTGGCCATGGGCGCCGCGATCCAGGGAGCCGTGCTCGACGGCGAGGTCGAGGACGTTCTCCTGCTCGACGTCACGCCGCTGTCACTCGGCCTGGAGACCCTGGGCGGCGTGGTGACGCGGGTCATCGAACGCAACACGACCGTGCCCACGCGGCGCTCGCAGGTCTTCTCGACCGTGCAGGACAACCAGGGCTCGGTGACCGTGCACTGCGTGCAGGGCGAGCGCGAGATGGCGGCCGACAACCGCAGCCTGGCGCGTTTCGAGCTCACCGGCATCCCGCCGGCCAAGAAGGGGATTCCGCAGATCGAGGTCGTCTTCGACATCGACGCCAACGGAATCCTCAACATCTCGGCCAAGGATCTCGGCACCGGACGTGAGCAGAACGTCGAGGTTCGTGGGGCCGGCAATCTGGGCGAGGGCGAGATCGAGCGCCTGATCCGTGAAGCCGAGGAGCGTCACGAGGAAGATCAGTCGCGGCGCCAGCGGGCCGAGCTGAAGCACAAGGCGGACACCTTGATCATGAACGTGCGGGACTCCATGGACACCGCGCGCGAGAGCGGCGTGGCGAACAGCGTGCTGCAGAAGCTCGAGGATCTCTGCCAGGCGGTCGAAGGTGCGCTGACCGTCGGCGACCTCGCGCAGCTCGAGGAATGTGTCGAGGAACTACAGAAGGCCTCGCACGGTTTCGCCCGCGATCTCTACCAGCAGAGCTCGATCTGAGCGGTCTGCGGGGTGTTTCCCCTCCGATACCGGGTCCGGGCTCTGCCCGGGCCCGGTTCTTCGTCGGGGCCGGGTCGATCTTGCGCTCGCCGCCCGCGGGCTTTTCTTGCACAGTTGGCGAGCCTGCTGACCCGTCTCCGAAAGCCGGTGCATGAGCAAACGCGATTACTACGAGATTCTCGGTGTCGAAAAAGGTGCCGACGAGTCCGCGATCAAGAAGGCGTACCGCAAGCTCGCCGTCCAGTACCACCCGGACAAGAACCCCGGCGACACGTCCGCCGAGGAGAAGTTCCGTGAGGCCACCGAGGCCTACGAGGTGCTGCGCGACTCCGAGAAGCGCGCCCGTTACGACCAGTTCGGCCATGCCGGCGTCGACGGCGGCGCGGGTGGGTTCGGCGGTGGCGGCTTCGGTGGTGCCGGAGGCTACGACTTCGACCTGTCCGACGCCCTGCGCGCCTTCATGCGTGATTTCGGCGGCGGCGCCTTCGGCGACATCTTCGGCGATGCCGCCGGTGGTGGACGTCGTCGTAGCGGACGGGGCCGCGATCTCCAGGTGAAGGTCAAACTCACGCTCGAAGAGGTTGCTTCGGGCGTCGAGAAGAAGATCAAGCTGCGCAAGCAGGTCGAGTGCGAGACGTGCAGCGGCAGCGGATCACGTGGAGGCGCCACGCCCGAGACGTGTCCGCAGTGCCAGGGTCAGGGTCAGATCCGTCGGGTGCAGCGAACGCTGCTCGGGCAGTTCATGAACGTCGTCGTGTGCCCCCAGTGCCATGGCGACGGCACGGTCGTGAGCGATCCCTGCGGGGATTGCAACGGAACCGGCAACGTCCGGGGCGAGAACACGGTCAGCGTGAAGATCCCGGCCGGGGTGACGACGGGCAACTACATCACGCTGCGCGGGCAGGGTGACATCGGAGAACGTGGTGGACCGGCCGGCGACGTCCTCGTCGTGATCGAGGAGACCGAGCACGAACTCTTCGAACGTCACGGCGACGACGTCCTGATCAACGTTCCGGTCTCGACCATCGATCTGGCACTCGGGACGAAGGTCCAGGTGCCGACGGTCGACGGGCGCGTCGCGCTGAAGATCCCCTCGGGGACGCAGTCGCACAAGGTCTTCCGCATGCGCGGGAAAGGCATCCAACACCTGCATGGGAGCGGACGCGGGGATCAACTCGTTCGCATCGTCGGGTGGACTCCGCAGTCGATCGGGCGGGACCAGAAGAAGGCGCTCGAGGCGATGCGCGACGCCGTGGCCAAAGGCGTGCCCGAGCCGGGCCGCCGCGTCTACGACTGACCGCGGCCATGCAACTCCAGTTCGTCGAGCCGGGGGCCGTGCACGGGAAGTCGATCGTTCTCGACGGCGCCGAGGGCAAGCACGTGGCCAAGGTGCTGCGCAAGCGGGTCGGCGACGCGCTGGTCTGTACAGACGGGACCGGGCGTTTCCTGCACGCGACGATCGATCGCATCGACGGCGGGCTGGTCCACGCTCAGATCGAACGCACGGAAACCGATCCGCGCGAGGACGGTGCTCCCTGGTCGACCGTCGGCCTGGCTCTGCTCAAGGGCGACCATTTCGAGATGGCGCTCGAGAAGATGGTCGAGGTCGGAGTGCATCGTGTGGTTCCGTTGATCGCGCGACACAACGTGGTGAAGTGGAAGCCGGACGGGGGCGCGCGTAAGATCGAGCGCTGGCAACGCATCGCCGACGCGGCGACGAAGCAGTCGAATCGCTCGTGGCGGGTCGAAGTGTCCGCACCGATGTCCCTGGCCGACGTGGTCGACGCCCACGCCGAGGCCACCGTGATCTTGGCCGACGAAGTCGAGCGTGCGACGTCCCTCGAAGTCCTGGACCTCGGGCCGACGGCACCGCACCTGGGCTTGGTCGGTCCCGAGGGTGGGTTCAGCGAAGACGAGAAGGAATTCCTGCGCACCCACGGTGCGCACGCCATCACCCTGGGCCCGTTCCGTCTACGGGCCGAAACGGCGGCCATCGTACTTGCCGCCGCCCTGAACGGAGGACGATCCCATGAGTGAGGGTCTTTTCGAACAGCTGCAGAGTGACATGAAGTCGGCGATGAAGGCGCGCGAGAAGGAGAAGCTCGGAGTGCTGCGCATGCTGATCTCGCGGATCAAGGATGCGGCGATCGACGACGAGAACGCCAAGAGTGACGCCAGCGTCCAGCGCAGCCTGATGACCTACGCCAAGCAGCGTCAGGACGGGGTGGAGGAAGCGAAGAAGGCCGGACGCGACGATCTGGTCGCCCAGGAGAAGTCCGAACTGGCCATCGTGCAGTCCTACCTGCCCGAGCCCCTGACCGACGACGAGCTCGGCGCGCTGGTCGACGAGGTGATCGCGGCCGAGGGCGCGAGCTCGATGAAGGACATGGGCAAGGTGGTCAAGGCCACCATCGCCAAGGCCGACGGGCGTGCCGACGGTGGGCGCATCAGCGCCACGGTGAAGCAGAAGTTGTCGTGACCGCGCTGCCGATCGTCTACGCCATTGCGGCCGCGCTCGTGGTGTGGTTCGCGATCGAGGGCGCGCGCGACGGCGTGGTCCGTCGACTGGTCGAGATCGTCGGCCTGGTGCTCGTCTTCGTCTTCGCTTCGCGCCTGGCCGGCGACCTCGAGCCCGTGCTGCACGACAACTGGGGTTTGCCCGCGCGCGGAGCCTTCATAGGCTCGTGGATCACCGTGCTCGTCGGTGGCGTGATCCTGGTCCGCCTTCTGGCGAAGCTCTCGCAAAAGATCGTGCGTCTCACGATCACCGGCTGGCTCGATCGCGCGGGCGGTGCCTTCCTCGGAGCGCTCTTCGGCGCGATCCTCGCGAGCTGTGCCCTGATCCTCGTCGTCACGCTGCCGATCGAAGAGGACCTGCGTCGCGACATCCGTGACGATGCGATCGTCGGCCCCGTGTTGCATCTCGCACCGGCCGTCTACGACGTCGCGCGGGGGGCCTGGGACGGTCCAGGCTTTTTCGAGATGATCGAAGAACACGTCAGCCCGAAGGTCCGCGAACGAGCCGATCAGATCCGCGCCGCGGTCGAGGACGCGGTCGGAACCGTCGAAGGAGAGATCGAGAACCGCGATGGATCCCGGGACTGACTCGACGACCGCAGGTCGATCCCTGCTGCGTACGGCCGAGGGCCGGCGTGCGGCGGGCATTCTCGAATGGGATCGCGTGCTCGATTCCGTCGCCGGCTACGCTGCGCTCGATCGCGCGGCCGCCGCATTGCGCGCGGCCGCACCCGTCGACGACATCGATTTCCTGCGCGAACGCTGGCGATGGGTCGAGGAGATCCTGCGTGAGCTCGATCGGGGAGAAGAAGTTCCGCTCGCACCCTTCTTCGACCTCGAGACCCTTCTCGGCGACGAGCGCGAGGATTCGGGTCCGCTGGGCGGCGAGGAACTCGCGGCAATCGCAGGCGCGGCCGGTGCGCTCGCCGAGTTGCTCGTCCACGTCCGTGCGCACGGCGACAAACTCACGCATACGGCACGGCACCTGCGTGGGTCCGAGGACCCGACGCCTCTCGCCGACCGCCTGAACGCGGCTCTGGAGCCCGACGGCCGGTTGCGCGACGACGCGAGTCCGCGCCTGCGCGGTCTGCGTCGTGCCGCCGACGCCGCCGAGGCGCGCGTGCGCGACGTTGCGCGCCACTCCATGCAACGCGCGGCCGAGTCCGGCCACACGACCTCGGGCGAACTCGTCGTGCGTGGCACGCGACTGTGCATTCCCGTCCGTGCCGGAGCACGCAAGCAGGTGCCGGGCATCGTCCATGATCGAAGTGGCACCGGGGGCACGCTCTTCGTCGAACCGATGGGAGTGGTCGAGGCAGGCAACGAACTCGCCGAGTGCCGGATCGCGGTCGAGGACGAAGAGCGTCGCATTCTCGTCGAACTCAACCGCGCCGTTGCCGCCCATGTCGAACCGCTGCTCGACCTCTTCCGCCGCGCGGTCGAACTCGACGAAGTGCGCGCGCGCGCCCGTTGGGGTCACTCACACGACGCCGCGGTGCCTCAGCTCGAACGTTCACCGCATGCTCCGCTGCGACTCGAAGGCTTTCGCCATCCGATCCTGCGCGACAGTCTTCAGAGCGTGGGTCGCGTCGAGGAACTCGTTCCACTCGATCTGCGCCTGGACGACGGCCGGGTCGTTCTGGTGAGCGGACCGAACGCCGGCGGCAAGACCGTCACGTTGAAGTCGATCGGACTGGCCACGTTGATGGCGCAGGCGAACATCCCACTGCCCTGCCTGCACCCACCGCGTCTTCCGGTCGTCGACCACGTCCTGGTCGACGTCGGGGACGAACAGTCGATCGAGAACGCGCTCAGCAGTTTCAGCGCACACTTGCAGCACCTGCAGGCGATCCTCGAACTCGCGGGCGAACGCTCCCTGATCCTGCTCGACGAGATCGGGGGTGGGACCGATCCCGAAGAAGGTGTCGCGCTGGCCCGGGCGATTCTCGAGGACCTGTCACGCCGGCGATGCCGGAGTTTCGTCACCACCCATTACGGGCAGTTGAAGGCCCTGGTCGAAGAGGACGATGCCTTTCGTCACGCCAGCATGGCTTTCGACAACGAAGCCCTGCGACCACTCTTCGAACTCCGACTCGATCTGCCCGGCGCGAGCCACGCGTTGGAGATCGCCGAGCGTATGGAGTTGCCGTCGACCGTGCTTGCGCGTGCGCGTGAACTCCTCGGCGACGACCGCATCCGCCTGGACGAACTCCTTCGCTCCATGGAGGCGGCGCGCAACGAAGCCGAGAGCGTGCGCGCGGAGCTCCAGGAGCAACTCGACAAGAGCAAGCTCAGCCAGCAGCACTACGATGGTCTGGCGCGCGACTTGAAGCAGAAGCGCAAGACGCGGCTCTCGGAAGCCGAACGCGAGGCCGAGGGCATCATTCGGAACGCGCGACGGCGGGTCGAACGTCTGCTCCAGGACATCCGCGAAGCGGGGGGCAGCGACGACGCGGTCGAGGCCGCTCGTGTGGCACGCGAGTCGATCGAAGAGGATTCCAAGCGCCTCCAGGAACGGCTCGAACGACGGCAGCCCCCGGAACGCCGCGAGGACCGGCCCGCGCGAATCGAAGAGGGTGCCCTGGTGCGGCACCGCGATCTGGGTTCGGTGGGGAAGATCGTGGAGGTGCGCGGCGACCGCGTGCGTCTGGAGATCGGTGGCGCGCGCGTCGTCGCCAGGGTCGATCAACTCGTCGCGCCCGATGCCGAGGAGACCGAATTCGCCAATCGCCCGCGCGAGGGGACCATCCGGACCCAGCTGGTCGACGCGTCTCCACTCGCGTCCACCCAGGTCGACGTACGCGGCTACGACGTCGAGGACGCCTGGCGCCTGGTCGACCGGGCGGTCGACCGGTGCCTGATCACCGGCATGCGCGAGCTCGAAGTCGTCCACGGCAAGGGGACCGGCCGTCTGCGCGCCGTGCTCGGCCAACGTCTGCACGAGGATCCGCGGATTCGCGAGGCCTCGGTCGGTGCAGGCGGACGTCTGGACGACGGGGTGACGGTCGTCCACCTCTGAGACGCCGCGATCGATCTCGTGACTTTCGCCTCATGAGGTGCTGGCGGGCTCGCTGTGCCGGCATCACATTGGATCATCGCTCTCTCCGAAATCGCGCTCCCGACAGAGTCTCGTTCTCTCGCCCGAGGTGCCGATGCGCGGCCGCATCCCCGAAGACGTCGTCGACAAGATCCGTGAGGACACGGCGATCGAAGGCGTGGTCGGGCATTTCCTCACCCTGATTCCGAAGGGCAACTCGCTGTGGGCCTGTTGTCCTTTCCACAGCGAGAAGACGCCGAGCTTCCACGTGAACGTGGATCGGCAGATCTACTACTGTTTCGGCTGTCAGCGCGGCGGGAACGTCTTCCGCTTTCTCATGGAAAAAGAGGGCATGACCTTTCCCGAGGCCCTTGAATGGTGCGCGGAGCGCCTGGGGATCGACCTGCAACGCATCTCGGGGCAGGAGGACGAGGGACCGAATCCTCGCGAGGGCATTCTGTCGGCCAATCGATGGGCCGAAGAGTGGTTCGCCGAGCAATTGGCCGGGCCCGGAGGCCAAGAAGCGCGGGCCTACGCGCGCGGACGGGGGCTCGCGCCGGAGACGATCGAAGCGTTCGGGTTGGGCTGGGCACCCGCCGAGAGTGATCGTCTCCCTCGTAGCGCAAAAGAGGCGAAAGTAGATCCGGAAGGGCTTCGGGGAGGCTCTCTGGTGCGCCAAAAGGACGGGCGCGCGGAGTTTGCCTATTTCCGATCGCGTCTTATATTCCCGATTCGAGGCGTAGCCCAGAAGGTCTACGGGTTCGGCGGCAGAATCCTGGGGCCCGGTGAGCCCAAATATCTGAACACGCCCGAAACCTCCGTCTTCCGGAAGCGTCAAACCCTCTACGCGTTGCCCGAGGCCCGTTCGTCCTTGAAGAGATCAGGGCGAGCAATTCTCGTGGAAGGGTATCTCGACGCTCTCGCGCTCCATCAAGCCGGTTGGACTCAGACCGTTGCCACGTGTGGAACGGCCTTCACATCGGAGCAGGCTCGACAGCTGCAACGATGGGTGAAGGAAGTGGTCCTCGTCTTCGACGGTGACGGTGCGGGACGCAAAGCAGCCTATCGATCCGCGGGGATCGCCCTGGCCGAAGGGTTGGATGTGCGAATCGTGCGTCTTCCCGAGGGACAGGATCCCGCAGACCTACTGGTGGCTGGTGAGGTGGAAGCGGTGCGAACAGCGCTCCAGGAGGCGCCGGGCCTCGTGCAGTGCCTGCGGGCCGAGGTCTCCGACCACGGTAACGGGCGGGTCGTGCGCGAGCGTGCTCTCAACTACGTTCGTGATCTCGCGGCCGGTCTTCACGACCAGCTGCGCGCCGAACTGCTCCTCGACGAGGCAGCGCGCGAATTCGGTGTGAGCCCTCAGGCACTCCGTGCCACCCGGGCCAATGCACCTCGACCGCGTCCGCGCAGTGACGAGGACGCATCGACCACCAACCCGGACTCCACGGAAGACCACCCGACGGAACGCCGATTGCTCGCTCTGGCGTGTCTCTCACGCCGCGCGCGTCGCCACCTCCTCGACCATCGAGGTCGCGGGGACTGGACCGTCGCCGCCCACGCTGCCCTGGCCGATGCTCTCGGTCAGGTCGATCCGGGCGTCGACGGGATCGGCGGAATCCATGCTCTCGGGCTGGAGGGCACCGAGCTCGAATCCGTCGCGGCCGGCATCCTCACCGAGACCTCCGACGCCGACCGTGAGGGTCTCGACCCCACGGCCGAAATCGACGCCATCCTGGAAGCAGAGAAGAAGCAGAACGAGCGCGTGCAATCCCGACGGACGCGTGAAGGCCTGGACGAGGCCTATCGGCAGGGAGGCGACGAGTGGATGGAACGACTCCGTCGTCGCCAGGCCGATCTGGACGATTCGAACAACGATCCGGATCCCTCTTGACCCGTTCGCACGGGGGAAACCGACCTGATGGAAAAGACCCAGTTCGACAAGTTGATCAAGGTTCTCCAGAAGAGCGCGAAGAAGCGCGGCGGCTACGTTCTGCACGACGAGGTCAATGACCTCCTCGGGGACGACTTCGACATTCTCGACGCCGATCGCATCTACGACAAGCTGGCGGATCTCAAGATCGAGTACTTCGACGACGAGGGCTCGGCCAAGTCCAAGATGGAGCTCAAGGAGCGCCGCCGAGCCAAGAAGTTGAAGGCCGAGAAGAAGTCGCTGAAGACCAGCGTCAAGTACGACGACCCGGTACGCATGTACCTGCGCGAGATGGGCAAGGTGCCTCTTCTGGACCGCGAGGGTGAGGTCCGACTCGCCAAGCGGATGGAAGAGGGCACGCTGCGTGTCGTTCAGGCGATCCTCCAGTCTTCGCACACGCTCAACGAGCTGCGCAGCCTGGCCGATCGTCTCGAACGCGACGTGGTCGTCGTCGACGAGGTCATCCAGACCGACGCCAGCAGCTGGAACGTGAACACCACGTCCCGCAAAGAGAGCCAGCGCATCGTTCGGGCGGTCGACAAGATCGAAAAGATGCAGTCCGAAATGGAAAAGGCGCGCAAGGAGCTCAAGAGCAAGTGCACCGCCGCGCGCAAGAAGACCCTGCACAAGATGATCGAGTCGCGAGAGCAGAAGGTCCTCGACGAGTTCGTCGGCCTCAAGCTCAGCACCGGCCAGGTCGAGTCCATGAGCAACGCCCTGCGCACGGTCATGAACAAGATCGAGAACACACGGGAGCAGATCGCCCAGTGCGAGGACTTCTGTGGTCTCGAGTCCGCCGACCTGGCCGAGACGATCAAGGCGGCGCAGAAGAAGAAGCGCAAGTCCGTGAGCGTCAATGGCAAGGGCAGCCTGGAGCTGCAGGATCTGATCGACATCCAGAACAAGATCCGTGCGCTGCGAGCCAAGATCAGCAAGATCGAAGACGAGATCGGCATCGAGTCCGAAAAGCTCGAGGCACTCGTGAAGGAAATCGACGCCGGTGAGCGTCAGCTGCAGCAGGCCGTGAAGCAGATGATCGAGGCGAACGTGCGTCTCGTGATCAGCATCGCCAAGCGCTACACGAACCGCGGCCTCGAGTTCCTGGACCTGATCCAGGAGGGCAACAGCGGCCTGATGCGCGCCGTCGAGAAGTTCGACTACCGCAAGGGCTACAAGTTCTCGACCTACGCGACGTGGTGGATCCGCCAGGCCATCACCCGCGCGATCGCCGATCAGGCGCGCACCATCCGCGTTCCGGTCCACATGATCGAAGCGATCAACAAGGTCAACCGCGTCAGCCGTCAGCTGCTGCAGGAACTCGGTCGTGACCCGACCGCCGAGGAGATGGCCAAGCTCCTCGACATGCCGCCCGAAAAGGTCAAGCAGGTCATGAAGGCCAGCCTCGAGCCGGTCTCGCTCGACCGTCCGATCGGTGAGGACGAGGACAGCAATCTCGGCGACTTCATCGAGGACACCTCGGCGCCGAGCCCGGCCAAGCAGGCCGCGCACGCCATGCTCGAGGATCGTATGAGCCGTGTGCTCAGCACCCTGACCCGGCGCGAGGAGAAGGTCATCCGCCTGCGCTTCGGTCTGGGCGACGGCACGCCGCGTACGCTCGAGGAAGTGGGCACGATCTTCAAGGTGACGCGCGAGCGCGTGCGGCAGATCGAGGCCAAGGCGCTGCGCAAGCTGCGTCACCCGAGCCGGAGCCGGAAGCTCAAGGGCTACACCGAGATCATCTGATCGCTCTCGGCGACCCGCGAACCCAACGAGCGGCCTTCCCGATCCGGGAGGGCCGTTTCGTCGTTCAGAGCCAGCCCATCGCCTCGAGGGCCTCGAGCACGCCACGTAGGACGTGGGCCTCGGTCACGATCGTGCGCCGATCCCGGTCCAATCCTCGGGCGAAGCGCCCCCGGACGGTGTCGGGCGCGTTCCCGACCACGATCGACCACCAAGGGCGGAGCAGGGCCGCGAGGTCATTGCCCGAATCCCCGGCGAAGGCCACCGCGGTGGTGTCGAGCCGCAATCGTGCGCGCAGGTGTTCGACGGCGCTTCCCTTGTCGGTGTCACGCGGAAGGAGGTCGAGCAGGCCGTCGCCCGTGAAGGGATCGACGCTGGCCACGACGTTCACCGAGAGCCCGCGCCGGCTCAGTTCGGCCGCGATCGCCGCGCCGTCGAAGGTGCCGTGCGGCGTGCGGTAGCTGCGTTTGAAACGGGATTGTTCGGCCGGTGTCTGGATCTCGGCGCCCTCGGTCGCGAG
>JGI12109J20283_10699598_pt1 | contig 15840 bp, 13 predicted proteins | sample ElkSlonscriptome_12_FD_20283 | JGI IMG/M metagenome (IMG submission 20283)
CATGAATAATTCGGGCTAGAGGCGCACCACGCTGTTTTCTGCGCCGCTGATGCCGCTGGGCACATAATTGTCCGCGGACCAGTCGTTTTCCCAGCTGGATCCGTCCCGGCCGTGGATGAGATAGCGGAAGCAGTACTCCCGCCCCACGGGCAGGTCCAGGGTCAGCTTGAATTCCCCGTTCTTGAGGCGGGTCATGGGCAGGCTGAACTTGTCCCAGTCGTTGAAATCACCCACGAGGTGGACGGCCTGGGCTTCGGGCGCGGCTTCCCGGGGGAGTCGGAACGTGACCTTGCTCACCGGTCGACTTTTCAAAAAACGCTTTTGGATTCCCATCTGGATCCCTCCTGGACTGCTGGGCTGTGCGCAATGGCGTCGGGGCGCTTCGCGGCGACACGATAGGAATAAATGCAACCTGCGCAAGTCCGAAATCCAATGTCACCTATCCAGATACCCCCGCCGGTTTCCCCGGCCGGATGGAAGAGCGCCGCCAGGGGGAACAGGACCGGAAAGTGCATGGTTTTCTTTAGACGGAAGGCACGGGTCGCAACGAGGAACAGCGGCCCCGGTCGGGAAACCGGCCAGAAGCTAAGTGCAAGGCGGGAAAGGGCAAAATGCCCGACAAGGAAACTACCATGAGTGATTTCAAAAAACTGCTGGGCCTGGGCGAAGGTTCCCTGAGCAATACCCTCCAGGCCAGCCCCAAGGTGGCCGCGGCCTACGATCTCTACTTCAACGGGGATCGGGCCGGGGCCGAGGAACGTTTTCAGCGGCTTTTGCGGGACAACCCCAGGGATGCGGAGGCCCTGGCGGGTCTGGCCATCATCGTGGCCGAAGCCACGGGACGGTACGTCTCGGCCACGAAGATGGCGGCCGAATCCGTGCGCCTGGCTCCCCAGCAACCCAGTGGTTATTACGCCCTGGCCTACGTGCACCTGCTGGGCTCCAAGCTGGAGCAGGGTTATCGATATCTCATGAAGGCCAAGAAGCTGGCGCCCCACGACCCTCGCCTGCAGGCGGGTTATGCCCTGTACGAGAAGGAACGTCCGCCGGTGGTGGCGGATCTGGCGCCGGAACACCCCGTCAATGTGGTGCTGGGACAGGCCCGCTCATTCGGGCGTACGGCCAGGCAGAAGGCCATGCTGGGGGTGCTGGTCCTGGAGTCCATCATCCTGACCAGCCGGATTTTAATGTACTAGGGAGTATTGGGCGGTCTGCAGGGCATGTTGCATGGCCTCCTGATAATCCGGTGCGGCAAAACCCGCCTTCCAGCTTTTCCGCACTGGTATGACCAGAGGGGCCGGTTCCCAGACCAGGGGCCGGCCCTCGTTTTCATCCAGCACGCCGCCTTCCTCCACGGTCAGCCCGGCCTGCCGCAACTCGATCCCCTTGAGAGTATCCTGCAACGCCCGAAAACGGCCCTCGACGGCAGGATCGGGGCACAGGGCCACCGGGCGGGCCAGGCTGGCCAGGTGGTAGTGGCTGGGCGTGAAGTACAGGCCGTCCAGCTCCAGCCGTTCGCAGAGCACGATCAGCACGGCCGTCACGTGGCGCAGCAGCCCCAGACCGGGATTCTCCTGGCCCGGCAGAAGGGGGCGGGACATCTCGTAGCGGGACCGGTGGTCCTGCAGCAGCAGCCACTCGATCACCAGCACACCGCGTCCCGGCACCAGGCGCCGGTCCACCCGCAGCTTCAATTCCATGACAACCAGGGAGTTCTCCCCCCCGTTCTGGACGCGGATGGTGTGGCCGAGGGGGTCTTCCAGGTCGATGATGGTGCGCAGCTCCTTGAATCCCAGCCGGTGCAGCCTCTCCATGAGACCGAATTCCACCATGGCGTACTCCACGGCGTAGCGGCTGAAGGTTCCCAGAAAGAGGGCGGTGGGTCGTGCCCCGGGCATGCCCAGTTCCTCCTCCTGCAGGCCCCAGTCGTCGCCGTCGTTTTGCGGACCCGCCAGGACCGGGTCCGGTCGGCTCATGAGCCTGCTCAGACGCCGGTAGTGGTCCAGAGGCAGTTCCATCTCCAGGGGAATGTCCACCCTCTCCTCGCCGCTCAGCAACCACTGGAAAAAGGCCGCGCCGTGGCGCCAGGCGTGGGGGCCGTAGCCGCCGGCCAGCAGGATGGCGCAGGGCAGGGGTCGGCCCTGCGGCGGGTGGACCAGGTTCATGACCAGCCGATCCCGCTCCAGCATTCCGTCCAGGCTGATGTGCCAGTTGCCCAGCTTGTCCCGGGCCCCGGGGTCGCTTCCGGCCAGGTAGATGACCAGATCGGGCCGGTGGTCGGCGAAGACGGGAGGCAGGTGCTCGCGCAGGGCGGCCAGGTATTCCGCGTCGCCCACGTCCGGCCCGAGGGCGATGCAGGTGGAGGCCTGCGCCTCGGGGCGGCCCAGGGTCTTGTTGTGCACGCTGAAGGTGTGGACGGTCTTGTCGTCGGCGAAGACGTTGCGGGTGCCGTCGCCGTCGTGCAGGTCCAGATCCACGATCAGGACCCGGCCCTGCCAGCCCTTGCTGCGCATGGCGCGCACGGCGATGGCCGCGTCGTTGAAGACGCAGAATCCGCTGCCGCTGGCAGGGGCCGCATGGTGGAAGCCGCCGCCCAGGTTGACGGCCACGGTATTCCAGCGCGTGGCCAGACGCACGGCACGCAGGGTGCCGCCGGTCATCAGGCGCTGGAAGCAGAGGAACTGGTCCTGGGCGCGGGTATCCATGCCGGCACCCAGGATGGGTTGCAGGGCGCCGGGCACCTCCAGGGAGCGCAGGTACTCCGCGGTATGAACCAGCTGCAGCTGGGGGATGGTGGCGGGCCGGGGGCGGCGCAGGGCGCCTCGCCGCAACAGCTTGCGCATCTCCAGGAAGGACAGGATGCGGAAGGGACGCCGGGCGTCGTACTGGGGAAAGGGCGCCTCGATCTGGTAGCGCCGGTGGATCACGAAGAAGGGCCCGGAGCGGCGCGCTTCCAGGCCCAGGAATTCCTTCAGACGGCGCCACATGGCCGCCTCCGCTCAGATGCTGAACCAGTAGGAAAACTTGGCCAGCAGGGTATTGCCCGGTTCGGTCCGGAAGGGGAAGGTTGCGTTGAAGTCATGGCTCCATCCGGCGGGGTCGGCGCTGGTGGCGCGCTCCTCGTAACGGTTCTTGGTGTGGGTCCAGACCAGGAACAGGGTCGATCCGGGGCGGTACTCCCATCGGTATACCACGTTGAGATTCACCGCGCCATACGCGAAATCGTACCGGGAGGCGTCATCCCCGTAGGGTCGCAGATGGTAGCTGGCGGGGGAGGCCAGCCAGGAGGCGTCGCGGTAATCGCCGTAGGTCAGGAAGGGCTGCAGGTAGATCTGCAGGCTGCGGTCCTTGTCGAAGAGGATGTTGCTGCGCAGGGTCAGATCCCAGGTATGGCGATCCAGCTTGGCGAAGACGTAGTCCACCCCGCCGATACCCGTCACGCCGGGCTGCGACCCGTCGTTGGCGATGTTGTAGAGCCACTGGTCGGCCGCCGCGCTGTGGCTCCAGCCCAGGCCGATGCTGTGGTTGAAGTGCTGGCTCTGGTTCCAGGTCAGTTCCGCGGAGGTGGCGTAGTAGCGTTCGCCCTCGTCGCCGATGTCGTGGTGGAATTCGGCATCCAGGGAGAGGGGGCGACGCCAGTCGGTGGTGCCGCCCACAGCGAAGCCGGTGTAGCCGGGAGTGAGGATCAGGGGGCCGCGCTGGTGGTCGGGCCAGGTGCCGTACCCGCGGGTGGCGTGCTTGTCGAAACCCTGCCGGTAGCGGCCCAGGTAGATCCAGGCCTGGTGAAAACCACGGCTTTGCATGGAGGCGCTGACGCCGATGCCGCCGCTCCTCTGGATACCCGGACCATGGCGCCACACTTCCTCGCCCGTATCGATGTCGAAGCCCGCACCCCCTGCGTAGATCCAGCTCTGGGAGATCTCCAGGTCCACGTTGGCGCTGTTGAAGAGGCTCTCCTTGCCGTCGGCGTTGTAGAAGTAGCCGCCCCAGGCCGCCACGATCTTCTCGTCCGGGGCGCTGATGTAGCCCATGTCGTTGGGGTCGAAGCGGTCGTTTTCGTAGCGGCCGGCCAGGGAGGCGCGCCAGGTGCCGGAGGTCTTGCGCATCTCCAGACGCCCGCCGGTGCCGTAGCGATCCTCCCGGCGTTGGGTCGGATCCAGGGTGTTGGCGAAGGGTTTGACCAGGGTGCCGACCATGGAGCCCCGCACGCGGTACATGCGGTCGTCGAAGTTCATCTCGAAATCCATGCCGCCGCTGTAGCCGTTGCGCAGCAGTCGTTCGCCCTGGAAACCGGTGTAGTCGATGCCGGCGAAGGTGGCCTCGTCCCTGAGCACGGAAGTGCCCATCAGGTTGATGTTGTGGTTGCCTTCGGCAAATTCCTTGCCCACCCGGACCAGACCGTAGTGGGCCCGCCGGGTGCCCTCGCTCATGGGGTTGTGCACGCGGCCGGGTCGGGCCACGTCGGTGGTGGCGCCGAGGACGGCCAGGGAAAAGTCGCCTCCCAGCTTGCCCGTCAGCTTGGCGGCGGCACGGATGCGGCTGTTGGGATCGCCGGTGCCGATGCGGCGCGAGTAGAACATGCGGAAATCCGGATGCTGAAAAAAGCGGGCGCCCTCCACGAAGAAGGGCCGTTTCTCGGAGTAGTAAGTCTCGAAGGGGGACAGGTTCAGGGTGGCGGGATCGGCCTCCACCTGCCCGAAATCCGGCTGGAAGGTGGCGTTCAGTGTCAGGTTGGAGGTGACGCCGTACTTGAAGTCGGCGCCGAAGTTCTGGAAGCCCTGCCAGGTGTCGTCCGCGCCCTCGGCCGCGGGATCGGTGTGGCGCGTGACGACATAGGGCAGGATCTGCAGCTGGCGCGGATTCTCGATGCCGCGCAATCCGGTCAGCTTGCCCCAGCGGCTCACGAAACCGTTCTGGTCGCGGTCCCAGATGACCCAGCCCGTGTCCTCGCCGCGGCCGTGCATCCAGCGGTAGACCTGCAGGCCCCAGGTCATCTCCTCGTCGTCGGGCTGGAAGCGGATGGCGGCAAAGGGGATGCGCAGCTCGCAGAACCAGCCGGTAGGGGAGTGGTGCACCGCCGATTCCCAGACGGCGTTCCAGCTCTCGTCGCGGCTGCCGTTGTCGTAGAGATAGGCGTCCTGCTGCACCCCGTCCGGGTTGATGCGGAAGTTGTAGCCGGTGGTGCGATCGTGGTACGGGTCCAGGTAGATGCTGACCAGATCCGAGGCCTGGATGTCGTCGCGGCGGCTCAGGTAGCTGGCGATGTTGGCCACGTCCTCTTCCCAGCAGGCCACGGCTAAGTAGATGGCGTCCGCGTCGTAGGCCACCTTGAAGGTGGTGGGAACGGTGGCCTCGCCGCCGCGCCGGGGATCCGCCTGGCGGAAGCCCCAGCCGGTCTCGGCCCGGCCCCAGGCGTCATCGTCCAGGATGCCGTCCACGGTGATTTCCGCCCCGTCCAGGGCATGGGCGCGGATGGAGGGGATGATGGTGGTGGTGCCGTTGGCGGGATCGGTGTGGTTGGGGCCGCGACGTTCTCCGGCGAATTCCACTTCGGGGCGGATGGAAGCGCCGGCCGTGGAGGCCAGCAGCAGGAGGCCGCAGCAGAGCAGTCGGGGGAATTTTCGAATCGGGGGCATCGGTACTCCAGGGGGTGCGGCAGCATGGGGTTCGGGGCCTTTTTACGACAGGAGGGGGCCCCGGTTACAGTCTTTTTCGAAAAAATCGTCTTGGTGACCGAACCCGGGCGCGTCAGGATACGTCTTGTGGGTTCAGCGGGGGCAATGAGGCCGTCGCCCAGCCGAAGGAATCGGGAACTTGATCGAACCGGGACAACTGCTGCCACGCTGCCGTCAGGGAGACGAGCTGGCCTGGGAGGTGCTTGTGAGACAGCATCAGGGACGAGTCTGCGCCATAGCCTACGGCTACACCGGCGACCAGGATGAGGCCTACGACCTCGCCCAGGAGATCTTCGTCCGTGTCTACAGGAGCCTGGACAGCTGCGAGGATCCCGAACGGTTCATCTCCTGGTTGACCCGCATCGCGCGGAACGCTTGCGTCGATCATCTGCGCCGCCTGAAGGCGCGCCCGCCCCGGCAGGACATCCCCGCGGACGAGATGCACAATCTGCCCAGCGGCACCCCCGACCCCGAGCAGGACTGGGTGCGCAACAGCCGCAAGCGCCTGGTCCTGGCGGCCATGCAGGATCTCAGCGAGATCAACCGCGAGATCATCCTGCTGAAGGATATCCAGGGGCTGCCCCTGGAGGATATTGCGACCATGCTGGATCTTCCCCTGGGCACCATCAAGAGCCGCAGCAGCCGGGCGCGGGTGGAACTGGCCCGCATCATCGCCGACCGCGGCCACGGCCCCGACGGCAGCCTGAGTGCGGGGGTGGCGTCATGACGCGCGATGGCCGCCGCCAGGAGGATTTCGTGCAGGGTGTGCTGGGCCGCACCACGGGCTCGGCCTGCGAGAAGGCCTGCGCCCAGTTGCCCGACCTGGCCGATGGCCGCCTGGCCGATCTGGATCGCCAGCTGGTTCAGGCCCACCTGGAACACTGCACGGCCTGCCGGGCGGTGGCCGTGGCCCTGGGCTGGCTGGATCCCCTGCTGCCGGAGCTGGCGGAGCTGGATCCCGGACCGGCCTTCACCGCCGCGGTGGTGCGGCGCACGACGGGGGCCGAGCATTCCCTGACACGGGCGGCGCGCCGGGGCGAGACCGTGGGCCCGGCCGGGCTCATGGACCGGGCGGCGCGCTGGTGGCGACGTTTGCTCTTCCGGCCCCGGTTTGCCCTGGAGGCGGCCTATGTGGCCACGGTCATCCTGGTGCTGCTGGCCAGCGTGCCGGGAGCCCCCTTGCGCCAGCCGGCCCGTCTGGCGGGCGAGGTCATCCAGGCCGGCCCGATGGCCCTGCCGGGTGTCAACCGGGTGCTGGACAAGGGGCAGGATCTGACGGACGCGGGCTCAAGCGCGGTGCGCCGAAAGGCGCAGACCGGCGTGCAGGGCCTGCAACAGGAATGGAATTCACGGCGGGAGAGGGCGGCCGCACCGGGCGGCGATCTCATCAACCACATCGAGACGGCCTGGGCGCAGATGCGTGCGGCCGAATGGAACCAGACGGCCTACCAGCTGCTGGAGGCGGGGCGGGATCTGAACCGCACCTGGAGTCTCTGGTGGCATGACGATACCCAAGGCATGCCGGAGCTGACCGGCGAGACGGCAAAGGAGCAGTCATGAACAACGCACAGGAAAACCACAACCAGGGTCCCGAGGCCTACGGTCCGCACGGCCGGCCCGCAGCGCAGCCTCCGTACCAGGAGCCGGCCGCCCCGGGCAGCCGCCGCTCCGGCAAGCCCTACAAGTCCGCGGCCCTGGCCACGTGGCTCAGCCTCTTTCCCGGCCTGGGGCAGGTCTACCTGGGATATTACCAGCTGGGCTTCACCTATGTGGTGAGCATGGCGGTGATCATCGCGGTGCTGAACATGGGGTTGATGGAACCCTTCTTCGGGCCCCTGCTGGCCTTCTTCTGGATCTTCAACCTGGTGGATGCGCATCGCCGGGCCCAGAACTACAACCGGGTCCTCGACGGCATGGACCCGGACCATATCGACCCCGACTTCGAGATGCCCTCCTTCAAGGGCAGCACTCCCCTGGGTGTGCTCTGCGTGGTGGCGGGTGTGCTGATCCTGCTGGACCTGAACTTCGGCGTCAGCCTGGAGTGGCTGGAGAACTGGTGGCCGGCGGGTCTGGTGATCGGCGGCTTGTGGCTGGTGATGAAGGACCGGCGCAAGGACGGCTGATCCCCGGGCAGGAAGTCGAAGGCCGGGTGCGGACAATCCGCCCCGGCCTTTTTATTGCCGGCAACCGGCCAGGGTGTCGGACCAGACCCGCTCCACCCGCCGGAAGACCGCCTGCCAGGTGAAGCGTCCCAGGTCGGGGGTGGGCCCGGCCGGCTCCGCCAGAGAGGCCGCCAGGGCCTCGCGCAGGTTGTGCACCAGGGCGGGCAGATCCGCAGCCAGAGGGACGTCCACGTTCTGCAGGCGGGGCAGGGGCACCGATCGCAGGGCGGCGCCCAGGTGGGGGGCGATCTCCTCCCGCACTCCCGGCAGATCCGTGGCCACCAGGCGGCAGCCGCAGGCGGCGGCCTCCACCAGGACCAGGGGCACCCCCTCGTAGAAGGACGGCAGGACCATCAGCGTGCAGCGCCGCATCAGGTCCGCCAGGCCCGGCTGGTCCAGCATGCCGTGCAACACCACCTGCGGGGCCATGGCCTGCATGCGGGCGCGCAGGCCCTCGGCCTCGGCTCCGGCGCCGTCCCCGGCAATGTGCAGGACCAGGTCGGGGTGCTCCCTGTGCAGGGTCGTGAAAGCGTCCAGCAGCCAGGGCAGGCCCTTGGCACGGCTGTACTTGCCCACGTACAGAAGATGCCCGGGATCGCGCGGCGGATGTGGCGCGCCGGCGTGGAAAAAGTCCTCCCGAAATCCGACCCCGCAGACGGTGGCCCGGGCCGGCTCCACGCCCAGGGTCTCGGTCAGCTGGCGGGCGTGGTCGCCGCGCAGGGCAAGGAAGTGATCGTTGCGACGGCAGCCGGCGATGACCTCGTGGCGCAGGTGAGGCGTCAGGTCCATCTGCCGCAGACCGGTGGCGTGGCTGGTGGTGACGACGGGCAGGTCCGGGGCCAGGTCCTTCAACAGGGAACTGACCAGCCAGATGTGGTTGCTGTGGATCAGATGGGGCCGAAAGGTGCCGATGACATGTTGCAAGTGCCGGCGCCAGATTCGGCGGTAGGCCGCCAGTTGATCGGTCTGGAGCCGGGACCAGACGCTGCTGGGGTAGGGCATGACGTCGCTCATGCCGGGCACCGGGAAGGGAAGATCCGCCTCCGGATGGCCGAATCGCACGGGGAAAAGGCGGTGAGTCGGCAGGCTGCCCACCGTGAAACCGGTGTCGTTCCAGGGCACGCCCACCACGGCTGCCTGGTGCCAGCGGGGGCCTTCGGCCAGGGCCACCAGGCTGTCCAGGGTGATGCCGCTGCCGGTGCGCGAGGGACGCTGGGAAAGGACGTGCAGTATACGGGTGGGCTCCAAGCCAACTCCTAAAGATTTCTCTTCATTAAACAATTCTGCAGCCGATAGTCTGGAGGAAGCCAACGGCTTGTGTCACATCACCATGGTACCAGGGGACCACCAAAAATGGCCACGGATTTCCACATCAGCGAAACCACATGTTGCCAGGCGCTGCGGGCGGGACTGGATGCTGCCCTGCTCAAGGGCGCTGATTCCGAGAAGGCTTCCGCCGCCGTGGTGGATGCCTGCGGGCGTCTGCCCGGGGTGGAATCCGTCTGGGTCTGGGGGCGGCGCGGCGACGGCAAGCTGACCCTGGAAGCGGTGGGGCGTGTGGCGCCCGATCTCATCGATCACCTGCTGAGCCTTCCCGAGCAGGAACCGCTGGTGGGGATCCTGGAGACGGGCTGCGTGGTGGATCGGAACTGGGCCGACGCCCTGGGCGCTGCCGCCGCGGATTTCCGCGCCGCAGGGCTGCAGCGCGTCCACATCGTGCCCGCCCTGCTGGAGGGTAACCTGGAAGCGGCCGTCGGGCTGGCCTGGTCGCGGGCCGGCGCCCTGCCGCCGGATCATGCCTCTCTGGCCCGGCACGCGGCGCGTCTCTTCGGTCATCTCAACCGCACGCAGCGTCTGCAGAGAAGGCTGCAGGAACTGCAGGACAACGCCGCTCAGATCTTTCGCGGCATTGAGGAAGTGCTGTTCGTGGTGGATGCCCAGGCCCGGGTCCTGGCGACGAACCACGGCCAGCCGGAATCGGGTGACCTGGGTGACCTGGACAGCATGCTGCCCGGCGGCAGAAGGATCCTGGACCGACGCGGCACCGACTCCGGCCCGGTGGATGAGGGGAGCGCCCGGACCTTGAATCAGAGCCGTCTGCGCACGCAGACCGGGGACATGGTTCCGGTGGAGGTGGCGGTCAAGGAAATCCGCTGGAACGACCGCCCTGCCTTTCTGCTGATCTGCACGGATATTTCGCGGCGCCTGGTGGTGGAAAAGGAGCGGGAAAGGTTGTTCACCGCCATCGAGCAGACGGCCGACGCCGTGATGGTGACCGACAGCTCGGGGTCGATCCAGTACACCAACCCGGCCTTCAGCAAGTTGACGGGCTATTCGGCCGAGGAAGCCTGCGGGACCAACCCCCGCATCCTCAAGAGCGGGACCCACAACCGCAGCTTCTACCGCGCCATGTGGTCGACCATCCGGCGCGGGGAGAACTGGAAAGGGCGCCTGGTGAATCGCCGCAAGGACGGCGAGCTGTACTGGGAGGTGGCGACCATCAGCCCGGTGCGCGACAACTCCGGCGTGATCACCCACTTCGTGGGCGTCAAACGGGACATCACCCAGGAAGTGAAGCTGGAGCAGAAGTGGCGGCAGAGCCAGAAGCTGGAGGCCATCGGCACCCTGGCCGGCGGCATCGCCCACGACTTCAACAACATCCTTTATGCCCTGCTGGGCAACGCGCAACTGGCCATGGACGATATCCCGGATGACCACCCCGCCCGCCAGCCGCTCACCGAGATCGTCAAGGCGGGAGACCGGGGCGCCATCCTGGTCAATAAGATGCTGGCTTTCGGGCGGCGGCAGGAGGGCAATCGCGAGACACTGGCCCTGCAGCCTGTCATCCGCGAGGCCATGGACCTGATGCGGGCCAGCCTGCCGTCCACGGTGGAGATGGTCCTGGATCTGCCTGCGGAACCGGCCCACGCGCTGGTGGACGAGACCCAGATCCATCAGGTCATTTTGAATCTATTCAATAACGCGGCCCACGCCATGGCCGGCCATGGCGTCTGCACCCTGCGCCTGGAGCGGACCGAGGTTCCCGAGAATTCGCCCGAGGTGCGGGCGGGATTGCCGCCCGGCCCCTACCACGTCCTGACCTTCGAGGATGACGGGGCGGGCATGGCCGGGGACGTGATGGTGCGGATCTTCGAGCCCTACTTCACCACCAAGAAGCCCAACGAGGGCACGGGGTTGGGGCTGGCCTCGGTGCACGGGATCGTGAAGAACCACAAGGGCCATATCAGCGTGGCCAGCGAACCGGGAGCGGGAACGGTCTTCACGATCATGCTGCCGGAGGCCCGGGCGCAGGAGCCCGCGCGCGAAGCGCCCCGGGCCGTCCAGGCGGAAGTATGCGGGGCCGGTCGCATCATGGTGGTGGACGACGAGCAGATGATCGTCGACGTGGTGGCGCGGGGGCTGAGAAAATCGGGCTTCAAGGTGGAGTCCTTTCTGGATGGTGTCCAGGCCCTGGAGCATTTCCGACGGGACCCCTGCGCCTTCGATGTGGTCCTGACGGACCAGACCATGCCCAACATCACCGGTTTTGAACTGGCGACGCAAATATCCAGCATGCGGCCCGACCTGCCGATCGTGCTGTCGACGGGCTATTCGGTCACGGCGGAAGAGAACGATCTGCGCTCCGCGGGGATCAGCCACTTCCTGCACAAGCCACTGAAGATCAAGGAGCTGGCCCGCCTGATGGGCGAGATCTGCCATCCCCTGAAGACGTGAGAAGGAGGGCCCCATGGCCAGAATATTACTCGTGGACGATGACCTTCAGATCCGGGACATGCTGAAACTTACCCTGGAACGGGACGGGCATGTGGTCAGTGAAGCGGAGAACGGGGTACAGGCCGTGCAGCGGTACACGCCCGGGGAGATCGACCTCGTGATCACCGATATCGTGATGCCCGAGAAGGAGGGCATCGAGACGATCATGGAGCTGCGCAGCCTCGATCCGCTGGTGAAGATCATCGCCATCAGCGGCGGCGGCCGCATCAACCCGGACGACTACCTGAACTGGGCGCGTCGTTTCGGGGTGCGCTACACCTTTACCAAGCCGGTGGATCGTCAGGAATTACGGCAGGCCATCGAGGACCTGCTGGCCACCGAGAAAACGGTCTGAGATGAAGCAGAAGGCGCGCATTCTCGTCGTCAATCCCGCTCGACAGGAGCGGCAGATCTACAGCACCCACCTGCATAAGCAGGGTTATGACGTGGTGCAGGCCGTCTCGGCGGAGGAGGCCAACCTGCTGGTGGAAACCGGCCTGCCGGACCTGATCCTCATCTCGGCCGATACGCCGGGCATGGACGGTTGCGCCCTGTGCGAGAAGTTCAAGGCTGACCCGAACCTGGTCAACGTGCCGGTCATTTTCACGGCCCACCGGACAGACAACGACGACATCGCGCGCTTCTACGCCGTGGGCGCGGTGGACTATGTGCGCTTCAAGTGCCACCTCAGCGAGATCCTGGCCCGTGCCGGGACCCACATCCGCCAGCACAACCTGCTGCTGGAGGTGGAGCGCCTGCGCCAGGTGGCCATCGACTCCAACCCCCTGACCCACCTGCCCGGCAACAATACCATCATGGAGGTGATCCAGGACGCCATCGACTGCGGCCTGGACATGGGACTGATCTACACGGATCTGGACAACTTCAAGTCCTATAACGATGCCTACGGCTTCAGCGCGGGGGACGATGTCCTGCGTTTCTGCGCCGAGGTGCTGCAGGAGGCCCTGCAGGAGGTCTCCGGCGGCGATGGTTTCCTGGGACACATCGGCGGCGACGATTTCGTGGTGATGGTGCCTCTGGCGCAGATGGAAAAGGTGGGCGAGGTGGTCGCCCGCAAGTTCGACACCGGCGCTCCGCAATTCTATTCCGAAAAGGATCGGCAGAACGGCGGCATCACGGCGCCGGACCGCAAGGGGCAGGAGCAGTTCTTCCCCATCGTGGCCATCTCCATGGGCGGGCTGGCCCTGCAGCGTTGCCAGTTTTCCCGGTACGTCGAGGTGGCCGCCGCCTGCGCCGAGGTCAAGCACGCCGCCAAGCAGGTGCCGGGCAGCAACCTCTTCGTGGACAGGCGCGGGGAAAGGCGGGATGTGCCCTCCGGACCTCCGACCACTCCACTGACCTGCTGATTCCGGCTAGAGAGCTTCCAGGACGTCCCCACAGAAGGCCGTCAGCGAGGGATCGCGCGCGCCCATGACCAGGATCAGGTCCCCGGCGCTGGCCGCGGTGGCGAGCTGCTGCGGCAAGTCCTCGCGCAGGGCGCAGAAGCGCGCGTCCACACCCCGGTCTGCCAGATCGGCCACCAGATCCGCCGAGGAGATGGTGCGCTCCACCGTACCCCCCGCAAAGAAGATTTCCGGCAGCCAGAGACTGTCCTGCTCGCGCAGGCCGGCGGCGAAGGCGGCCACCAGGGCATCCCGCAGGAAGCGGGTGGGCCCGAAGCCATGGGGCTGGAAAACGGCCAGCACACGGCCCGTCGTGCGTGCGGCGGCGGTCTCCAGGGAGGCGGCGATCTTGTCCGGATTGTGGGCGAAGTCGTCGATCACCTCCACATCGCGGCGCCGACCGACGCTCTGGAAGCGCCGCGAGACACCGCGGAAGCCCGCCAGGGGTTCCACCATCTCTTCCAGGGGCACCCCGGCCCTGCGGCAGGCGGCCAGGGCGGCCACCGCGTTGGCCACGTTGTGGCGGCCGGGCACGGGCAGGCTGAAGGGCACGCCCTCCACCGTGAAGCGGGTGCCGGTGTCGGTCGGCTGCAGATCGCGGGCGCGCAGGCCCGGCCCCTCGTCCAGGCCGAAGACTGTTTCCGGCCCGCCCAGTTCCGCCAGCTCCGGCTGATCGCCTCGCAGGAAACCGTCCTGAATCTGGGCGCGGAAGATGCGGAACATGTCCAGGATCTCGGCGGGCTCCTTGTGGTCCAGCCCCAGGTTCAGCACCACGCCCAGCCAGGGATGGTAGCGCACGACGCTGCCGTCGCTCTCGTCCGCCTCGATGACCAGGAGGGTTGCGGCGGGATCGGTGGCGCTGGCGGGATAGAAGGCGTTGCCGATGTGGCCCTCGGCGATGAGCTCCTCCACGGCGCCGCCCGTCAGCAGGGCGGGGTGACGGCCCGCCCCGCGCAGCAGGCTGTAGACCATGGCCGTGACGGTGCTCTTGCCGCTGGTGCCGGTGACGGCGATGGTGCGGTGGGCGGCCACGTAGTGGGCCAGCAACTCGCTGCGGTGCAGGATGGGGATGCCCGCTTCCCGGGCGGCGCGCACGTCCGGCACCTTGTCCTCCACGGCGGTGCTGACGACGACCGCATCGCAGCGCCGTCCGCTTCCGCCGGCGCCCAGGAAGCTCCCGTCCTGGGGCACGGCCACGATACCCAGACCTTCCAGCCTGGCGCGGATGTCGGCCCTTTCGCCCTGGTCGAAGCTGCGGTCGCTGCCGGTGGCGAAGCCGCCGCCGAAGGCGTGGAACTGGGCCAGGGCGCTCATGCCGCTGCCGGCCATGCCGGCGAAGTGAAGCCAGGTGTCGGTCACGGGTTTGCCGGCGGGGTCAAACGATGACAAGGGGCGCTCCTTCGTCCACGAGATCAAAAACTTCCATGATGTCCGCGCTGGCCAGGCGCACGCACCCGTGGCTGACGGGCGTGCCCAGCAGGGTTTCGTGGTTGGTTCCGTGCAGGTAGATGTAGCGGGCGCGGCTGTCGATACCCTCGCCGCGGTTCACCCCTTCCTCGCAGCCGTCCAGCACGAGGATGCGGGTCAGGATGAGGTCGCCCTCGTGGGGTGCGGCCGGCCCGGCCCAGATCTCTCCGGTGGGTTCGCGGCTGACGAAGACGGTGCCCGGCGCGGCATCCGCCCCGATCTTGCGCACCACCCGATGTACCCCGGGCGGGGTGCCGCCGCTGCCCTCGCGATTGTCCAGACCCTTGTCGCTGGTGGAGACGGTCCAGCCCCGTTCGGCATGGCCTTCCCGGACCAGCCAGAGGGCCTGCGCGGCGCTGTCCACCAGCAGCCACAGGCCGGGGTTTAAACCTGTGCAACTCTCTATCATGGCTTGGCTTGAAGCAATCAGGTCTTGTAGCCCGGGAACGGCTCGGGGGCGGGGGCCGGGGTTCATGCGTGGCATCCTTGCATCCGGTGGTCTCACGGACCACCTTAGTCGTTAAAGAATTATCGTTTCCCTCGTCAAGATGAGGGATGGGACTTGTTTAGCCGGAACAGGGCCGGGAGGGAACAATGTACGATATTGATGCGTCACTGGACAGACAGATCCTGGAGTCCATGAAGAACAAACCGGCCGTGATCTTCGCCGAGGCCACGGACGCGCGCATCATCGAGGCGGCCTGCCATCTGCCCCGCTTCGTGCGGCCGGTCTTCCTGGCCAGCGAGGAGGCCGTCAAGGATGTGGTCCACCGCGAGATGGATCACGTGGATCCCACCCGGATCGAGTTCACCCTCTCCGAGAGCCACTTCTGTGATCCCGCCGAGCGCACGGACCTTCTGGACGAGTTCGCCCGCGCCTGCACCGAGCTGCCCATGCACATCAGCCGCACCACCGACCTGGACGAGGCGCGGCAACTGATCAGCGATCCCGCCCGCTTCGGCATCATGGCCGTGCGGCAGGGACACGCCGATACGGTCGTCGGCGGCATCTCCCACGAGCCGCGGGACTACTTCCGGCCCATGATCCGGCTGCTGGCCAAGCAGGAGATCCTCTCCGAGGCCGGCGTCTTCATCCTGCCGGACAGCCATCCGGAGGGCATCTTTCCCCACAACATCCTGGTCGTCGGCGACGTGGGGGCCAACGGCACCATGAACCCCGAGGTCCTGGCCAACGTGGCGGTGGGCACCTGCGCCGTGGCGCGGGACATCTTCCCCGAGGACGTGCTGCCCGTCATCAACGGCGCCATGGTCAGCTACAGCAACCGTGGTTCGGACGAGGGCCCCAGCCCCGAGCGCGTGCGCAAGGCCAGCGAGCTGGTGCCCGAGATCCTGGCCGAG
>JGI12109J20283_10093060_pt1 | contig 15830 bp, 10 predicted proteins | sample ElkSlonscriptome_12_FD_20283 | JGI IMG/M metagenome (IMG submission 20283)
CGGGCGGGCGCTGGTCCAGCGACCAGGACAACACATCGCCTGGATCGGGATCGTCGGCGATGGGTTGAATAATGAAGCTCACGCCGGGAGCGGCGCCGCGGTCCGGCAGCGGCTCGACGGTCGGAGGGGTGTTTTCGGCAACGGTGGTCGTGAAAGATTCGATATCGAAGGCGCCGCCGTCGTCGGTGGCGCGTACCGTGACCGGGTGAGTGCCGAGATCGCCGACCGCGGGTTGCCATTCCAGCACGCCGGAGGCGGGGTCCAGAGTCATGCCGGCCGGGGACTGGTCCAACGTGTACTCCGGCGGCGCCGCGGCGCCCGGGTCGGATGCCTTCACGGTCAGGCTGAGTAGCGCGTTGGGCGGAATCGACTGATCGTCGATCGCCTCGACCAGCGGCGCGCCGTTCGGGTTGACGACCTCGATATCGAAGGTCAGCGTGTTGGCCAGTCCCGCCAGATCCTCCACGCGAACCGTGACGGCGTTCGTGCCGACCTGGAGTATCCCGGGCGTCCAGTTGATCTGGCCGGTGCCGGGGCGGATCGTCAGTCCGGCCGGGGCCTCGTCGAGGGAGAAGGTGAGGCCTGCCTGGTTGTCGGGCTCGGAGGTATCGACATCGATTTCGATCCGGCGATCGACGACAGCGCCCTGCGGGTCGACCGGCACGAACTGCGGCACGTTCCCGGTGCCTTCGAACGAGGAGACGAACAGAATTTCGCCTTCACCCGCCACGGCGCCGAACGACAAGGCCAGAAGCAACAGTCCGCCGAAAGGATTTCGCATGACGGACCTCATCGGTTTGCACCGTGCAGTGGATTGGGCGCGCGGAACACGTCGCGCGATGCGTTGGTGTCGGCGGCGACTAGGTTGGTCGCATCGGATTCGAAAACGATCCACGCACCGCTCCCGGACACGGCCGGCGCGGCGCTGGTTCCGTTCGATTGCCCGCCGGGCGGTTGGCCGATCCGAACGGTTTCCGACGTGGTTCGGTCGTGGACAAAGATGTCCGACCGTCCGTTGGTGTCGCCGCTGACCAGGTTGGTCGCCGTGGAGCGGAATGCAACGAATCGGCCGTCGCTGGAGATCGAGGGGTCCATGCTGTGGCCGTTGGCCTGGTCGCCGCCGGTCGAGACGCTGACGCGTACGGTGGTTCCGGCCGTCCGGTCGCGGACGAAGACGTCGTGGCGGCCGTTGCTGTCGCCGGCGACCAGGTCGCTGGCCGCCGAGCGGAACGCGATGAAGCGGCCATCGCCGGAAACCGATGGCGCGAAGCTCGGTCCGTTTCCGCTGGCCGCGTCGAGCGCGATGCTGACCAGCTCGAGGGTACTGGTCAGGCGATCCCTGACCACGACATCGGGGGCGTTGTTGTCGTCGTCGGGAATCAGTTCGGAAAAGCTCTCGAACGCGACCACGCCGCCGTCGCCGCTGATCGACGGCGACCGGCTGTCGGCGTCGAGCTCCTGGCCCGAGGTTAACCGGCTGACCCGTTCGATGGCCGGTGTCGGTTGCATGGCACGGCCGTACACGAAAACGTCGAACGTCAGGTTCAAGTCGTCGTTGACGGGTCGGATGGACGTCGGGAACGCGTTCTGCAGCGTATCCCTGGTGACGAACGCGATCAACGACCCGTCGGCCGAAATCGTCCCTTGCAGCCGCGCGAGATTGGGTGCGGCGGGATTGCCGGAACTGGTGTTGGGGACCAGGTACTCGGTGGTGCCGAGCGCGCGATCCCGCAGCGCGGTGACCAGGATGGAGGAATTGGGGTGCTTGGCCTCGAACGCCACGAACCGTCCGTCGCCCGAAATCGACGGTCGCTTGCTGAAATCCCCGGCCGGCTGACCGTCCGGCCGCAGGCTGGCGAGTGAGGTGCTTCCGGCGGCCAGGTCGCGAACGAAGACGTCGGGCAGCTCGTTGATGTCGCCGGCGACCAGGTTCGCAGCGCTGGATCGAAACGCGATCACGGTGCCATCGTCGGAAACGGCCGGAGCATAACTGCCGCCGACCGCTTGCTGTTCATCGTCGGTCACGCTGATGCGTTCGACCTGCGCCGTGGCGACCTCGGTGAACAAAAAAAGAAGGGCGAAAGCGAGCGCGTTGGCCGTCCCTCGCCGCGTCATCCCCGTGCTGATTCGAGTCAATGCGGTTCTCCGGTTCAGGGCGTTTCTCTTTCAGCTAAGCGCAAAGGCGATCTCTTTCGTATCAGCCGATTCGCGTCGCCGGTGTCGTGTGGGTATGATTGAGCGGTGTGCGCGAAAGCCCGACACGCAAAAATCGCAAGGGGATTCGGACGTATGGATCGGTTCCGATGAGCACGTCAGCCGGAGAGTTGACCCAGGTACTCAGGCGCTGGTCTGACGGTGATGAGCAGGCCCGCGAAGAACTGATCGAGCGGGTCTACGGCGAACTCAAGGCGATCGCCCGCGCTCGACTGGGTATGGAGCGCGCCGACCACACGCTGCAGCCGACCGCGCTGGTTCACGAGGCGTGGCTGAAGATGATTCGCGGCGAGCCGGTGGACTGGCAGGATCGCGCGCATTTTATCGCGGTCTCGGCGCGGGTGATGCGGCAGGTCCTGGTTGACAGCGGACGCGCCAAGCGGGCGGCAAAGCGCAACGACCAGGCGCCGTCGACGCTGTTCGTTCCGACCGTCGGAAGCGAGGATCAGCGCATCGACATACTCGATCTCGACGACGCGCTGCAGCGGCTCGAGAAACTGGACGCGCGCCAGGCACGCCTGGTCGAACTGCGCTACTTCGGCGGTTTGACGATTCCCGAGGCGGCGAGCGTCATGGATTTCTCGGTCCCGACCGCGAACCGCGCGTGGCGGGCGGCGCGGACCTGGCTGTTCACGCAGCTCGATCCGGGAAAACCCGCATGAGCGACGAGCGCTCGGACGATCCCGGTGTCTCGGAGGAGGCCGAGGCGCTCCGCATTTTCGAGCAGGCGCTGGACCGGGAAGGCCCGATGCGCGATACCTGGCTCGCCGAGCAATGCGGCGCCGACTCCGGCCTGCTGGCGCGGGTCCGGCAGCTGCTCGATGCCGAACGTGAGAGCACCGGATTTTTGGAATCGCCGGCACTCGGCCGGCGCGCCGCGGATCGAAGCGGCGAACGCCTCGGTGCGTTCGAGCTGGCCGACCTGATCGCGCTGGGCGGGATGAGCGCCGTCTATCGAGCGCGCCGGGCGGACGGTGCCTACGAGCAGGACGTGGCGGTCAAGATCTTCGATGCAATTCATCTGGATGCCAGCGTCTACGAGCGCTTCCACGTCGAGCGGCGCATCGTCGCGGCGCTCGATCACCCGGGCATTGCCCGAGTCATCGACGGCGGCGCGACCGGCGACGGGTCGCCGTACGTCGTCATGGAGCTGGTTCGCGGGCAGCCGATCACCCGCTACTGCAACGAGCACGGCCTGGATCTGGTTCGGCGCCTGACGCTGTTCCGCGAGGTCTGCGACGCGCTGGACGAGGCGCATCGACTGGGAATCGTCCACCGCGACCTGAAACCGGGCAACGTGCTGGTCAACGACGCCGGCCAGCCGAAGCTGATCGACTTCGGGATTGCCAAGGTCCTGGATTCACCGGAGCTTGCGGGAGACCTTCCGGAGACGCGAGTCGAGTCGCGGCTGATGACGCCCGAATACGCCAGTCCGGAGCAGGTTCGCGGGGAATCCGTCGATCGCACCAGCGACGTGTACTCGCTGGGCGTTCTGCTGTACGAGCTGATTGCCGGCACCCGACCTTACCGTCTCGAGGGCCTGAGCGCCGGCGAAATGGAGCGTGCGGTCTGCGAGACCGTGCCCGCCGACCCCAGCGTTGCCGTGCGGCGCAGAAAGACCGATCCGCCGGCCGGCTTGGGTGAGGCGCGAGGACTGGCCGGTCGCCTCAAGGGTGATCTCGATCGAATCGTCATGACCGCCATGCGCCGCGACCCGAGCGAGCGCTACGCGACTGCCCAGGCATTTGCCGACGACATCGACCGGCATCTGAACGGGCAGCCGGTAGCCGCCCGCGGCGCGTCGCGCCTGTATCGGGCAGGAAAGTTCATCCAGCGCCACCGCAGCGGTGCGCTGGCGACCGCATCGGTCATCGTCGTGCTGGTCTTCGCGCTCGTCGCGGTGTCGATGCAGGCCGAGCAGGCGCGTCGCGAGGCGGCGCGCGCCGAAGCGGCGAAGGATTTCCTGGTGCAGATGATCAGCCGCGCCGACCCTTACGAGAACACCAAAGCGCCGACGATTGCCGGAGCGCTCAGACAGGCGATCCCGGATATCGACGACCAGTTCGCCGGAAAGCCCCGGCTCGAAGCAGAAATGCGTTATGCCGTCGGGTTCGCATTGTCGGGCCTCGGCGATATGGAGTCGGCGCGTGGTCAGCTCGAGCAGGCGCTGGCCATCTTCGAGCGCGTCGGCTCGCCGGTCGAGCGCGCGCAGGTTCTCGCGGCGCTGGCCGGCGTGAGCTGGGACGAAAGCGATTACCCGAAGGCCGACCGGCAGTATCGCCAGGCGCTGGAGCTGGTCGAGGCTGATCCATCACCGGCTGGCCGGCAGGCGGCATTCGGAATCCTTACCGACTGGGCCGGGCTGCTGCCGAAGATGGAGCAGGGCGAGCGCGGGGTCGAGATGGCGCAACGTGCGATTGCGATGGTCGATATTCTGGCCGATATCGACCCGCTCGAACATGCCGTCCTGTACAACAATCTCGCTGCTGCCTACGACGCAATCGAAGACTACCAGAAGTCCATCCCGGCCTACGAGCGCAGCATCGAGCTGCACCGGATGCACAGCCAGGCGCATCCGGATCTGGCAACGGCACTCGCAAACCTGGGTCTGACCTATGAAATGGTCGGCGAGATGGACAAGGCGGTCGAGACCGTGGAGCGAGCTGTCGTGATGCAGCGCGAGCTGCTGGGCGGTGAGCATCCGCAGTACGTCCTGCAGCTCTACAACCTCGGCAGTCTTCAGATCAACGCCGGTCAGCTCGAGCAAGCTGTTGGAAATCTGGAGCGCGCCGTGCAGGCGGCGAACATCGCCTATCCCGAGAATCATCTCTACACCGGTCGAATCAATCATCGGCTGGCGGCACTGTACGCGCAGCTCGAGCGCGACGAGCTGGCGCTGGCGCACGCGGCAGTGGCGGAGCAGATTTACGCTACCCGCGACGATGTACCGGATCGCTGGATCGACGAGGTGAGCGGGATCGCGACTTCTTTCGATATGGAGCGAGATTGATCTTGAATTGAATGGGCCAATCGGAAGACTCTGATCGACGGCACGCTAACCGACGAACGCGCGTTCGAACACGTAGTGGCCGACGTCGCCGATCGCCCTGGCGGGCTCGAAACCGCGTGCATCAAGCAACGTGCGGAAATCTTCGAGCATTCCGGGGCTGCCGCACAGCATGGCACGGTCGGTTTCCGAGTCGATCGGCGGAAGGCCGAGGTCGTCGGTCAGCTGACCCGATTCAAGCAGGTGGGTCAGCCTGCCGCGGTGCTCGAACGGTTCTCGGGTCACGGCCGGGTAATAACGCAGCCGTTTGCCGATCACCTCGCCGAGGATTTCGTGCTTCGGGAGTTTCTCTTTGATGTATCGGCGGTAGGCGAGGTCGGCCTCGTAGCGCACGCCGTGGCACAGGATAATCTCGTCGAAGCGCTCGTAGGTTTCCGGGTCCTTGATGATGGACAAGAAAGGCGCCAGCCCCGTGCCGGTAGCAAAAAGCCAGAGCCGCGGGCCGGGGTGGAGGTCGTGGATCAGGAGACTGCCGGTGGGCTTGCTCGATAAGACGACCTCGTCGCCCGGCTTCAGGTGCTGGAGCTTCGACGTCAGCGGACCGTCCGGCACCTTGATCGACAAGAACTCCAGCGTCTCTTCCCAGCTCGCGCTGGCGAAGGAATAAGCACGCATCAGCGGTTTGCCGTCGCCTTGGAGTCCGACCATGATGAACTGGCCGCTGTCGAAACGAAGGCCCGGGTCGCGCGTGGTTCGAAAACTGAACAGGTTGTCGTTCCAGTGGTGGACGTCTAGAACTTTTTCCTGACGAAGGGACGCCATGTCGAATCCGAATCAAATGAAATTCCGGCCGCGCAGCGTACCACCCGAATAAGATTCATTTAAGTTCGTCGGGCCATTGGGGAGTGTCGGATCGTCCGGTATCGGGAGATGTCTGACTTCACTTTTGGAAGCCGATCAGTCCCGGGAGTCGCGGCTCACCGTCGGCACCGCTACGGTCCCGCTGCTCGCGCCGCGCAGCCTGTCGGGCGCGTCGGGGCCCTTTAGCGGAATCTGGGCCGGGCTTTTCCGGTCCGGCTGCTGCTTCCCAACGGGCGTGGCTTGATCAGGCGCTGAGTCCTCCGGTTATTACCGGCTCTTGCGGAAGGTGTATGCTGGCAACGTCTAGGTTCTCTGGACTCGGCCATGTCGGGGAGAGATCATCGATCCATCACGTTCGGCGAGCATGTGGTCGATCTCGACAGCGGTATGCTTTATCGCGGCGAGCGGGAGGTGCCCCTTCGACCCAAGTCGTTCGCGGTCCTGACCTACCTCGCCGAGCGTCCCGGCCGGCTGGTCTCCAAGGACGAATTACTGGATGCGGTCTGGGGCGACGTGATCGTAACGGACGGGGCCCTGACGCAGTGCATCATCGACGTCCGACGGGCCCTCGGAGATCCCGGCATCATTCGCAATGTTCCCCGGCGCGGCTATCTGCTCGAACTGCCGGAGAGGTCTGAGGCCGATTCCGGGGCAGCCGGCGATCGATTCTGGCTGGCCGGTCACCGGCTCGGCATTCTGGCGGCGGCAATCGGCCTGGTCGCGCTGCTGGCGATCCTCGTCGTTCCGTTCGACTGGCGCCAGGATCATGATTCGACGCTCGCGGTGCTGGCGTTTGCGGATCTGACGTCGACCGGCGATCGGGCCTACCTCGCCGACGGACTCGCCGAGGAGATTCTCAACAAGCTGGCACAGGTCCCCAGCCTGCAGCTAGTCAGCCGGACTTCGTCGCTCGGCCGGGGCGCCTCCGGCGGCGATACGCGAGAGATCGGCCGACAGCTGGGGGCCACGCACCTGCTGGAAGGCAGCGTTCGCGCCGAGGACGGCAAGGTGCGCGTAATCGCCCGCCTCGTGGATGTCGGCACCGGGTTCGAGCGCTGGGCCGGGGATTTCGATGCCGAACAGAGCGATCTGATCACGATCCAGGAAACCATTGCCGCGGCCATAGCATCGGAACTGCGCGCCGAGCTGGCGCCCGGAGACCTTTCGGCCGCGGTCGAGGTCAGCATCGATGACCCCGTGGCCTATGACCTGTATCTGCAGGCCAGGGAACTGTTGCGCGGCAAACGCGAAACGGCGGTGGTCACCACGGCCCTGTCGAAGCTCGACGATGCCCTGACCCGGGCCCCCCTGTTCGCCGAAGCCGAAGCGGCGAAGTGCGAGGCCTATCGGCGCCAATTGAACCTGACCCGCGATCCCGCCTACCTGGATCATGCTCTCCGAGCCTGCCGACGAGCAACCGATCTGCAGCCACAGCTGCTCGAGGCCCAGATTGCCCTGGGTCGCTTGCTCGACCGGACGGGCCAGTACGAGTTGGCGCGGGGGCGCCTGTCGGAAACGATTTCGAGGTATCCGGCGAGCGCCGATGCGCATTGGGCATTGGCGGAAACCCTGTATTCACTGAACGAGACCGAGCTGGCGCGCCGGCATTTCGAGCGCGCGGTCGAAATCGACCCGTCGAATGCGAACGCCCTCGGCGGCCATGCGCGCTTCCTCGGGCGGATCGTCTCGCTGGATGCCGCGCTACCTTACTTCAGACGCGCGATCGAGGCGGCTCCGGAAGATTCGAAGTATCGTATCGACCTCGGCGTGGCGCTGCTGTACGAGGGTCGGTTCGGCGAGGCCGCAAAAGCGTTCGAGCAGGCAATTCCCTTCGATGGGGATGCGGGCGTGGCGTTGAACAATGCAGGCGGGAGTTATTACCTGGCCGGCAACTATGCGCGCGCCTACCCGCTGTTCCTCGACGCCGCTTCGGCCAATAACGACGACTTCGCCTTCTGGGGAAATCTTGCGGACACCTGCCGCCACTGGCCGGGTTGCGACGAGAATCCGTCCGAGTACTATCGTCGTGCCCTGGACCTGGTCGAGTCGGAACTCGCCGTTCGGCCCAACGATCCCGAGCTGCTCGCGGTATTGGGGCAGTACCTGTTGAGACTGGGCGAACTGGAACGGGGTCGCACTGCGCTGGAAAGGGCGCTATCCGATCAACCGGGCGCCAAGGCCGTTCTGGATGCGGCGCTTGGATTCGCCGCCATCGGAATGTCCGACCGGGCTTCCGAATTGGCACGACAGGCCGTTTCACTCGGCTATCCGGAGGTATTCGTGCGCGCGCTTCCGGACCTTGAATCGTTGCCGGGATTGGCAAGCGCGCAACGCGATTCGGAGGCAGGGAAATGAAAAACGCAGCGGATTCCAAAGGCGATCGCATCGCCACCGTCTCGAACGGTGAACTGCAGCTGGACCTGACCGGTTTCGAGGCCCGAAGGGCGTTGGCCGTCATCACCGGTGCCGAGCCCTCGCTACTGGATTCGGGAGACTACGTCGTCGAGCTGGAAGGCGGTCGAGTGCACAGCTTGAGCCTGGCCGCGAACCCGCCGGCCGGCGACTACACCGTCGTGATTCTGGATCCGAATGACCCGGGCATGCTACCGGAAACGGCCGAGATCCAGATTCGAGAGCACCGAGATTAGCAACGGAAGGGGCCGGCGAATGCTCCCGCCGGCCCACTGAGTCGAATCCCGGATTCGTGCCCGGCGATTCAGAGTCCGGCGATTTCCTGCTCCTTGACCCGGTTGCCGACGACGATTCGTGCGATGTCGGCCGGTTCGGCGACCAGTTCGCACCCGGGTTGGACAAACAGACCGCCCCCGGCGGCCTGGGCAGTGTTTTCCTCGATGCGGCCCGAGTGCAGCGCGACGGTGCTCCCTTCGCTGCAGTAGATCCCACCGCCGGCAACGGCCTCGTTGTCGGCAAGCTGCGAATCGCGAATTTCGAGACGGTTGCCGCCACCTGCCATGTAAATTGCGCCGCCCTCGATGGCGCTGCCGTTGCGAATCAAGACGTTGTCAAGAACAAGCCACGACGATCCGGGCTCCATCCGGATGACGCCGCCCTGCCTGGGCCCGAAGTTGTCGCCGATGAGCTGGAGATCGGTGAGCGTGCTCGAGGATCCCGTATTGCTGGCCGCGATGACGAACAGCGGCTGCATGGCGGGCGCGTGCAGCACCGTATACGTTCCGCTGGATCTTCCCTCGCAGCCGGCGAATCCGCCGCGGACGTTCAGGCCGTTCGGAAGGCTGACCTGTTTCGAGTGTCGATAGTCGAGACTCAATCGGAGCTCGTCATACGGCTGGGTCCCCGCGCTCGCAGCAAGCGCTTCCTGGATCGTGGCGTACTCGCAGGCTGCGTCGGGTCCGATCCAGAAGACGCGCTGGTCCTGAGCCCATGCCGTGGTGGATAGCGCAATCGCGCCTGCCAGAAGGCCCCGTGTCAATGAATGATGTCGAATCCGTCGTTTCATGTCGCACCTCAATTTGTCCGATGCGCCGGGCAGACATGCCGGCGTGAGTTCAAGCTAGCGGGGCGGAGCTGCAGCGGTAACGACGAAAAAGTGAAAAAATGGCATGAAATCAGTGAAATTCCGACGACAAACGTGATGGCTTCGGCGGTGGCGGTACGCCCGCTCGTTGCCGGCCGCGAGGCGGCCGGTTTCCCGTACGCAAAGGGCCGGGACGTCGCGGGCTTCGATCTCGGTGCCCCGGCCTTTGCGCTCGAGGGCGATTCAGAGGTCCGGGATCGACCCGATGTTCAGACTGCCTCGAAAATCCCTGCCGCTCCCATCCCGGTGCCGATGCACATCGTGACCAAGGCGTACTTCTGATCGCGTCGGCGCAAGCCGTGGATTGCCTTGGCCGAAAGAATGGCGCCGGTGGCGCCCAGCGGGTGGCCGAGTGCAATGGCGCCGCCCAGCGGGTTGATGCGGTCCGGATCGAGCCCGGTGTCCCGGATCACGGCCAGCGCCTGTGCGGCAAATGCTTCGTTGAGTTCGATCCAGTCCAGGTCGTCTTTCGAGACGCCGGTCTGCTTGAGCACCTTGGGAATCGCGGCGATCGGACCGATGCCCATGATCTCCGGCGGCACGCCGGCGACCGAAAAGCCTCGAAACACCGCCAGCGGCTCCAGTCCGTATTCCTTCAGCGCCTTTTCCGAAACCAGCACCAGCGCGCCGGCGCCGTCCGACATCTGCGAGCTGGTACCCGCAGTGACGGTGCCGTCGGCGCGGAACACGGTACGCAGCTTGCCCAGCGCTTCGGGCGTGGTGTCGCGTCGGGGTCCTTCGTCGGTATCGATGACCGTTTCGACTTCTCGAATCGCGCCCGAGGACGGGTCGGGGTAGTGGTGATGGACGGTGTAGGGCCGGATCTCGGTGAACTCGCCGCCGTCGATCGCCGCGACCGCCTTCTGGTGGCTGCGATAGGCGAATTGATCCTGGTCCTCGCGCGAGACGCCGTACTGCTCGGAGACCTTCTCGGCGGTGATGCCCATGCCGTAGGCGATCGCGACGTGGTCGTCGGTAAACACCTTCGGGTTCATCGCGACCTTGTGGCCCATCATCGGCACCATGGTCATGGTCTCGGTACCGCCGGCGATCATCACGTCGGCCTCTCCGAGGCGGATCCGATCGGCGGCCATTGCCACGGTCTGTAGACCCGACGAGCAGAAACGATTGACGGTCACGCCCGGTACCGCGTCGGGCAGGCCGGCGAGCAACGCGCCGATGCGCGCGACGTTCATGCCTTGTTCGGCCTCGGGCATGGCGCAGCCGACGATCACGTCCTCGATCTTGTCGTGTGGAATCGACGGCACCTCGGCCAGCGATTCGCGGATGACGTGGGCCAGCAGGTCGTCCGGTCGCGTATTGCGGAAACCGCCCTTGAAGGCTTTGGCCACCGGCGTACGGACCGCAGAGACAATATATGCATCACTCATGATTGAAATCCTGTCTGTAAATCACTGATTCGCCTGAAAGTAGTCGGAATTGCTTGGCTGGCGTAGCGAGCGAGTGGTGGTCGGTGGCCGCCGGAGCGCAGGATCCGCAGTGTACGTAGGCTGTACATGAGGATTCCGAGCACCACCGGACGCCGACCACCGCTCGCGCAGTAGCCAGACATCAATTCCGGAGCGGTTTGCCGGTCTTCAGCATATGAAGTATCCGCTCCTGAGTCGGTTTCATGCCGGCCAGCTCGACGAAGTGCTTGCGCTCCAGGCTATAGAGCCAGCGCTCGTCGACCGGCGTGCCGCGGTCGATCGCGCCGCCGCACAGCGTGTCGGCGATGCGTTCGCTGATCTCGAAGTCGTGATCGGAAACGAAGTGACCTTCGTGCATGTTGGCCAGCAGCATTTTCAGCGTGGCGATGCCGACATCTCCCGCTGCCGGGACGGTGGCATCGGGCAGCGGCGCCCGGTAACCGGACGCGTTCATCCCGCGAATCGCACCGTGTGCGGCATGCAGCAGTTCGTGTTCGTGCATGACGATTGCGTCGGTATCGCGCAGATAACCCATTTCCCGAGCTTCCATGGCCGAGCCGGAGACCTGGCCCATCGCCACCTGCTTGAAGCGTTTCTCGAGCAGCGGATAACTGTCGCCGGCCTTCGTCTGTTCGACGATCCGGAACGCCAGCGTTCCCAGTCCGCCGCCGGCCGGCAGCAGACCGACGCCGGCCTCGACCAGCCCCATGTAGGACTCCAGGTGAGCAACGATGCGGCTGGTGTGCATCGCCAACTCCAGTCCGCCGCCCAGCGCCAGCCCGCGAACGGCCGACACGCTGGGGACTGCTGCGTAGCGCAGCCGGAGATTGGCCTGCTGGAAGTCGGCGACCAGTCCTTCGACCTTGTCGAACTCGCCGTTGTGGATCCACTCCATCGCTGCTTTCAGGTTGGCGCCGGCCGAGAACGGGCCTTTCGGTTGCCAGATCACGATGCCGGCGAACTCGCGCTCCGCCCGTTCGATGGCTTCGTTCAGTCCGTCGATGACGCCGCCGTCGATCACGTTCATCTTTGATTTGTGCGAGACGATCAGGACGTCGCCTTCCAGCGTCCACAAACGCGCGCCGGGCAGGTCGGCGACGGTGGTGCCGTGCTCTGCGCTCTCGCCGATCAGGCGGGGCGGCTGCATCTGGCGCCGATAGACGGCGAGATCCGGACGCGGGGAAGTGCCGCCGTCGGCGGCGACCGAGCCCGAATCGGCGTGCGCGGCATCGACGCCATCGACCCAATCGGGCAGGGCGGCGTCGGCGAGCGTCGTGCCTGAGTCGATGTCCCGGCGGATCAGGCCGGCAATCTCTGCCCAGCCGGCTGCCTGCCAGATCTCGAACGGCCCGTATTCCCAGCCGTAGCCCCAGCGCATGGCCAGGTCGATTTCGCGCGCGGAGTCGGCGATTTCCGCCAGGTGGACGGCGCAGTAGTGAAACAAGTCGCGGTGGATTGCCCACAGGAATTCGAGTTCGGGTCGGTCGGATTCGGCCAGTGCCTTCATCTTCTCGCCCGGATTCCGGATGGCCAGAACCTGCTTGACCTCGTCGTCCAGCGAGTAATCGGTATCCCGGTATTCTCCGGCCGCCGGATCCAGCACCCGGATCGCCTTGCCTTCCTTGCGGAACACGCCGGCGCCCGCCTTCTGGCCGAGTGCGCCGGCTTCGATCAGTTTCGACATCCATTCCGGCGCTTGGTACAGCGAGTGCCAGGGATCCTCTTCGAGCTTGTTCTGCATCGTGGAAATGACGTTCGCCATGGTGTCGAGCCCGACAACGTCGGCGAGTCGGAAGGTCGCCGACTTCGGGCGACCGATAGCCGGGCCGGTCAGCGCATCGACGGTGTCGAAGCCCAGGCCCAGTCGCTCGGCGTGGTGAACGGTCGAAATCATCGAAAACACGCCGACGCGGTTGGCGATGAAATTGGCGGTGTCGCGTGCGCGCACGACGCCCTTGCCCAGCGTTTCGGTCAGAAAGACTTCCAGCTGGTCGAGCACCGCCGGATCGGTACCGGCGTGCGGAATCAGCTCGACCAGGTGCATGTAGCGCGGCGGGTTGAAGAAATGCACGCCGCAGAATCGTGCACGGTTCTTCTCCGGCAAAACCTCGGACAGCTCGGTGATCGACAGCCCGGAGGTATTGGAGGCGAAGATCGCGTCGGGCCGGATGTGCGCCTCGATCTTGTCGTAAAGCGATTTCTTGATGTCGATCCGTTCGGCGACCGCTTCGATGATGAAGTCGCAGTCGGCCAGCTTGGCCGCATCGTCGTCGAAGTTGGCCGGATGCAGAAACTCGACCAGCCCCTTGTCGGCCAGCGGCGGCGGCTTGAGCTTGGTCAGGCGGGCGATCGCGCCCTTGACCAGATCGTTGCGACCGCCTTCGGTGGCGGGCAGGTCGAACAGCCGGACCGGAATGCCGGCAGCGGTCAGGTGGGCGGCAATCTGTGCGCCCATGACGCCGGCGCCGAGCACCGCGGCCTTTCGGACGATGAAGCGTTGATTGGACATTTCAATGAATTCCTGTTGACTGGATGAAATACGGTGATCTTGATGCTTTCAGCGCGAATTGCGGGTCGGGCGCCTCGAGTCGGTCGGTCCGCGCGCAGGAACGCCCGCGGCCCGGCGACGCGATGGCGCGTCGCTCAGGCCGCGGAGGAAACTCGCGGCGCCTTCCGACCGTTTCGCTGCGTTAGCTGGCTTTTCTCAGCGGCGACTCCGGCTCGCCGAACTGCGCGTGGGACAGCGACTCGCCGTCGAACTCGTCGACCGCGATCAGCTCGGCCGACAGCCGCTGTGCTTCGATCAACAGCTTGCGCTGCTCTTCGCTGATCAGCCCGGAGGCGACCGCCTCGGCGGCGAGTTGCTCGACGTTTTCCGGCGTCGGCTGGCGCTTCATGCCGTTGACCACGGTGCGCTCGGCTTCGGCCGCTGCCAGCACGGCTTCGAAAGCGCGCACGGCGACGGCCGCGCCGACGTCCTCCGTGGGCACGAAAGCGCCCGCGATCAGCCGCTGTCGGCTGTCGTTGGCCGACATCAGAATCTTCGCGACCTTCCGCGCGGTCCGGTCGTCGGCCGGCGCATACGCGCGACCGAACGGGAAGCAGACCCGCTTGAGAACGGCTGCGGCGGCCGGCGAAGGGAAGTTGGCGAGCACGCCGTGCAGCGCCTCTTCGACGCGGTGCAGGCTGTCCGAAACGGCCCAGTGCAGCAGCGGCAGGTCCCCTTCCGGACGACCGTCGTCCTCGAAGCGCTTGAGCGTGCAAGACGCCATGTACAGATGGCTGAGCGCGTCGGCAAAGCGCCCCGACAGGCTTTCGGCAAACTTGAACTTGCCGCCCAGGATCAGCAGCGTGGTGTCGGCGATCAGCGTGAAATTGGCCGACAAGCGGTTGATGCGGCGGTAGTATTGCGCCGCAGGTCCCGCAACCGGTGATTTGCTGACCCGACCGCCGGTCAGGCCGAGAACCAGCGACCGGACGGCATTCGAAATGGTATAGCCGACGTGGCCGAAGAACGCCCTGTCGAAGGCCTGCAGCGCGTCGCTTGAATCGCTGGTCGCTGCAGTCATTTCCTTCAGTAGCCACGGATGGCAGCGGATCGCGCCCTGGCCGAAGATGATCATCGAGCGGGTCAGAATGTTGGCGCCCTCTACGGTAATCGCGACCGGCACCGATTGATGCATCACGCCCAGATAATTGCGCGGGCCCATGATGATGCCCTTGCCGCCGTGGATGTCCATGGCATCCTGGGTCACGCGACGGTAGGCTTCGGTGAGGTTCGCCTTGAGAATGGCCGACAGGACTGCCGGCTTCTCGCCCTGGTCCAGCGCGACCAGCGTCGCTCGGTGAGCGGCTTCCATGCGGTAGGTTTCGCCGCCGATTCTCGACAGCGGCTCCTGGATGCCTTCGAAGTTGCCGATCGGCTGCTTGAACTGATAACGAACGCGCGCATAGGCTCCGGTGGTCATCGCGGCGAGCTTGCTGCTGGCCACCGACAGCGCCGGCAGCGAAATCGCGCGCCCGGCCGACAGGCAGTGCATCAGCATGCGCCAACCCTGGCCGACGCGCTGCTGGCCGCCGATGACCCAGTCCATCGGGATGAATACGTCGGTGCCGCGCGTGGGTCCGTTCATGAACGGCGCGCCGCCCGGGGCGTGGCGCTTGCCGGTCTCGACCCCGGGGGTATCTGCCGGGATCAGCGCGCAGGTGATGCCGAGGTCCTTCTTGTCGCCCAGCAGGCCGTCCGGATCGAAGGCCTTGAAGGCGAGGCCCACGAGCGTGGCGACCGGCGCGAGCGTGATGTAGCGCTTGTCCCAGGAAACGCGCAGACCGAGCACTTCCTTGCCGTGATGCACGCCCTTGCAAACGATGCCCTTGTCCGGCATCGACGCGGCATCCGATCCGGCCAGCGGCGAGGTCAGAGCGAAGCAAGGGATGTCCTCACCGGATGCGAGCCGGGGCAGATGGTGGTTCTTCTGGTCACGCGTACCGAAATGATGTAACAGCTCGCCCGGACCGAGGGAATTGGGCACCATCACGGTGACCGCGCAGGCGGAATTTCGCGACGCGATCTTGGTGACCACTGCGCCGTTGCCCTGTGCCGAGAATCCCAGTCCGCCGTATTCCTTCGGGATGATCATCGAAAAGAAGCGATGTTCGCGCAGGAAGTCCCACACTTCGGCCGGTAAATCCTGGTCGTTGTAGATCTGCCAGTCGTCGAGCATGCGGCAAAGTTCCTCGACCGGCCCATCGACGAACGCCT
>JGI12109J20283_10849998_pt1 | contig 15823 bp, 11 predicted proteins | sample ElkSlonscriptome_12_FD_20283 | JGI IMG/M metagenome (IMG submission 20283)
GAGGTTACGGAAATGCAACTTACCCTAAATTTACCCGATTATCTCAGCCAAACTGAAACCTTCAACCAGAGTGACTGGCTGCGGGAGATTGCCATTGCTCTGTTTCAGCAAGAGCGAATATCCCTCAGCCGTGCCAGCAAGATTGCTGAGATGGAAATCATGGACTTTCAAAAACTATTGGCAGATCAGGGAATGTTTAAGCCTGCCTAAAGATTTAGCGGGTTTTCGGGTCTGGGGAGCGATAATAAACTCAGCATGGAGGAAGTCTCAAGAATGCGAAAGCGATTCAAACGTTGGCAGCCAAAGACAAAAAGCAATAAGTGGTGGATGATGGGAGCGATCGCGACTCCGGTCATTTTCTCGATGATAGGGTTGCTTGGGCTAACCCCCGATCGCAGACTTCTGGCCCAGAGCGATCGCTCATCCCCCAAAGAAAGCGTAACCCAAACTCCCCCCCATCGTGAAACCAGCATCAGCGATCTCGGAACAATAGTAGCGGTTGCCAGTGGAGTCTTCCTCTTATTCAAATTTCGCCTGGCCAAGAGCAATCCAGAGATTACAGACCTCAAAGGTGCTAACCTGAACGGGGCTGACCTTAAAGGTGTTGATTTCTGCGGGGCTGACCTAAACGGGGCTGACCTCAGTGGGGCTGACCTGAATGGGGCAGACCTCAAATATGCTAACCTTGTCAGTGCCAACCTCAACGGATGCAACCTCAGTGGCGCTGACCTCAAATACGCCAACCTCAGTGGGGCAGACCTCAAATATGCCAACCTCAGTGGGGCAGACCTCAGATATACCAACCTTAGTGGCGTACACCTCAAATGTGCCATACTCACTGATGCTAACTTTAGCGATGCCAATCTCAGTGGTGCCTTGCTATTTTTTATCAATTCGCGAGAAGTTCTCAATCTTGAACCGCTTCAGCTAGAGGCAGAACCTTCGCCTTTTTTGTGTAATGTTGCCCTGCCTACTTATGCCCATCAACCCCCGGTGAACCCGAATCGCGACTGCCATCGCATCCCCCAACTTTTGAGCGATCGCTACGACATTTCATTAGAGGAAGCTCAAGGGATAGTCAACGAAGCACGACAACACCCCTGGGACTAACTCAAACATCACAATCGGCGTTGTGAAGTTATCTATCATTCGGGTCGCGATCGGTCATACTCAAATGTAGATAAGCTGCTTTTTATTCTAGTGGAAATAAACACGACAGCAAGACTATTACATGAAACCTGTTTCAAAAAAAGGTCAACTCAAAAAATGGATAGACGATCGCGGCTTTGGCTTTATCAAACCCGATGAAGGGGGAAAAGATGTTTTTCTACACATTAGTGCTGTCAAAAGAGCAAGTCGTCGTCCCCAAGTAGGAGACACGATTTTTTACGAACAAATTACTGAACCCGATGGCAAAATTCGCGCCACGAAAGCGGCAATTCAAGGTGTCACACTTCCCTATCAACCCAAACAGAGAAAAAAAACAAAAAGACAATACCTCACAGGCGTTATCGGTATTACAATTTCTATTGCCATTGTCTTTGTTGTAGAACAATTGAGTTCTCGAAATTCTCCTTCCCCCGTCACATCGGTTACCGAGCCAGAATGTAAGATTAAGGGTAATATTTCCTGGAACAATGGGAAAAAATTGTATCACCTTCCGGGGATGGAAGATTACAAATCGACCCAGATCGATTTTGATAGAGGAGAGAGGTGGTTTTGTACAGAGTCTGAAGCAATTAACGCCGGTTGGCAAAAAGCACCCCTATAAAATCAGACGAATTGCGACCGATTAATCAAAGCAGGGGAATTGTAATTTTAAAAGTTGCTCCCTGACCGAGTTTAGAATCGCAAGTTAGCTTTCCTTGGTGCTTTTCGATAATTTGATGGCTAATCGAAAGTCCTAAACCTGTTCCTTTCCCGACGGGTTTGGTGGTGAAAAAGGGATCGAAAATGCGTTTCTTAACGGATTTGGCAATACCGGGGCCATTGTCTTTGATGGTAATAATTGCTTCTTCGTCTTGGACTTCGGTTTGAATTTCTAAAATGGGTTGATGAACAATAGTTTCTAGGGCATCGACGCTGTTACCCAGAATATTCATAAAAACTTGATTGAGTTGCGCGGCGTAACATTCAATCGGGGGAATTTCGCCATAGTTGCGGATAATTTGGACATCGGTGCGATCGGGTCGGGTTTTGAGGCGATGCTGCAAAATGAGCAGGGCACTTTCGAGGCCGTCGTGAATATCAACGCGCTTGGTGTGGGATTCGTCTACGCGGGAAAAGCTACGCAAAGATAGCACCAGTTGACGAATGCGCTCGGTGCCAGCTTTCATGGAGTTGAGGATTTTGGGCAGATCGTTGGTGATAAAGTCGAGGTCGATGGTGCTGGCGCGATCGCGAATCGGCATTGCCGGTTGCGGGTAACATTCTTGATAAAGGGCGATTAAACTCAGTAAGTCTTCGGCGTATTCTTCGACGTAGGACAAATTGCCGTAAACAAAGTTGATGGGATTGTTGATTTCGTGGGCGACTCCGGCGACGAGTTGACCCAATCCTGCCATTTTTTCGTTTTGGATCAGGTGGGTTTGGGTGCAGCGCAATTCAGCCAGGGTTTGGGCGAGGGCTTGGGCTTGATTTTGGGTTTGTTCGAGTAATTCGGCTTGTTGTAGAGCAATTCCGAGTTGTAAGCCGATTTGAGCTAAAAGATCGACTTCATAAGCTTCCCAGTGGCGAGTGGTGGAGTTTTGGTAAGCGGCAAGCAGTCCCCAGAGGTTTTGTCCTTGGAAAATGGGAACGATGATATAAGCGCGAACGTTGAGGTCTTGCAATAAGGCGACGTGACAATCGGAATAACCCGCCCGATCTACATCGTCAATCACGGAGTATTCGTTGTGACGATAGCGCCCTCCTTGGGTTTCTTGGAGGTAGGTGTCGGCAATAAAGGGTTGCTGTTGCAGCAGAGAAGTCCAACCGGGAAGGATGGATTCGGCAACGATTTCGCCACTCCAATCGGGCAGAAAGTGGTAGATGGCGACTCTTTCGACATCGAGCAGTTGGCGGGTTTCTTCGGTGGTGTTGGTGAAAATCGTGTCAATGTCGAGGGATTGACGGATTTTATCGATGGTAATGGCTAGGGTGCGCTGTCGCTCTAGGGATCGCTTTTGTTCGGCGGCGATCGCGAGTTGGGCGGCTTGGTCTTGCACTTTTTGGTAATATTCGGCTTGTTGAATGGCAATGCCGAGTTGTGTACCGATTTGAGTGAGTAACTCGATTTCTGCGGCTTCCCAAGTGCGAGGGGCATTGTTTTGATAAACGGCAAACAAGCCCCAAAGTTGATCTTTTTGTAAGATGGGGGCGATCGCGTAGGCTTTGGCGGCAAATTGTTCGAGCAGTTGAATGTGACAATCTTGATGGCCGGCGGTATAAATATCGTTAACCGCAAAGCTTTGTCCTAGGGCGTATCTGCCCCCTTTACTGGTTTGTAGATAAGTATCTTCAATAACGGGGCATTCTTGTTGTAATTTTGGCCAACCGGGGGCGACAGATTCAGCGACAAACACACCACTCCAATCGGTATTAAAGCGATAAATGGCGGCGCGATCGCTGTTGAGGAGATGACGAACTTCTTGGGTGGCGGTAGCAAAAATACTGTCAATGTTTAAAGATTGACGAATTTTATCAACAACATGGGCCAGGATTTTTTGCCGTTGGGCTACTTTTTCTCGTTCTTGATTTTGGGTCTGGATTCGGCGTGTTTCGAGTTGTTCGAGATGCTGAATTGCGAGATTGAAGTGGCGGGTAATCGGGCGAGCCAATTCCAAACTGCGATCGGGTAAAGTGGGGTGGGTTGAGCATTGGTGAATGGCTAAAATTCCCCAGATTTTATGATGTTTGAAAATGGGAATAATGAGATTGCGATCGAGTTCTATCGGTTTTAATGAGGGGGAAGTATTGCGGTTTACCGTAGAGTTTCCCCCTGGCTCGAAGGTGTCAAGATCAAAGAAAGATGGGGATAAATCAGTCAGGGCTGTGCAGCGATCGCAACTCGCATTTACTTTAATATTTTCGACAATCATTTGGGTTGAAGCGTCATCCCCAAGGCGAATAATAACGGCGCGATCGGTTCCAAAAAGTTGCCGTACTTCTTGGACTGCAATGTTAAAAAGGTCGTCTAGGGTTGAGGCTTCATAAAACTGCGCGATCGCGTCTGATACTTTTTGAATGGGTGGGAGCGATCTAGAACTGTCTTCCCTCGAATCAGACTGCACCTGACGATTCCCAATCGATTCGTCATTGAGGGAAGGGGAATAATGAGAATGGGGGGTTCGATCGGACATTTGAATAATAAACTTTTCACTAAAATTAAAAATAAAACTGATTTGTATTCTGGTCAGTCTGGGAGGCTTTGAGTGAGAACCCTCGGCCACCCCAAAACTAACTCAGTTTCACCTTGGATAACTCATTTTTTGGGGAAAAAGTTGTTAAGAATTTATAAATTTTGGCGCTGCAAATGATTTCAAGAATTGCGATAATCGTGAAAATGAGCGCAAAAATAGTCTGAGATGCTCGATAAGATCGCACTTTTTCGCGTTTACTTTAATCTATATTATTAAGAAAATTTTAAAAAAGTCAAATAAAACCAAAAAAGTTTACTAAGCTGCAATACGGCCCAACTCAGGCTGTATTGCAGCTTCAACATTGCTCGATTCGACCTAATTGTTAAAAAGCCAGCAGACCGAAAATAATAAAATTCGGCCAGAGTTTTATCAAGAAACAGAGCTTGGCATTGCCATTTCTGAAGAAGTACGATCTGCGGTTTTCTGGGCTTGTAGTTGGTCTAACAATTCCACCATCTCCCGTTCAAACGTGACTTGAGCGCGATTAGTTTTGCCCCCCACATAAAAGCGATCGCCCTGTTGCAACGCCCAGATTTGCGAATGAGACACATAACTCATCAAGGCGCTAACCATCAACAAACCAAACCCGGCATAAACCATCGGAATCCCCGGATCGGCTTTGATTTGTAGCCCCGTCGAGCCAATCAAGCGTAGCACTTTAAGGCTTACTCCTTCGACTTCAATCGCCATTCCTTCTCGTACCGCCCCCACTAATTTACCTTGGACATCGTAAACCAATAACGTCCCTTGTAAGTCTTTAGCGAGTAGGGAAATGCCCACAGTCAAATCCGGCTTTGTCGGTACCCAAGTCCCCCACAATCGCGCCTCTCCTCCAGTTTTGAGTTGAGCCATCGGTAAGCGGAAAATGGGGCTGTTGTTAATCTGTACTTCGACTCCTGAAATGCCCCAATTGGTTTGATAGAAAGTTACGCCGTTATAGCGTAAGGGTTTGTTGACATAAATCGTTTGGCGATCGCGCTCTTGGCCATCATCCCCAATCACCGACAAATCGGAATAAAACTGGTCGATATTACCATCAGAAGTATAATCAATCCAAAAGCGATTGACCTGAATCCCCCAATCGGTCGGAACTTGCGCCTGAGCAAATGGCCCCGCTTCAATAATATTTTTCACCTTGAAATCCGAGCCACTGGGAATCATCTCTTGGGCCATAAAACCCGAAAGCGCCCCCCAAATCGCCCCGGCCAAAATCAGTAACATACTCGCGTGTACAATAATCGGCCCGACGCGACCGATAATGCCTTTACGGGCATATAAAGTATCCCCCTCGTGAAAAACTTTATAGCCTTTTTGAGTTAACAATGGCTCTAGAGATTGAACCGATCCCGTGTCTAACTCGGCACTGAGGGCGAGTTTTTCAAATTGTCGGGGTTTGTTGTAGAATTTCCAGCGACGGGCGCTTTTGAGAGCCGGCCACTGACGAGTAAAGGTACAAGCGGTCAAACTGCTGCCGAATAAAACCAATAAGGACAAAAACCACCAAGTTTGATAAACATGGTCGAGTCCTAGGGTTAATAAAACCTTCCAAGTTAAAAAGCCGAATAATGCCGGATTTTCGGGATAATTGGCTTGATAAAAGTCTAGGGATTGGCCTTGCTCGATGACAGTGCCGCTAACACTACATAAAGCAATGATCAGAAGGAGCGCGATCGCGAAGGGTAATTTCGCTAAATATTTAACGCTCTTTTTAAACGGAACCAGCAGCAGATTTGACCCAAAAGAAGCATTTGCAGACATAAAATCTATTTTTGTGAATTAAAACTCAATATTGTTGTTTTTCTCCCGCATTTCGATGATTGATTCAAACCAAGAGCCGCGACAGTAAGGTAAACACCCCAAACGCCAGTAACAACGCCCCACTGGCCGGATTAATCCACCCCGACCAACGCCGCAACGCCAAAAACTGTTTGAGAGAAGCCGCAAACGTTCCCGCAGCCACCAACGGCAAGACATATCCCACCGCATAAGCGAGTAATAAAGCGCCCCCTAGAATCAAATCCTGGGTCGAAATCACCCAAGCCAGCAAAGTCGCTAAAACTGGAGTGCTACAAGGAGAGGCGACCACACCAAAGCTCAAGCCAATCAGATAAGACCGCAGTCCCTTGGGTAAATCTGCCGATATCCATTCGGTGGCCCCCCAATCGGGAAAACTCAAGGGGACAATTTCTAACAGATTAAGTCCCATCAAAATCGCGATCGCGCCGACTAGAATCGGTAAACCCCATCCCACCTGACCGTAAACGCGACCCACCGCCGCCGCAAACACCCCCAATCCGGCTAAAGTGGTGGCTAAACCCAAAGCAAACCAAATTGATTGACGGGCGGCTTCCCCGCGATTTTCCGCTTCATAGCCGCCGATGTAGCCAATGGTAATCGGCAGCATCGACAGCATACAAGGAGTCAAACTGGTGAGCAGTCCGGCGGTGAAAATAATGCCGATACTCCACAGGCTGAGGTGGCTGAGTTGGTCAGAAACTAAGCGATCTGACCATTGAGAGAGTTGATACAGTTGCGTTTGTAGCGTTTCGATCATGCTGTAAGGCTAGAGTTTGGGCTAAGACAGACTTCCTTAAAAATTGTAACGCAGGGGCATCTTAGCGGGCGATTGCGATCGTACCTCTATCTTTTGTTGCAACTTTTGTAAATTTTAGTTACATTTAATTACAAGAAGTTTACACAACTGGATCATCGCAGGAGTCAATATGGAAAACGATAATCGCAACGCTTTCAAATTTGGTTTCACGGCTGGCGCAGAAAACTGGAATGGTCGTTTGGCCATGATCGGCTTTGCTGCTGCTTTAATCATCGAATTAGCCAGCGGCCAAGGTTTATTACACTTCTGGGGTTTAATGTAATCCCGGTTGCTAACAAGCCATCGGAAGACAATCTCTGTCAATCTCTAACTTTTGGTAATACTGGGTTTTCATCATTGGGAAAGCCCATATTTTTTTTAAACTAAAAGTAGGCCCAGTTGTTGAAAAACTGGGCCTACTTAAATTCGTTTAAAATTTGAGTCTAGCGGATATATTCCTTGAGAATACTATTGCGGTTAGGATGGCGCAATTTCCGTAACGCTTTCGCTTCAATTTGGCGAATGCGCTCGCGGGTTACATTAAAAATTTGACCAATTTCTTCTAAAGTTTTCATACGGCCATCATCTAGCCCGTAGCGCAAACGTAGCACATCCCGCTCCCTTGGGCTTAAGGTATCAAGGACGTTTTCGAGGTCTTCCCGTAACAAGTTTTTAGAAACTTGATCTTCGGGGGTTTCACCATCGGCTTCAATGAAATCCCCTAAGCGAGAATCTTCCTCTTTGCCAATCGGGGTTTCTAAAGAAATGGGAAGTTGCGCGGATTTAGCAATAAAACGCAATTTCTCAATGGTCATTTCCATGCTTTCGGCGATTTCTTCTTCGGTGGGCTTACGACCCATTTCTTGCGACAGAATTTTGGTCGTTTTCTTGATCCGAGAAATCGTTTCGTAGAGATGAACGGGAAGGCGAATGGTACGAGATTGATCGGCGATCGCGCGGGTAATCGCTTGACGAATCCACCACGTCGCATAAGTCGAAAACTTGTAGCCTTTGGCGTGATCGAACTTCTCTGCGGCCCGAATCAAACCCAAAGAGCCTTCTTGAATCAGGTCTTGGAAAGATAACCCACGATTCATATATTTTTTCGCAATGGAAACCACTAACCGGAGGTTAGATTGCACCATTTTATCTTTAGCTCTACGACCGAGAAAAAGACGACGACGAAATTCGCCGATTTCTAGAGATATTTCTTGGGCCCACTCACCATCACTGGGAAGGCGATCGAGTTCATCAATCAAGCGATCGCGGACTCTTTCAAACTCTAATAATTCAGCGATTTTACGCGCGAGTTCAATTTCTTCTTCAGCCCTTAATAAGCGGATTCGACCGATTTCTTGTAAATAAACCCGAATAGAATCTTCGGTATAGAGCTTTTTCTTGTTTTGATCGCGATTTTTTTTGGCGGTGGCTTTTTTCGCCTTTTCGCCGCTATCTCGGTTAGTGGTTCCATCTTTAGCATCTTCCTCAATGAGGAGTTCTAACTCACTCTGAGGTGGATTGATGGTTGCGAGTACGTTGTTGGCCTGGGTCATGCCGTTATTCCTCTTGCTCCTTCAGTTCAAGACCAGAACATTATGTTAGTCTAGCTAATAAAAATTCGGTCAGACTTCGCTTTACTGTAATTTTCAACATTTTTGCAGATTGACTTAACACTTAGGCCATCTCAGGCTGAAGCGTCAAAATCGCTTTCAGATTATCCCTAAGTACAGATGCCATTCAGCAATTATTGTGCTTAATCAGTGGAAGACCTTTCTGATTGTAGCCTCTCTTACAAAAAATGGATTGGTGAAATGAATTTTCTTGTCAAAACAACAAGTTCAAAGGGCGAGAAATATTTGGCCCAGTCGATACACCCATCCGTTTATCGATCATCTCCAAGCTATAATTTGGAGTTTTAAAGGCTTCAACCCTCAAGTTAACCCTCTACATCTAGATGATGACAGTTCAACAAGTGGGTTGAACGCAATTTAGAGGCTTTCTTGCATTTGAAAATCAGCAAATGTATTAAATCCTTCCGAAAGGTCATACACGGCAGACACGCCGAGGGCGATCGATTCGATCTATACCTTTGGTGCGATCATCTGACAAATTAGAATTAGCACAATAAAGACTTGTCCGTCATTGTAATGAATTCAACTCGAAATGGCATCAAAAGTCCGATCTAAAATCTGTCATTTGATAGATTTTGTCCCAAGAAGTACATTTGTACGCCCAAAAATCAACCCGATTTAGTGAAAACCAACATAAATGTCAAGAGTTTATGAAGCGATCGCGCCAAAATGTAAAGATTAAGCAAAAAAAAGTAAACAAATTTAATCAATACTAAAGATGGAAATTGAGGTTTCTCAATCAACCTCATCAGCCTCTAAGGGAGAGTGTCACCCCTTAAAATTAATCGTAGCCGCGATCGCCCCAAAGCTGCTCGACCGTTACAAATTGATACCCCCGTTTTTGTAACCGAGGGATTAATTCTTCGATGGTTGCTGCCACATCCTGACCGCCACAAACCCCATCATGCAGCACAATCAACGAGCCATTCTGCACTTGCTGTAAAACCCGTTTTATCACTGTATCCACCCCCGGACGTACCCAATCTTCAGGAACCACACTCCACATCACCGGACGATACTGCCACTGCTGAAACAACTTTAAAGTTTGCGGTGTAAACAAACCATTTGGCGGTCGTACATCGATCAGGCGATCGCGCGGGACTTGGCAGGTTTGAGTAATGATATCTTGAGTTTGAGCCAGACTCCCTTGCAACTCCTGAGCCTTTAACCGGGGAAACGAGCGATGGGTGTAGCCGTGTAAGCCAATATAATGCGATCGCGCCACCACCGCTTGAGCAATTTGAGGATATCGCGCCACATTGGCCCCCAACCAAAAGAAACTTGCCTGCACTTGATAGCGGTCTAGCACATCCAGCAACGGGGGCGTATATTGGGGATGCGGCCCATCATCAAACGTTAACGCCACTTGAGAAACCTGAGACGACCCTGACCACAAACAACTCGGAAACGTAGGACGCAGGATTTTGTACAGCCACGGATATAAAGGGGCAAATTGCATTTTTGTTATTGGTTACTGGTTATTGGTTGTTAGTTATTGGTTAAATAACCAAGGACAGATGACAAAATATAAAAATAGCGATCGCTCCTTATCAGGATAATGCTCAAATCTCGCCTTTTATTACTTGGTGTAATCCTTCTCCTGCCCGGTTGTGGGTGGTTGAATAACAACGCCACATCCCCTCCCGAAAATCCAGAAACCCTTGTCACCGACCGAGACGAAACCGGAAATTGTCCGAGTCGCGACCCCTTTGGCACTGGGTTAGACCGCGCCCTGAGTGCTGCTAGACTGGCTCAAACGGCGCGATCGCCCAGAGAATGGCATATCGTTATTTTGTACTGGATGCAGGCCATAGAAGCCATGCAAGCGGTGAATTATGACAGCCCCAAGCGGGCCTTTGCTCAGAAAAAAGTCCAAGAATATCAACGCAACCTCGCCGTCGCCCAGAAACGGGCAACCAATGCCCCCGAAGCCCTGCCTTTTGCCAGTTTTGACAGCGACTTCCTCAACGAGCAGTTGTTGCTGTATTTGTCTTATACGGCGGCTGTGGGAACTCCCGATGTCTTGATTGTCGGCAGTTCGCGAGCCATTCAAGGCATCGATCCGAGAGTGTTGCAAGCGGCAATTCAAGATCGGGGCGATCGCAACCTCAGAATTTTTAACTTTGGGGTCAATGGCGCAACCGCCCAAGTGGTCGATTTTATGATGCGCGAATTGCTCACCGCCGAACAACTACCGAGTTTAATTATTTGGGCTGATGGAGCGCGGGCGTTTAACAGTGGTCGTCCGGATCGAACCTATCAGGCGATCGCGACTTCTCCCGGTTATCAAAATATTCAAGCAGGGCAGTATCCCTTCCTAGGGGCAGAATTACCCGTAGAATTAGACGAAAATTGCCAATCTAGTCGCGGTTTATCCTTATCTTGGCTCAATCCCCTCAAAACCGACAGCGCGATCGCCGCCACCATTCAAGATATTGACGCGAACGGCTTTTTGCCCGTCGCTCGTCAATTTAACCCCAACACCTACTATCAACAATTTCCCCGAGTAGCCGGACTTTATGACGGCGATTATCAGAACTTTGATTTATGGGGAGAGCAAACCGTCGCCCTCAAGCGCCTCGTCGCCTACACCAAAGCCCAAAACGTTCCCTTAGTCTTTGTCAACTTACCCCTCACCCAAGATTATCTCGACGAAACCCGCAGCCAAGCCGAACAAAAATTCCGCAGTTTTATGCAGTTTCACGCCAGAGAGTTGAATTTTGGCTGGGTTGATTTTAGTACCACACCCCAACTCCAAAATAATGCCTATTTTGCCGACCCCAGCCACCTCAATCAACAAGGAGCAAAATCCGTAGCTCAAAGTTTAGCGCGATCGCCCCAAATTCAATGGTCTGAAATCGCCAAATTCCCCAAAAACTTTAGCGTCCCTGAGTCTGAGGATTTATAGAAGGTTTCTTCAGTTATCAGCATCTAAGGGGCAGTAGGTATTGGGCAATCGGCTTGTAGGGGCGGGGTTTCCCCGCCCAACAACCAATAACCAACAACCAATAACAAAAAAGGGCGGAAAATACCGCCCCGACTGATAAACCAACAATCAACCTTAAAGCTTATGACCGCATTCCGGGCAGAAATTGTGAACGGTGGTATTCACTGCCCCACAAGCCGTACAGGTAATATCAGCTTCTTGTTTGGGTTGGGGACGTTCGGGTAAACCAATCATTTGCGAATTGGCTTTACCGGGGGCAATCATCGGATAACAGTTTTCGTCCTTGGTGACATGGGCATCGAGCAACACCGGGCCGTCGTGGGCCAGCATTTCCGCGATCGCGTCTTTGAGGTCAGAGCGATCGCGCACGACCATTCCCTTCACCCCAAACGCCTTCGCCAACAACACCAAATCCGGCGAACCCACGCCCATATTAGACGACGAATAACGCTCCTCATAAAAAGTTTGCTGCCATTGACGCACCATACCTTGCCAACCGTTGTTAATCACCACCGTCTTGACCTTGATGCCATACTGCGCCAGGGTTGCCAACTCCTGTAAATTCATTTGGAAACTGGCATCACCGCTAATACAAATCGTTTGCGCGTCGGGGACTGCCTTACAAACCCCCATTGCCGCCGGGACACCATAGCCCATCGTCCCTAAACCCGAACTCGAAATCCAGCGCCGGGGGCCATAATTAATAAACTGGGCTGCCCACATTTGATGCTGACCCACATCCGTTGTGTAGTAAGCATTAGGGGCTTGTCGTCCCAATTCCACAATCACCTCTTGAGGAGACATACTATCCGGGCGTTGCGGCACAATCAGGGGGTAGTGTTGCCGCCAACGCTCGATGCGCTTGAGCCACTCTTGGGTTTCCGTGGTATTTTGCGGGATACTTAAATCTTTGATACGGCGCAACATCTGACGCAGAATTGTTTTCACATCCCCCACAATTGGCACTTCCGGAGGGCGGTTTTTGCCTACTTCTGCCGGGTCAATGTCGATGTGAATCACTTTCGCTCGCGAGGCAAATTCATCTAACTTGCCCGTCACGCGATCGTCAAAGCGGGCCCCAACGGCAATCAAAAGGTCGCACTCGCTCACGGCAAAATTCGCATAAGCCGTACCGTGCATCCCCAACATCCCCACCGAAAGCGGATGTTTCTCGTCAAATGACCCCAAACCCATTAACGTTGTTGTAACCGGAATTTGGAAATGTTCGGCTAACTGCTTTACTTCCTCATGGGCATTGGAAATAATCGCACCGCCACCCACATACATTAAGGGGCGACGAGTTTCCCGTAATAATTTTAAAGCGTTATTAATTGGGCGAGGATTACCTTTCACCGTGGGGCGATAACCGGGTAACTTAGCGCTCCCTGGCTCTACGGGGATATAATCAATTTCTTCGATGCCCACATCTTTTGGCACATCGATTAAAACTGGCCCTGGTCTTCCGGTGTTGGCGAGGTGAAACGCCTCAGCTACAGTCCGCGCCATATCTTTCGCATCCCGTACCACATAGGAATGCTTCACAATCGGCAGTGTAATGCCGTAAATATCAATTTCTTGAAACGCATCTGTCCCAATGGCCGCGCGGGTAACTTGCCCGGTAATGGCTACCATAGGAATCGAGTCGAGATGAGCAGTCGCTAAACCCGTGACTAAGTTCGTCGCACCGGGGCCAGAAGTGGCAAAACAAACCCCCACTTGACCCGTCGCGCGGGCATAACCGTCGGCAGCGTGGGCGGCGGCTTGTTCGTGTCGCACTAAAATATGCTGAAGATCGCCTCTAGCTTCGGCGCGATACAGTTCATCATAAATCGGGAGAATCGCGCCCCCCGGATAACCAAAAATATGTTTGACTCCATGACGGACGAGACTATCGATTAAGGCATAAGCGCCTGTCTCGCGACGAGACGCACTTTTGCTGGCTTGAGTTTTTCGAGAAATACTAGAAGATACCACGATCTACCTGTTGAACTACATCATTAATAAAAACGAGATTAGGGTTGACGTTGCTTCACACTCTCAAGAGGAGAGAGCGCGATCGCCAACGTCGATCGAAACAATAGGATTGCGGGAGTTCACCCTAAAGCAACTCCCCTAGGGATAGGCTTGATTTTGACTGCGATTGCCTGAATAAGTCAAGCTATAAATACAAATCTCAGGGTTAAGCTAAAGATTATACCTATCTTTAATTAAAATAATAATTTTTTGAGTCAAGGGAATAGCGAATTGGGCTTTATCTTGACAATTGTTAAAATTCTAGCACCAACCATTGGTGCAGTAATCACCCTATTAAAGCATATCCAACCAACGAACTAAATCCGCTTCCCTCTCAAACTCCAGCAAAGCTTCTCCGAGGGCTTCCATCTGCTCTAGGGACAGCGTAACCAGACGGGCTTGTAAGTCTTCACTCACTGTCCCGATTCGCCGTTGCAGCAAGCGCAGAATAAAGCGTTTTTCCTGTTCTCGGCTTTGCTCAATGCCTTGCTCGATGCCTTGCTCGATGCCTTGCTCAATGCCTTGCTCGATGCCTTGCTCGATGCCTTGCTCAATGCCTTGCTCAATTCCTTCTTGCAGAATACGCTGATAAACTACCGATTCGCGCATGATGTCCTCCCGAAAATAGGCTTGGATGAGGTTATCTGAAAATTTTATCCCTGCTAACAATTGTATACAGGCTGAGACGTTACGCTGTAGCTCTGGGGCTTCGATGTCATCAACCTTGTCTGCAACTTCTTGTAGCAAAGATTCTGGCGTTTCGCTTTGAGCTAAAATTGCCAGAGGATACAAACCAGGATCGCTGAGGAAAAGGTTATAATCGCATTCCCAAATCCGAATCACGCGGTAACGATGAGTTGTATTCCGGGTGCGAAATTCTGTCTCAAAAACCGCGGGGGAGTTGGTGGGTTTGAGGAAAATGATAACCTGCTCGATGTCGCTGTCATAGAGGCGATATAACCTTACCCCGTAGTCAAGCATTCTTAGGGGGAGGGATGGCTGAGATTGAGGTGAGGTTTGAAATTCGAGGTGCAAGACACAGTTATCAACCTGTAGAAAGAATAAACCATCGACGCGGATGGGTTCGACGTTAAGCTCGGTGGGGAGAAGTTCGACAGGACTTGCTTCGATATCGAGTAGCCAACGCACAAAGGATTGGGGGAAGGTTTCGAGGAGGTATTTGAGGGTGCTATCGTAACTCATGATTGGGATAGTTTTTCTTGAAGCAAATCCCGTACCCCTAAAGCGGTAGCGGTCGCGAGGAAAACGCCGTTGCGGTAATGACCTGTGGCGAGGATAACGTTATGGTAGCCGGGTAGGTCTTCGATGATGGGGGCAGGGCGGCCTTCGGGACGGGGACGCAAGCCCGACCAAGTACGGAGGATTTCAGCGTTTGCGAGGTCGGGATAGTAGCGAAAGGCTTGTTGTTTGACGGTTTCGAGTAGAGAGGCTTCGGCTTCGAGATAGCCGCTTTCGTCGGCAAATTCGACGGTTGCGCCAATCCAATATTCGCCGTTACCGAGGGGGACAATATGTACGTCATTTCCGGTAACAACGGGGTTGAAGTCGGGGGAATTGTGTTCTGGATTTAAGCGAACGTGCAAGGCTTGACCAAGGACGGGGCGAATATCGACGGTTTGCTCTAAGGCACTTGTGAGGGGCGTTGAGCCAATTCCGGCGGTGACAATGACAAAATCGGCGGCGATCGCGCTTTCGGGTGTTTTGAGGTGGGTACAGTGCCGCAGATTATCCCCATCCGGGGGTGTGGCATTGGTGTCGAGAATGGGGGTGTTAAATTGGCAGGTTACGCCTCGTTTTTGGGCGGCGGCGATTAAGCTGTGGGTGAGTTGTTGGGGGTGGACTTGGCGATCGCGCGGGGAATATACAGCCCCCACAATACGATTATCTTGGATATGGGGGAGGCGATCGCGCAGTTGTTCTCGACTCCACAATTCTAGGGGCCAGCCTTGGTTTTCTCGCTTGGTTTGGAGTTTCTGCCAGCGCGATAAATCATCTTCTTCAAAGCGCAACATGACCAAGCCCTGGCGATTGTAGAGTATCTTTTCCCCGGTTATCGCTTCGAGTTCGGGAATCAGGGTTTCGTAACGCTCTAAGCTGTCGCGACGTAAGCGCCAATTGCGTCCTTTGGTTTTATGGCTAATTGCTCCCATCAGAACCCCCAACGCCGCCCCCGTTGAGCCTGTGGCGGGGGTTTTAGCGTCGATCAGGGTAATTTCCA
>JGI12109J20283_10037604_pt1 | contig 15816 bp, 11 predicted proteins | sample ElkSlonscriptome_12_FD_20283 | JGI IMG/M metagenome (IMG submission 20283)
GTGTGTGCTGTTCCAACACGGCGGCCACGACTTCGCGTTCCGTGATCAGTCGATAGCGGATGTACGGCGACAACATCGAGACGTTATCGCGCAAGCCAGGCCCGGGGTCAGTGTTGCGTTTCGCGGCATAGGCACGTCCAGCGCTCGGCACAAAATTTTGCAGTCTCTGCAAGCCTTGTTGTCGGCTAGCGGAAAATAATTCGGATGGCTTAAACACGGTTATGGGTTTTTTTTATTAGGCACTAAATCATAGCGCTAGCTGCGCAAAAACCATGTGTAAGTTATTAATCGCTTGCAGGTACGCTCCAACAAATTCAGTGGCCGCACGACCCTGTGAGGGCCTGCAGTCAGGCACCTATTAATCAGAGTCCTTTCAAACCTGTTGGAGCCTGGAGACAGGCACCTTAAGAATCAGTGTCCTCACGACCCTGCAGGCGGTGATTTAGGTTACCAATACAATCAAACTGCAAACTCACTTCTGTTCCGCCTTCATCAGGTGAGCTGATGCTTAATTGACCTGCCACCGCATCTGCGCGCTTTTGCATCGTTTGCGTGCCAAAGCCATCTGTTGAAAAACAATCTTGAATACCAATACCAACGCCATCATCGGTGATGGTTAGTCGATAGCCACTGTCCTGTTGAGTCAGGCTTACCGTAATGGTTTCGGCTTGCGCATGTTTCAGGCTGTTTTGTATGGCTTCTTGTATTAGGCGCAGAATATTGATCGTTAAACTGGGTTGCATAGGGATCGCTTGAATGGTCGGATCAATTTGCCAGTCTAGCTGGCAACCGGCGCGGTTCAGTAATTGCGTATAGCGTTCTTTAAGCCTGGCCATTGCGGCCAAAAGCTCTTCACCGGCTGGGGTTAGCGCATCCAACACCAGCCTCAGATCAGCCAGAATCTGATCAAGCTCGTGGTTCACGATCGACTGATCCAACGGCTCATTGCGATTGGCCGCCAGCAAGCCAACCAGCTGACCGCCTACGCCATCATGCATATCGGCAATAATCCGCTGGCGTTCGGCATACAGCGCCAGTTGTTTTTCCTGCTGCAGCTGCTGCTGCGATGCGCTTTCAAGCGCCAACGACTTTTGCTCCAGTAACCGTTTCAGTTCCAGGTTCAGGTCCTCGCTGTTAAACAATGCATGCGCGACTCGATGCACCAGCACGCCACCAAAACCAATTGCCATGAATACCGACGCGTAGTGCGAGATAAAGAAATCGCGGAACAGCCAGTGCTGAGCATCAAACACCACCATCAAATCATGTATTCCCAGTACCAGACCGAGCAGACTGCCCACCAACAGCCAATGCAGATACACATGCCCAGTTTTGCCGAGCGCCATGGCCAAGAGCGTGGTGATGTAGCCGATCAATAGCAACACCATCGGCAGGCTGGTGAAATACGTCAGGCTTAAAAACGGTCGATATTCGTGGCGCAAAACCAGCACCAGGCCGATGCTGAAAATAAGCCCAAAAAAACCAACAATCGCCATTTCCAGCCGTCTTCGACGCAGGCCCAGAAACTGATGAATGAAAAATACGAACGCGCAAATAAAGATGGCACGCGCGAGTAGAAACGACCAGATCTGCAGCTCGAAATGAATCACCTGGGTATCGCGCATAAACAACAGCAGATAGTAGGAAAACGCCAAAAACGCCAAGCTTAGCCAACCGTACTCGTTAAACTGCCGTCGTACCATCCAGATCGTGCCCATAAAAATGGCAAACACCAGCGTGACGGTGAAAGAAATGCGGATCAGACCATGTCGAAACGTATCAAAGTAGCGAAAGCCAGGCTCTAACGTTTCTTGCGGGCCCAGATAAAACTCACTCAGCAACAGCGCCGGCCCAAAGCCGATCAGCTCCAACAACAATTCATTGGGCTCGTCGTTGCGGAGTAATTCTGGAGGCACCGGGATGAACAACGGTCTATTCACTTCCTCGGCGCGATACGACTGCCAGGGCGCGCGCACCGCAACCTTGTTGATACTCAGCTGTACATCGGCTGAAAGCCTGGGAATAAATACCGCTAATTGATCTGAATCGTCTGCTACCGCAAACGGATGCCGAATGCTCATTCGCCCAGGCTCGTCTTCTAACCGACCCTCTTTTAATGAGCTCACAAAGGTCAACGGCACCATGGTCGGTGGAGCATCCGCGCTGACTAACTCGACCTCACTAATCTTATAGTCGTCAATTTGATGGAATAAAAGGCCAAGATTGGCAATTAGCAGCAGGTAGATCGCACCACACAGCCACGGAATAGTTTTACCCAGCAGCCTGAAGCGGCTCATTTAACGATGTTCATCTGCCGCGCCCTGAATACCGCCTCGGAGCGTGAGCTGACTGAAAGTTTGTTGTAAATTTCCTGAGCGTAGCTTGAAACCGTATGCAGCGTAATGCTCATCTGCTCGGCTATTTCTTTATACGTTAACCCACGTGCCAGCAGGGTTAAGGTTTGATGCAGCCGAGGCGGTAATGGCGTTTGCATCTGTGGGCCGGTCTGATCCGCTTTGCCCGTGGTATTGCGAACATGCTGCATGATGCACTGTGCCACCGAAGCACTCAGCGGAGGTATGCCCTGCACAATATTCATCAACGACTGCTGCACATTCAAGCTGCTGTCGTGCTTAAGCAAATAACCGTTGGCGCCAAGCTGTATCGCATGAAGAATGGTTTGCTCATCGCTAAAACCCGACAGAATCACGATTTTGCTCTGCGCCGCTGACTCGTGCCGGGTAATCAATAGCTCTAATCCATTGCCATCCGGCAGCCCAACGTCAAGCAACACCACCTGCGGTTGGCTGGAGAGCAGCAGTTGCTTGGCTTCATGCAGCGTTGAGCCGGTAAAAATCGTCCCAACTAGGCCCGACTCAGCTAATTGCTTTTCTAGTTGTGTCTGCAGCCGCTGATCATCTTCAACAATCAGCATGGATTCGATTACGACGGTCATGACACGCCCTGCCTAAAGCCGGTTTTTCAGTCAGCTCCAGTGTAAGTGTTTCAACAATCCTGCGTGAGCTCATAAGTGTTCTCTAGACCCAGGGCAGTCCAATCATAGGCCAGAAGTGTCCTCTAGACCCGGGGCAGTCCACTAGTGAGGGTGACGTCATCACCAACACCGCCACCATCAACCTGCCCGGCGAACTCGTCGATGCCGATCCGTCCAACAACAGCGCGACCGATTCCGACCGATCCGGGTTATTTGCAGATAGTTTTGGGGTCGAGGTTTAACCCAGCATATTAAGCACCCAAAGAGTGTCAACCCCCAAATTATTGGGTGATGCTGCTCAAACTATTTGAGTAGGCTGATGGATGGGGCTTTTAATTGCTTGAGATCACCACTATGCCAATTCGTCCGTCGCCGCTTTCCACCGCCATACAACTGGCGCTAGCGCTTGGTCTAAGCCACAGCGTTCAGGCGCAGCCGTTTCCTGCAGAAATCGAGGTGTCCGAACTGGATGGCACGAATGGCTTTGTGCTGTTCGGTCTCACTTTCAATGGTGATGTTGGGAGCTCTGTTAGCAGCGCAGGTGATGTCAATGGTGATGGGTTAAACGACTTCATGGTCGGTGAACCCGGTGCCTATAATCCCTTTCCAGATACTGGCAATGGCCACATCGTATTCGGCTCAAACCAGAGCTTTCCGGCTACGATAAATTTAACCTTCCCCAGCTTATCTGGTATTGAAAGTTTTAGACTGCGAGGAGAGGCTCTAAATGACCGTGTGGGGCAAGTCGTAAGCGGGGCTGGGGATATCAATGGCGACGGCTTCGATGACGTCGTAATAAGTGCACCTTTAAAAGACGCGAATGAGATTGACCGATCCGGTCAAAGCTATGTAATTTTTGGCTCTGAGGTGTTTTCGCAAGACAGTATTGTCATCGCAGACATTGACGGTACCAACGGCTTTGTCATTAACGGCGACAACGTCAGGGGCGAATCGGGGAGATCATTAAGCGCTGCCGGCGATCTCAACGGTGATGGTTTCGATGACCTACTGATCGGAGCGCGGGGAAGTGTTGGCAATGATATTCCAGGCGCAGCCTATGTATTATTTGGCTCAGACGGAGAGTTTGCCACCCCTTTTGAGCTGCTAAACATCAATGGTATAAACGGGTTTGAGCTAATTCCAGAAGGGGTTGATAGTTTCGGAAATTCAGTCAGCTCTGCCGGTGATATCAATGGTGATGGTCTGGTTGATTTGGTTGTCGGTGCTTATCGGGCAAATCCAGACCCCTTCGGCACCGGGCGTAGTTACGTTGTTTTTGGTAGCGACCAACCCTACCCCAATCCATTCCCGGTGGCCAGCCTGAATGGCAGCAACGGTTTTGCCATCGACGGCTTGACATCTTCCAGCTCAGGCTTTGCGGTAAGCAACGCAGGGGATTTCAATGCCGACGGCATTGACGACCTGATGATCGGCGCACCAATCGCAGATCCGAATAATATCAATGCGGCTGGCAGCACGTACGTGATATTTGGATCAACATCAGGATTTTCTACACCGCTTGATCTATCCACAATTAACGGCATTAATGGCATTGTGATCAATGGCGAAGCGCCTTTGGATAATTCAGGTATATCAATCAGTAGAGCTGGTGACATTAACGGCGACGGCATTGATGATCTGATTATTGGCGCACCCACCAATACCGGTGCGGGCAGGACTTATATCGTTTTTGGCTCCGACGGTCCTCTCCCCAGCCCGCTTCAGTTAGCCACACTGAACGGTAGCAACGGTTTTGCTATCAGTGGCGCACAAGAAGGCGATAGGTTTGGAAGCGAAGTCAGTAATGCCGGTGATATTAATGGCGATGGCATCGACGACCTGATCATTGGCGCACGCACTGCCATCAGCTCCTACAGCGGCAGTTACTACGCAGAAAGAAATGGACTTGCGTATGTTGTGTTTGGCCGACCCTCTATTGATTTGGCCATCAGCAAGACAAATAGCCAAGACTTTGTCGACCCGGAAGGCTCGGTCACCTACGTGATTGATGTCAGCAATCCCGGCCCGGTCGATGTGGTGGGCGCGATCCTGAGCGATATTCTGCCGTCTACCTTGAACAGCGCTAACGCCACATGGTCGTGCAATGTGGCGGTCGGTACCGTGTGTCCCAACGCGAGCGGCACCGGAAATCTTAATGAAACGGTCGATCTGCCAGAGGGTTCAAGCCTGAGCTACAGCATCACCGCCGATGTGGTGGCCGAAGAAGGTGAGCTGATCATTAATACCGCCACCATTAATTTGCCTGGCGAACTTGTTGATGCCGACCCGGCCGATAACAGCGCCACCGATTCCGACCCAACCGGGCTGTTTGCAGACAGCTTTGAACAAGAGGCTTGAATTATGCGCATTTTCGCGAGACTCAGACAAGCTACAGCATGAGTTATTGGCGAGCTCACAATAAGCAGTGCTTTAATAACAAAATAAGCTTGCGTGTAGAAACCTGTGAATAACTGTATGCGGGCGCGACGGCACCTCTGCGGGCTGCTTCGGCTCGGCTTGAGCTAAGGAACCTCTGAACAACTATGCTCGGGCGCGACGGTTCTTTGCGGGAGGCTTCGGTTCGGCTTGGGCGAGCGTTGTTTGGTCATTCCAAATAAGCGAGTCCGCTTCTGATCACAATCGAGGCGGAGGCCCTGCAAAGGCGCGTCCCATATGGGTTTCGCCGGAAAAATCGCATCTCGCGCGTTGCGCCACTCGGCCGTAGCTACGGCTACTGTCACGCGTGCCGCACCCCACGATCTGCGGCTTTTCCGACTGAAACGCGACCCGATCATAATTATTCAGAGGCTCCCTAAGGAACCAGAAATCATTGCAAATCTAATCATCATGACCTCAGACTGATGCGCTGCGTTTTGACAGCCAAAGAACAAGCAGCATCCCGAACAGCAGCAGAACAATGCCGTATTGACTCAACGCAGGAACCGGCACGGCCTCAATCAGCAGCTCAGGACACTCTGCATCCGTCGCTGGCTGACTCAGAAACCCGCTGTAGTTGACGTCTCCAGTTCCGCCGTTAGCAAAATCCACCACTTGATCTCCCGTTCCGTTCGGATTCCCCGGGTGAGTAGGGCCTGTGGCACTGTCCCAGAAATTGGCACCTGCTGGTAGCGCTGAACCCTGTGCCAATTCAAGACCCGCCTCGGTATTGCCGATAAAGTTCGAGCAGTACACTGCGGCGAAATCATCGCGCTCGATCTGTATCCGCAGGCCGGTGCCATTGAATTCGACATTAGCCGTTTCAATCAACAGATTCCCATTGGAAAAAAGGTCCATTCCAACGTCACTGCCGCTGGCGCTAACATTACTTAACGTTGCTGTGGCCAGGTCAGACATCGCCAATCCCACCGACGCGTTATTGGTGCTACTGATATCGTCCAGTACCACATCAAGCAACACGCTGGATTCAGCAAAAACCCCGATATCATTTCCATCAAACTGGCTGTTGACCAAGGTGTAATCGGGCACAAACCCCGCTTGATTTTCCAACAGCGCCAGCCCGGCTACAAGATTGTCATCGGCCTGCAGGTCATCCATGACAGCCCGGTGGGCTGAAACCACAATACCCGTGCCATCAACCGGCGGAGTACCCGACATTGTCTGGCTTTCAAACGCCTGCACCCGGGTCATTAATGCTTCTTCGGCAATCACCAATACACCGCTTTGATTACCCAGCGCTGCACTATCATTCAATTCCACTTGCTGAGACTGAATCAACATCCCTGAGCTGGCGTTGTCGTTGGCAATCAAGCCATCCAGCTCAGCCACTCCGGTGCTTGACAAAATGCCGATTCCAACGTTGCCATTGTTCTCTGCCAGTACCATTTCAGCAACCAGGTTCCCGGCCGCATTGCCCCCGAAAACAGCCGCATCGCCTTCGAGTGAAACGACTCGATTCGGCGGCTGCCAGACGCCAGTAGCGGTAGCGTTGGTTGAGGGCTGGCAATCATCCGGCCCATAGATGATGACAGCGCCATTCAATTGATTCTGACTGGCAGTCAGATCGCCGATATCGGCTTGCTGGCAGACAAAAAACTGAGCGCCGGTTTCGTTTTGCGACGCTTCAATATTCTGCACGGTCAGATTTTCTGACACGCCTAGCAAGATGCCATCATCCGTATTTTGATTGGCCGTCAACTCGTTTCCGGTGGCACTACCAATAATGTCCATTACGAGCCCATTGGCTCCGTTCATGCTTGCTGTAATTCGCGTCAACGATGCATCGCCCTCAACAACGCCTACCAGGCCGCTGGAGGCAGCGTTCTGAACCACCAGATCAGCAATCGTCAAATTACCTATCATTGAGATGCCCAGCGCTGCTGTATCGGGCGAGGTCATTGCAAGTCCGTTCAAAAATATATTGCCTTCGAACGGCATCATTTCCCCAGTGCTCAAGCCCGTTCCTGTGCCGGGCCCGCCGATCGCCCCGGGATCAATAAGAACGCCGCTATCGGTCGCCCCTCCCGCTGCACTGAGTGCCTGAATCAGGAGACTACCCGGACCTTCGCCGATCGCCGATCCCATCAGACTTAAATCAACGCTTTCCGCATATACCCCGGGAAAAACGCCAACCTCGGCAAACCCGGGGCCGGCATTGTTGATCGCCTCCTGAATGGTTGTAAAGCAGGGCGAAAACCCGGAGCAACTGGACGTTGGATCGGCAAAAACGGTCGCGGCCGCTTTCGCGACCGGGGCTTGTGCCGAAATGATCAGGGCTAACACCATGCACTTGGTGTTCAAAACAGCTCGCAGGATCCGAAACATTGATTTTCCTTCGCAGTGTGGGCATTTACGAGTTCAATGCCAACAGCTTTCAATACCGCACATTCAGCCGCATGGTTGAGTGATTACTTGCCAGTCATGGCAAAAGCCCACCGAACATGTGAGCGCTTCGCCGGGGTTGGACGATCCATGTGCGGTTGAGCGCTCGACCAGCATTAACAGGATTGAATGAACAGCCTCGCCAAAAAGTGGATTGAGCCGGATGACGAGCCGCTCTATACTGGTCCTACCTTTGAGGGCCATGTTGTCAAGTTCATGAATCAGTCGCTGGAATCGACGGCCTCGTTACTGCAGCGCGTGGTGAACGACGATGACGCGGCGCGTGAGCAGCTGTGCCGCCAGTTCCTGCCGATCATGACGCGCTGGGCGCATGGGCGGCTACCAAACTATGCCCGCGACCTGTCGGACACTCAGGATCTGGTTCAGCTGGCGCTGATCCGCGCGCTTGACCAGGTCGAACAGTTCGACGCCCTGCGCGAGGGCGCCTTTCTGGCCTATCTGCGCAAGATCATGCTGAACAATATCCGAATGGAAATCCGGCGGGTGACCCGGCGCAACAAGCATGGTTTTTCGGACTCCGAGCTTGAACCCAAGGATCCAGATGCGTCCGTCGTCAGCCAGGTCATAGGGCTGGATGTATTGGAACGCTACGAGGAAGGCTTGATGACACTGACCGAAAAAGCGCGTGAAGCGGTTATCTTGCGCGTCGAGTTTGGTTATTCGTTTTCCGAAATTGCGTTGGCCACCGATACCCCATCGGCCAACAGCGCGCGCATGCTGGTATCGCGTGCGCTGGTTCAACTGGCCGAGAACATGGAATGAAATCATCCGATCCGAAATCCACCGATCGCGCAAAACAAATTCTGCATCGGTTGGCTGAGTCCAGCGACTCGCTGGAAGTATCCGGCACGAAAAGCAATCCCGCCCAGATCGCCAAGCGCCTGGAGCAAATCGAGCAGTTGTTTCTGCTGCATGGCGGTGAAAGAAAAAACCACCAGGGCCCGGCTTCCGATCAGATCCTGTTTGAGTGGGGTCATCTGCAGGTCATCGGCTCGCTCGGTGAGGGCAGCTTTGGCGAAGTCTATCGAGCCTACGACCGAATCCTGGATCGGGAAGTTGCGCTCAAGCTATTAAAAGACCACCACAACCGCCCGTTTCAGTCGCAGCTGTTTCTGCATGAAGCCCGCCAGCTGGCGCTGGTGCGTCATCGCAATGTGCTGGCCGTGCATGGCGCAGCGATACATGACAGCCGTGCCGGCCTGTGGACCGATCTGATCGAAGGCGACAGGGCACATGATGACGCCCATCGCGAATTGTGGTCCGAACTTGAGCCGGCCTTGGAATTGATTGAGTCCATGGCGCATGCTCTGCAGGCCGTGCATGCTGCCGGGCTGATTCACAGCGACATCAAGCCAGCCAATATCATGTGTGATCAAACCGGCACCTGGATTCTGATGGACTTTGGCGCCAGCCTGGATCATCGCGCGTCCGATCAGGCCCCTAACATGACCTCAGGCACGCCGCTGTACATGGCGCCAGAGGTTGTGCTTGGTTCGGCACCTTCAGTCGAATCAGACCTGTACTCGCTGGGCGCAACGCTGTACAGGATACTTCTAGGCCAGTCACCAAACACTGCTGACGATTGGCACTCACTGAAAATACAACATGAGACCGGACAGGCACCAGCATCGGCTCGCAGTTCAGGAACGCTGGATCGGCGAATCGGAGAACTGATCGACAAACTGATGTCCTGTTCAGCGAATCATCGACCCGGCCTGAAGGATGTACTCAAATCCCTCCAGGCTATTCGCGAAGCTCCACAACGACGCTTTCGCCAATTTGCGTTGAGTAGCATCGCAGGACTTCTCGTGCTCGGGCTCGGCTTCACCAGCATTGGGTTTTATCAGGCCAATCAGGCGCGCATTGAGGCCGAGACGGAGCAGCAAAATACGCTGGCGGTCAATCAGTTCTTGCAGCGCGTGCTGGCTACACCAACCACGACCGGCCGGATCCGCGACATGACGGTTGAAGCGATGCTGCGCCAGGGAGCCGAGGACATCACTTCGTCGCTGGCCAATCAACCCGCGGCGCGCGTGGTTGTGCACCGGGTGTTGGCCGAGTCATTCAATACGCTACGCCTGCCGCAGCTGGCGAACGGTCAGATCTCAATCGCTCGTGATGTCATTTCCGCACACAATCTTTCGATGCCAGCCATCGAGCGGGATCTGGACTTGACGGAGATCCGCGCCGAAGAGTTTTCCAATCGGCATGAAGAAAGCATCGAATTGGCGCAGCGCTTCGTTGATCAATATCTGGAAGCGCTTGGTGAACATCACAAGGACATCCGCTGGGCCTATCTGATCCAGGTCACCAACAGTTTCAGCCTCGGCCAATATGAGCAAGCCGAAGCACTGATGCGTCAGCATTTCCTCGAAATTCCGGAGCCCGAGACTGCAAGCGATCACTTCGGTTACGAATTGCTCAAGGCATGGGCCATCCTGCACGGCGGTCAAGGCCGATTCAAGAAAGCCGCGGATTCAGCGGAACGAGCGCTGGACTGGCTGGAGCGCTTCCCTAACACCAGGCCGGTGGACCGCGGCGGAGCCCTGACCATGGTTGCGCTGAGTCAGGCTCGTATGAACCAGCCTGAACGTGCGGTCGAAGTTTTCCAGGAACTGCTCCCGGTACACGAGCGCATGTTTGGCGTAGCGTCGAGCGAATACATCAGGAGCCTAACCAATCTGGCTGGGATGCAGTATCAAGCAGGTGATGTGGCCGGCTCAGGTCGAACGTTGGAATCGGCTCGTGAAGTGATCCGCGACTATCCGGATGCGATTTCATCCGATCATCAACTCTTGGTCTCAATGAATCTGGCCAATGTGTTGAATGCGACCGGACAGTCCGAACGCGCCGAAGCCCTGATGCGCAAAATGCATGAACAGGCCATAGCGTTATGGGACCCGGCTCACCAGCACGTGGTGACCTTGGAATACAACCTGGCCGAGCTGCTTAGCCAACAGACCCGGTTCGATGAAGCGCGAATAGTGGCCGAGCAGACGCTGGCGACCAAGCGCGATGCGTTCGGTGATAACCATCCGCTGACGCTGTTGACAATGGATAATCTGGCCGTGGCGCTGGCCGGTCTGGGCCAGCACGACGAAGCATTAACCCTGCATAATCAGGCACTGGATGCGCTGGCCGATCAATTGGGCACCGAGCACCCCTTCGCGCTGCTGGTCGAGCGGCATCGAATGGCCACTCTGCAGCAATGGTCGCCTGAGCAGGTCACGCCAAACAGGATTGCGGCACTTGTTCAGCGGCATGTAGCCGAGCTGGGTCCAGATCATCCTGATACCCAGAAAGCACGCCTTCTATTGGGACAATCGGCCAAGTAGATTCTGATGTTGTTCCATCTTAAGTTGATCGAATGCAGACAGAAGCAAATCGGCTTCTGACTGGAAACGAAAGCACCATTCCTTATTCGATGTGCGTTAATTAGAAGCTGCGGCATTTATCATCGTGAACAACTTAATACAACTCGAGCGAGAGGTGAATACGATGAGAAAAATTAGGCTGATTGCCTGTGTGGTCGCACTGTCTACAGGCTGCACAATCACCGACGAGGAGTCCATCACTTTGGACGTGACTGCGCCCAACTTGACCATCATGGTCAATAATAAAATCGCCTATTCAAACCTTCATTCGAACTGGCAACCCATCAGCTGTGACGACGGCACTATTCCAGGCTTTGTACCGGACGGCTCTGGAACACAAGGAGTAACTGTACCGCTCGATGAGGACCTGCTGACGCCTGTGTTTCCGGTAGATATCGAAGTGCTGGCTGGGGACCCCGGATCTGGAATACGAAGAATACGCGTGGTAACTCCACCAGGGCCGGTCACAAGTGACGATGCACAAGCCACTTCCTACGGTCAATCCTTTTCCGAAGTGCTTAAAAACTATGTGCCCCCGTATGCAAGTGCCCGGGCAATTACCTACCGCTACAGTCAGCAGAATACCAGCAAGATTCGACATGATTTCCAAGCAAGGGACGGCGCAAATCCGTGGCATGAATATCGATTCCAGATTGACATCGCGCCGGAATCCGACGTGTGTCCCTGACGCTGACAATCAGTCAGAAGGCGTTATGACCTCGATTGAGGCGTACTCCATCCGCAGCAGAGGGCTGAAACCATCGGGCCAGCATGGCTTGCCCTGGTAATGACCGGGGACAAACCAACGCGAAGGATGAGGGAAATAATGGTTGGTCGTTAGTCCCAGCCGGGCCCCGCAAGCGCAACTCGCATTCTGGCAATGCCTTGTTGATTACTACTCGATACGCAGCACCAATTCAACCCGGCGGTTGAACGAACGGCCCGACTCGCTGCGATTGCTGGCCACCGGCGAATATGGGCCGACGCCGTGAGCTGACAGCCGGCTGGTATCAATGCCGCGTTCGACCAGTGCGTCTGCCACACCCGAAGCGCGATCGCTGGACAAGGTCAGGTTGGCCTGTAAATCACCGGTATCGTCGGTATGGCCGACCACGTAATAACGGGTATCCGGGTTGGCGCTCAAATACGAGACAATAACTTCCAGCGCGTCCGCCGACTCGGGCCGTAGGACCGCGTTGCCGGTTTCGAAGAAAATGCCGTCCAGCACCGAGCGGCCTTCGTCATTCAGGCGCGCTGACAATAACGCTTCAGACAGCGTCACGGTATCGGCTTTACGCTCGGCCGACTCCAGCACATCGACTGAGTACAGACCGCGCTCGGCGCTGATGATGATCATCACGTGATAGGTCCGGTCGGCGAGCGTTTTACGGGCCGACAGGTAGTGCTCGGCCCAGCCCAGAAGATATACGTCGGTGCTCATCGGGAATGAGTCGTAGCCGCGTTGCCGAAACAAGCCCGTATTCTGATAGGTTGGTGGAACGCTCAGCGTCAGGTTGCAGTCCGGAGCACGGCAGTCAAGCAGTATCTCGAACCCGCCTTGCTCCAGCGCATCCAGATAGCTGCGATAGACCTCGAATGGTGTCACGCCTTCCGGTCGCCGATAGATATGGCTGACCAGCGCACCTTCCTTGGTTTCCACCGTCGCGATATTGCGCGCTTGAAGCGGCGGCACCAACAGCGGTAATTCTGCAAACCGCGTCTCATAGCTTCCTACGGGCTCGCTGCCTTCAAACGGCGAGATCAGCGCTGCTTGAGCCAAAGCGCTGATTGGAAAAAACAACAGGGCTAATAGCCCAAATGAACATATTCTTTGTAGTTTCATGGCCTGACTCCTATCAGATTGGACTGCAATAGTTCAGCGTACGGATCAATCATGCGTAGCGCCAGAAAATTCAGGATCAGCTCAGCTGACATATTGATGAGCTGTATTTGATTTAACGATAAGCATCAACTTTTTTGGCCAGGAAATCCAGCTCCGCACGTTAGTTATAGATAGAAACCAGGAATTTCAGCGGTTGGCACATATAGAAGCGTTTGCATGGATTCAACGTGCTGAGGTGCCGAAGTACTACCAAACATAGGTAAACAACATGCGTCATTTACTTGATATTCGACTATTTTCTGCTGTTTGCATTGGCTTGATGCTAATGATTTCGGATTCTGCTTCCGCGGACCGAAACATCACGCGTTCCTGCACAGGAATCTATGGTGCAGAAATTGATCGGGTAAACGGCAACAGGACGGCTAGAAATACAGAATCAGCTTTTTTCGCTGAGTTTTCAGGCCGTGGTGGCTGCCGAAAAATCAATCGTAACAAGTGCCGTCGCAACGCGATGAGTGCAATTTTTAAATGCGGGACGGGCCAATGGCGACTCCGCACGAGTACGGATATCCCTCGAGACTGCACGGGCAACAATATCGAAGGTTACGCCATAACTAATTTCGACAGCCAGATGACGGCGGCAATTTGCAACCACCCTGCAGTCGCGTCGGGCGATGAAGTCGAAGCTCGAGTTTTTGTATCCTCCTACGGCTCGACTGGCTGTGGCGGCGATCGAGCCCTGGGTTTTCAAGGCGCCTCAATACTATTCCCGGTTCCACCGGCTAGCAGAGGCGATGCCGAAGATGAGGCCTCGACTGTGTTAGGCAGCGTAACCATGACCTGCGGTGATACGCGAGAAATGGTAGCTGAGGCGGCCCCCGTAACATCAACACGTTCAGTATCGGGGAGTGATCGCACAACAGGATCCGAAGACGCTTCCAGCCGGCCTGGAACCAGCGCTATGAGTAGTCGGCTGACAGCACGAACTGCAGTCGCTGAATCGCGCAGCACTACAGCTTGTCATGATGCAGTTCAAGGCCAGATTGCCTGGGATTACAACGGTAATACCAGCTGGGGTAGCAGCAATCTCGATCGCCTTTGCTCTGGTGCGGAAACATCTATACAGCCAGCGAAATGTTTTGAGCAGGTCATGCATGGAGGCGTGAGCTGGGGCGGCGGCACCAACTGGCAGTGGGCGAACGTACTGGACTTGTGCGAAGGCACCACGGATGCGAGTGCCACCATCTCTTGTTTTGAACGAGAAAAAAGAAGTGGCTGGCAGAGTGCGATAGAAACATGCTCGAACTAAACATGAAGATTGAATAAGCGATAGCCCTTTGAATACTGAATATATAAAGCGCCAAATTTCGATACATCGGGTATAAGCAATCGAGTGGTTTCAAACACAATTTGGCTGTTCCGGTTTTATACCAATTGCCGGATTCAAGCTGTAAGGAGACAACACCCATGATAGGAATCCCCGGAAAAACAACAGTTGCCGCACTCATTTTGCACAGCGTTGCACTATGGACACTGCCGACCGGCGCGCTGATCGCTCAGCAGAAAGCCGAAGAAATCAAGCCTGTGGTCCGGCCGAATGTACAAACTGTGAATCCATCGATTCGCAGGGAAGCATTAAAACCACAGACCCTGAATAAAGCCCAGTTAAGCCCTAGCGAACACCAAGCCATTCTTCGCGCACACAACGCCAGGGTTCAGGCTACAACGGTCGGGCCTACCGCCCGACCGGGCACAGCGTCAACAACTCAGAACCACCAATTCAACGAATCCCAATACGACTGTGACGATAGCAACCCGTTAGCTCATCCTGGCGCTCAAGAGGTTTGCGATGGTTTCGATAACAATTGCGATGGCGACATTGACAAGGATGTGACCAATCGGTATTTCCTGGATGCCGATGGCGATAGCTGGGGCGATGCCAACCGCACGCTTATGGCCTGTGACCGCCCAGATGGCTATGCCGCACGGCCGAATGACTGTGATGACACCAACCTGATTATCTACCCAGGTGCTGCTGAAATACCCGGTAACGGGATCGATGAAAACTGTAACGGCCGCGATGATTGAGGAGCATTCAATGAAACCATTCAGACTGTTTGCTTACGTGCTACTGATTGCCTGGGCTTCCACGTACAACAGTGAAATCCAGGCCGACGCCCGCTCGGATGCCAGTGCATTCTGTTCGGAGTACAACCGGGAAAAAGGCGTCAATATGTGCGCACAGCAACGATGCCCTTGCGGCCGGGCGACCACGGAAGTTGAACGGTTTGATGCATCGGGACTCAAGATTTCAAGATGTGCCTGCGTCAACAAGCGCCAGCTGGCTGCCTGGGAGGCCGAACGGCTTGCCTCGATGTGCAAAACAAACACCGACTGCAACGACGGCATCTGGTGCAACGGCGAAGAAACCTGCAGCGCCGGACAGTGCCAACCGGGCATACCGCCCTGTGGAGAAGGCGTCCGGTGTGATGAGATTACCGATCGTTGCGGCGCAGCGCCATGCCAGGACAATGATGGTGATGGCTATACCGCAATGGCTTGCGGCGGCAACGACTGCGACGATAATGATGCCCGCCGGTACCCGGGAAATATTGAACAATGCGATGCGCGAGGCATCGATGAGGACTGCGATCCAACCACAGTGGGCAGTCTCGACGCTGACGGTGATGGGTTTATTTCATCCGAGTGCAAGTAACATGCAATGCAGTCTTAGGAAACCTCTG
>JGI12109J20283_10012103_pt1 | contig 15790 bp, 14 predicted proteins | sample ElkSlonscriptome_12_FD_20283 | JGI IMG/M metagenome (IMG submission 20283)
ACATCTCGACAACCAAACCGCCAAGTTCACGGTAGAAATTGACCCGGTTCGCCTGGATAAAGCCAAAAAAGCCGCCGCCAAAAAATTGGCGAAGCGGGTGAACATCCCAGGCTTTCGTAAAGGCAAGGCACCTTATCGCATCCTGGTGCAGAATGGCCTTGAACCGCAAATCCTCAACGATGCCATTGATAACCTCAGTCAAGAAATCTACCGGGAAACGCTAGAACAATCTGATATAGAACCCTATGGCCCCGGCTCATTTGAGGATTTTGAGCTAGAGCCGCCGACTTTCATTTACACCGTCCCATTACAGCCCGCTGTTGAACTCAATGATTATGCTGATGTACGCGTGGATTTTGAGTTGCCAGAAGTCAGCGATGAAGACGTAGATGACGCGCTGCGTCGTCTGCAAGAGCAGGAAGCACTCGTTGAGGAAAGCGAGGAACCGCTTGCTATCGGTAATCGTGTGACGGCAGACATCCATAGCGAGTTTGTGGATGATCCCGCTGAGGTTGATGATGGCGACGATTCAGATGCCGATGCCGATGCTGAAGCGGACGAAGGTGAGGATGAGACCCACATCCCGATGGCGGGTGATGGCTTTATCCATGAGCACGATGCTGTGTTCCGCCTTGACCCGGAAAATGAACCCATCTTACCGGGTTTCAATGAAGCGATGGTCGGCGCGGAAGTTGACAGCGACCTTGAGTTTGAGTTGACAGTTCCTGACGATCATGAAGAATACGAGGATATTCAGGGCCGTAAGATCAAGTTTCAAATTCACGTCAAGAAAATAGAAAGCATGACTCTGCCGGACATCAATGATGAGTTTGCGGCACGGATCAGCGAAGAGGAAGAGGACGAGCCGCTTACACTACTCGAACTGCGTGACAAAATCCGCGAGAGTATCGAGCAGCAACTGAGCGAACAGGCCAGTCAAGAGTACGCCAATAAGGTGCTTACTGAGATGGTCGAACGGGCGGAAGTATCTTATCCGCCGGCCATGCTCGAAGATCAGATTGACTCCATGCTCGAAGATTTGGATCAGCGGTTGCGGCAGCAGGGGATGAACCTGGATAACTACATGCAGATCACGGGTAACAGCCGTGATGACCTGCGTGAGCAGTACCGCGAAAGTGCGGCCACTGTGCTATCTCGCTCCCTGGTATTGAGTGAAATTGTCAAGCAGACAGAACTTCAGGTCACCGAAGCACAAGTTCAGTCTCGTATTGATGACATGGTGGCGCAATTTGGGGCGCAGGCGGCACAGTTACGCTCTATGTTTGATACGCCGCAGATGCGTTCAGCAATGGTCAACGATATTGTGCAGGATTCTGCATTTGAACTCATCCGTCGCATTGGTAAGGGCGAGGGCGTAGAAGATTACCTGGCCGAGCTTGAAGCTGAGCAGACCGCCTACGAGGAAGCGCAGGCTGCGGCTATCGCAGAGGCAGAAGCTGCCGCCGAAGCCGAGGAAGCCGAAGAAGAGCCGGTGGTGGTTGATGCCGAGTTCAAAGATGTGGAAAGTGCTGACGACGCCGAAGTTACCGAAGCCGAGGAAGCCGAAGAAGAGCCGGTGGTGGTTGATGCCGAGTTCAAAGATGTGGAAAGTGCTGACGACGCCGAAGCTACCGAAGCCGAGGAAGTCGAAGAAGAGCCAGTCGCTGAAGTTGAAGCGGATGATACCGACGCAGACGACGATGAGGCCGCTGCTGAGGACGACACCGAAGCAGAACAATCTGCTGAAGTTGAAGCGGATGATACCGACACAGACGACGAGAGCAAAAGCACAGACTAGCTTCAGGCTAGTGTGTGGTAAATAAAGCATAACGAATTTACCTGTAGGCGAAAGCAACCCGAAAGGAGATCGGTACGAGGGCAACAGATCCCTTCTACCCATGCTATGAACAACTTCCAGAATGTCATCCCAATGGTTATTGAACAGGGCAGCCGTGGTGAGCGGGCCTACGATATTTATTCGCTGTTGCTGAAGGAACGTATTGTGTTCGTCGGCACTGGCATTAACGATCAAATGGCAAATTTGATTGTGGCGCAATTGCTATTTCTGGATCGTGAAGACCCTGACCGGCGTATTTCGATGTATATCAACTCCCCTGGTGGTGTTGTTTACGCTGGCCTGGGTATTTATGATACAATGCAAGCAATCAACGCCGATGTAGCCACCACTGCCGTCGGCCTGACGGCTAGCTTTGGTACGGTACTGCTGGCTTCTGGTACGGCTAAGATGCGTACAGCACTGCCACATGCAACCATCCACATGCACCAACCGCTGGGCGGCGCACAGGGGCAGGCATCGGATATTGAAATCCAGGCCCGTGAGATCAACCGCTTGAAGAAGTTGTTGAACAACATCTTCGTGACCCACACCGGCCAGGATTACGAGAAAATCGAGAGCGATACAGACCGTGACATTTACTTCAGCGCGGAGGAAGCGGCTGAATACGGTCTGATAGACAATGTACTCAGTCTCGAAGAGTTAAAGGAAAACAGCAAGTGAGTTATATGCCGACTGGCAACCACAAATGTTCGTTCTGTGGGCGCAGCCATGATGAGGTCGAACGCCTTATCGCTGGACCTGACGGCGTCTTCATCTGCAATTACTGCGTTGAGCTGTGCCACAGCCTACTAATTGACGAAGAGCTAGCACAGCCGAAGCAAACTGAATTCCAGGTTGCCAATCTGCTGTCACCGCGTGAAATCATGACCAAGCTCGATGAATATGTCGTCGGGCAGAACCATGCTAAACGGGCACTGAGCGTGGCCGTTTACAATCACTACAAGCGTATCCAATCCGACAAAACGGTAGACGGCATTGAGTTGGAAAAGAGCAACATCCTGATGCTGGGGCCAACGGGTAGCGGCAAAACGTTGCTCGCGCAGACCCTGGCCCGTGTGCTCGATGTGCCATTCTGCATCGCCGATGCAACCGCGCTGACGGAAGCCGGTTACGTGGGTGAAGATGTGGAGAACATCCTGCTGCGTCTAATTCAGGCAGCGGATGGTGACATCCAACGGGCGGAGCGCGGTATCATCTACATTGATGAGATTGACAAAATCTCGCGCAAATCCAACGATAACCCCTCCATCACCCGTGACGTATCCGGTGAGGGTGTGCAGCAAGCCCTGTTGAAGATCATCGAGGGCACAACTGCCAATGTGCCGCCGCAAGGTGGGCGCAAGCACCCGCATCAGGAATTCTTACAGATTGACACGAGCAACATTCTGTTCATCTGTGGTGGAACGTTCGCCGGTATTGAAGAAGTCATCGGTAAGCGTGTGGGTACCAAGGGTGTGATGGGCTTCGGCGCAGCCAGTCAACGCCAAAATCTGGATCGTTCTGGCCTACTGCGTGCAGTCACCCCGGATGACCTGATGATGCACGGTCTAATCCCGGAATTGGTTGGGCGTTTACCCGTGCTGGTTAGCATTGATCCGCTGGACCGTGAAGCCCTGCTCAAGATCCTGATAGAGCCGAAGAACGCGCTGGTTAAGCAGTATAAGCATCTGCTGAGCCTGGATAACGTCGAACTGGAATTTGCACAGGGTGGCCTGGAAGCCGCTGTGGACCTCACCATGCAGCGTGAGACCGGTGCCCGTGGCCTGCGCTCTATCATTGAGAAGTGCCTGATGGACGTGATGTTCGAAATCCCCAGTCGTGACGACATCCACCGTATTGTGATCACCGATGAGGTGGTCAATGGTACAGGTGAGCCGCTGATTTATGACACGGATGATCAGCAGTTGAAGTGGGACGATGATGGGTCGCTGATACCAGCCGCCTAACACCCACAACTTGTAATGTAAAAAACACATCAGGGACACGCAGGCCGTGTCCCTGTTTGATTCTTGCGGTTATTCCGCCGTATCTGCGGGCACAAAGCGTACATAGTACATGACCGGCCATAGCTTGCCGGTGATGTAGAAGTTTTCGCCATCGTAGGCGATGCCATTGAGTACATCCCCGCTGATTTCATCCGGGGCGCGTAGCTGAGAGGCGTCTATGCGCTGGTCAATAACGCCGGTGGCCTTGTCAAAGCGCATGATGTAATCGGTCTGCCATACATTCGCGTAGATGTGGTCGTCCACACATTCGAGTTCGTTTAATCGTTCCACCGGGCGGTTATCCAGGGTGACGGTATAGGTTTCTACTGCCTCGAAGGTATCCGGGTCGCGGCGGGTAATCTGTGCTGAGCCATCACTCATATACAGGTCACTGCCATCGTAACACAGGCCCCAGCCCTCGCCCTCATAGTTGAACACATTCGTGACCTCAAAGGTTTCCAGATCGTATTCGATGGCGGTGTTTTCCCGCCATGTGATCTGAATCAGCCGATTATTGATGCGGGCCAACCCTTCGGCAAAGAAGGCTTCTTGCAGGCCGACGATACGCAGGACGTCACCTGTTTCGGGGTCCACCTGCCGTAAGTCGGATTCACCATATAACCCGGTACTCTCATAGAAGGTGCCTTCGTGTAACAGTAGGCCCTGCGTAAAGGCTGCGGTATCATGTGGGAAGCGGTCAATAACCTCTGGCACCAGTTCGGCTGGACTTTGATAGTTGCCCAGATCACCGGCTAAGGTATTGATGGTCACCCCCACTGGGCTATTGCTGAAGACTGCTGAGGTGTTTTCCCCATATAACTCACGCATCAAAAAGGCGGTACTGTAATGGTTGATCAGGTCGTGGGCGCGGTCCATATCCCACACCGAGTCGGAGCAACTGCTGAAAAAGCCCATGTTGATCGCCAGATCACCGCATTTATCCACAAACAGGTAATGCCCGCCATTGGCGAATGTAATCAGGGTGCGGGGCGAGCTGCTCATCCGCTGGAAGATGGGGATGGCATCCCGATTCGGTGGTGTGACTTGGTCATTGCTGCCGTAGATAATGAGGGTCGGCGTGTTGTGGGCCGCTAAGGTTGTCCGGTCAAGGATGGGTTCGTTCCAGGGGGCCATTGCGATAGTGGCAGCAATCCGTGGGTCGCTTATGGCGGGCCATGCCTGCCTGGTGTCGAAGTCCTGCCCGACGGCCTCAACCATATCGGGGGCATTTTCTAGCAGGAAGCAAACGCCACCCTGGGTAACACCGCCGCAAGTCTGCGCCAGTTGGCTCAGGTTCAGGCGTAAACCCGCCGCAGCCAGGGCAGTATACCCGCCAAACGAATGCCCGGTAGTCGCGATGCGTTCGGTATCAATCAATCCGGCTAGCTCACCATCGGCGTTGAGCGCATCTGCAAAATCAATAATGCGCAGTATATCCTGTGGGCGTTGGACGAAATTCGCGGCCAGGGCCTCTGTGAAGGGGTCGGCGTTTAACGAATCCAGCAGGGTATTGGTGGTATGGTCAACGGCCATGACCACAAATCCATGTGACGCCAGATGTTCGGTGAAATATAAGCTCTGATAGCGAAAGCCACCGCTCCCGTGTGAGAAGATTACGAGCGGGTAGGGGCCAGCATCAGCAGCGGGTTGCGCATCGATTAGAGCTTGCCCGTAGAACTGAAACAAGCCCAGGTTGTAAACGGCCTCTTCGGGTTGTTCATCGGGGTTGATGGCCGGGTACCAGACCGCCAGGTTAAGCGGACGTGCATCGTCCTCAAGGATGTAATCTTGTGTGCCGACGGTGTAGGGGCCACGCTGGGCAAATTCGGGGGCATCAGGGCGTGGCTGGGCCGTGCTGATTAAGCTAGATGGCACGAGTATCAGTAACACCAAAAGGACGAATAAGGTCAATCGGTTCAAAAGTCACGCTCCTAAAAATGGGCAAATAACGTGCCGGTAATCTTAGCGAGTTTAATCGGGGATGACTACGGTCGCTCTACCACCGACGGCATCCTTAAAGGCCTGCATATCCACCCGTGATGCGCCTTCGGGGTTATCATCACCCCAGTTGCTGGGAATGACCCAGCGCGGGCGCATCTTCTTGACCGCTTCGACGGCACCGTCTACATCCAGTGCGCCATGCCCATTGATCGGTAAAATGGCAATATCCGGTTGAATACGTTCCATCTCGCGGGTATATTCGCTATTGCCTGCGTAGTAGATGTCATAGAAGTTGAGTGAAATCAGAAAACCCAGCCCGCCTGCTTCCTTTGGGTAGCGCATGCTTTTGACCGAATAGGCCGGTATACCCTTGATGCTGGCGCGATCAAATGTCATGCTTTGCCAGGGCCGCAGGATTTTGGTATCTTCAATGCGGGTTTTGACGGCGTCGTTGCCGAGTAATATCGTATCCGGGCCATGGAGTTTGTCGATGTCCGCCTCGGAGCAGAAATCATAGTTGTCGTGGCTCAGCAAAATCACGTCTGCATGGAAGGTGCTGCGGACGACCCGCCAGGGGTTGATATAGATAAGTGGCGGTCCCTGAATTAAAAAACCACCGTGCCCTAACCATTGAATGCGATCAATCATACGGGTGTGCTCCATTCGGCGTGCGATCATGTGTACTGTAGCGAATGTTGTTGGTCGCCTCAAGTCGATTTGTGATAACTATACGTCCTTTTGTATAATACAAAAATTGAAGCCTAAAGACAGATCAATGATGAACTGGCTGCCAGGAAGGTAACTGCCAATGATCAACAAACAATTAGGGCGTATTGCCATCGTTGCAATTGCGCTGAGTGTGGCCCTGACGGGGTGTTTGCGCTCCGCAAGTGGGGATAACCCGGAGGCTCTGCAAGGTCAACCGCTGAACACACGCACATTTACGCCCACACCATTTACACCGATTGTCACGGTAGTGCCGCAAACGGTTGAGGTGTTGATTTCTACCACACCGGAACCGACCACCACACCGGACCCGCTATCACAAGAGGTCTTCCCGCAGCAGTCAGTAGGGACGGAAGTTGCGAGTGCCGATAATCCAGCGTTGGACCTGCCCGCCTCCGAACCGGAGCAGTTGCAGCAGCCGACGGATGACCCATTGAACGCCCAGCAGCAGGGTGACATCCCGCCCAACCTGCAAACAGCCACGGCGATCATTCAGGAAGCCACTCAGGTCTTTTTGGATCAAACCGCTACGGCGCAGGGGCCGCAACTCCCCATTGAAACAGCCACGCCGACACAAAACCTGTTCGCTACCGCCACGCCAACGCCCTTTGTTGGGCAGCCCCCCAGCGGTGCAAATTGTGTGCATCAGGTGGTGGCCGGGGAAAATGTGTTCCGGCTATCCTTGCGCTATGGCGTATCCATCAATGATATTGCCGTTGCCAGTGGTATTGCCAACCCTAACTTGATCCTTGTGGGTGACCGGTTGGTCATCCCTGGGTGTGGGACGACAGGCGTGTTCCCACCGCCGACCAGCCCGGCCACAGCCGGTGATGGTACGGGTGGCTCTGTAGGTGGAGGGACTGGTACGGGTACGGGTGGAAGTGCTGGCGGCATTACACACACTGTTCAACAGTACGAGAGCCTGTTTGAGATTTCCATGCGCTATGGGGTGCCTATTCAAACGATTGCGAATGCCAATGGGATCAGCAACATTAACCTGATTACGATTGGTGATCAGTTGATCATCCCATAATGGACGAGAAGATCATCGCCACTAAAGCTATATATGATGGCCGCCTTGTAAAGCTGGACGTGCACGACATTGAATTACCGGATGGCCGCCGCAGCCAGCGTGAGGTCATCCGGCACCCTGGGGCCGTGGCTATTGTGCCATTGGATGCTCAGCAGCAGGTGTTTCTGGTGCGGCAATATCGTATCGCTGCGGATCAGATCACGCTCGAAGTGCCAGCGGGGACGTTGGAGCCGGGTGAACTACCGCTGACCTGTGCCGAACGCGAACTACAAGAGGAAATTGGCTACCGGGCTACATCGCTGGAGCCGCTGGGTGGGTTTTATGTCGCGCCGGGGTATACCACTGAGTACATTCATCTGTATTTGGGTACGGATTTGACCAAAGCCGCGTTGCCACAGGATGATGATGAGTTCATCGAGGTGCAACGTATGCCGCTAGCCGATGCGCTGGAGTTGATCAATAGTGGAGAAATCAACGACAGTAAGACGATGGCAAGCCTGTTACGGGTGGCACGCAAGTTAGGTATCTAAGGCTTGCTGGCCGGGGTGGCCCCTGCTATAATCGTCGCTCACTGAGCAAGAGACCGAATATACGCCTGCGGGCGTATTTTTCTTGGAAGGACAGAGCCGTGAATGAGTTAATGCAATCGTTGGTCGCGGAAAAGCGCGATCACCCAGAAATTCGCGTCGGGGATACCGTCAAGGTCCATGTGCGCATTGTTGAAGGTAACCGCGAGCGTATCCAGGTCTTCCAGGGCGTGGTAATCCGTGAGCGGCGCGGTGGTAATGACCATAACTTCACCGTGCGTCGTATTGCCAGCCACGGCATCGGCGTTGAACGTACCTTCCTGATGCGCAGCCCGCGTGTTGAGAAGATTGAAATCACCCGCCGCGCTAAAGTGCGTCGCGCTCAACTGTACTACCTGCGTGACCGTCGCGGTAAGGCTGCACGCCTCAAGGAGAAGAGGGACTAGCACCCTTGACCAGACCACTGATTGGCATCACGACCGCCGTCCTCACCAAGGCCAACGGCAGCCGCTATTACACCGGCTACGCGCCGATTGTCAACGCGGTAGAGCAGGCCGGCGGTTTGCCAACACTCATCCCCTCGGAATCATCACCGGAGACGCTGCGTGCGCTCTATGATCGTGTTGATGGTATTTTGATTCCAGGTGGTGGGGATATTCATGCGTCGTTTTATGGGGAAGAACCCCACGAGAAGGCGATGTTTATCGACCAGGCGCGGGATGCGGCAGAAATTGCCATTGCGCGTTGGGCTGCTGAAGATGAACGCCCACTTTTTGCGATTTGCCGTGGGCATCAGGTGATCAATGTGGCTTTAGGCGGCGCGTTGCTACAGGACATCCCCACAATGGTGGATACACCGCTTAAACACGATTACACGCCCAATGAGGTGCCGCGTAGTTTACTGGCACATGATGTCAATGTCGCTGCTGATAGCCGCCTGGCCGCGATTATGGGTAAGACCCAGGTCACTGTGAACAGCTTACATCATCAGAGTGTGGTGCGGCCCGGCACCGGGTTGAAGGTCACCGCACACGCCACAGATGGCCTGATTGAAGCGACGGAATTACCGGGGGATACCTTCTACTTGAGTGTGCAGTGGCACCCGGAAGACATCACTGATATTGATGAGATGGCGAAATTGTTCCAGGTGTTTATAGCGGCCACTCAAACCAATATGTCACATCGCCGCCTTGTGAGTTAGCTCAACCTGAGCTAGCCTATACCCACGATGCTATGACTGAGCCTGCACCCAATACCCCAGAGCAGGACGGTATTAACCTCTATCAGGAAAAATCATTACACATCGCGTTGAAGGGCTGGTATGCTCAGCCGGGTGATCGCTTCGAGGTTCCGGTGGCCGGTGCGGTGATTGATCTGGTGCGTGATGACTTGTTGATTGAGATCCAAACCAGCAACTTTTCCGCATTGAAGCGCAAACTCCCACGGTTATTAGATGATTATAGGGTGCGGGTGGTGCATCCCATCGCCCAGGCCCGCTGGATTGTTAAGCTAGGCCGGGACGGTAAGCAGCAATCCCGCCGCAAATCCCCGAAGAAGGGCAGTGTCTATCATCTGTTCTCGGAACTGGTCTATTTGCATCAGCTTATGTTGCATCCCAACCTCTCTGTGGAGGTTTTGCTGATCCATGATGAGGAAGTGCGTTGTGATGATGGCAAGGGCAGTTGGCGGCGCAAGGGATGGAGCATCTGTGACCGCCGTTTGCTTGCCGTGCAGGATACGGCTGTATTTGGTTCGGCGGCTGATCTGGTTGATTTACTGCCACCAGATTTACCAACCGCCTTCACAACAGCGGATTTAGCACGGGCAATTGGTCAGCGGCGGCGCATCGCCCAGCAGATGACGTATTGCCTCAAGCACATGGGCGTTATTGCGATGGTCGGCAAACAGGGGAATGCCCATGTGTATCAGCGTGTGTAGCTGACGCTATGCACCTTCTGTCTCTATGCTTTTGAGGTTGCGCCGGGGTGGTTTCATCTGTGTATCAACCGGTTTATCACCCTGTTTGCTGAGGGCCTGACCAGCAGCATCCCCCTCGAATGTGAGTACGCGGCGGGCATCATCTGGTGTGCTGACGGGCAGCAGAATGTAAAAGGTCGCGCCAGGGTAATTGGACATATCATGGCCGGGACTTTCCGCCCAGACCTTACCGCCATGCCCCTCAATCACACCACGGGCGATAGTCAACCCCAGGCCCGGCCCCGCGCCCAGGAATTTATACGTACCCGTTGAATGTAAGGATGGGTCGTAAGCGCGGAAGAATTTCTTGAAGATCATCTCCAGGTTTTGCTTGTCAACGCCCACGCCGGTATCGGTGATTTTGACCAACACATGATCAACGTCGTTTTCATCCTGTGCGGGTTGTAGTTCGGCGGTAATTTCTATGCGTCCGCCATCCGGGGTGAATTTGATCGCGTTGATAATGATATTACGGCAGGCTTGCACCAACCGCTGTAAATCCGCTTGAATGGCCGGTAATCCGCGTAAACCGCGTGCAGAGAGGGTCAGCTTGCGTTGTTTGATGGCGTCCGTTAACGGTTCGATTGCCATCTTTAGCACGCTTTCTACTGAGTTCTGGTTAAAGCGCAAGTCCATCGCTTCCACATCAAGCTGGCTGACATCCAACATGGCGGCGATAAGTTCTTCCATGCGTTCCGTGGCTTTGCGTAGATTGGCTACGAGATTGTTGGTCTGCTCTTTATCCAACATGCCTTGTTCGTTGAGTGCATCCACAATATCGGTATAACCACGGATCTGTGCGAGTGGTGTGCGTAACTCATGGCTGGCAATGGTCACAAAATCAGTCTTGACCGCGTCCATACGATTGAGCTGTTCATTGGTTGTTTTCAGGGTACGGTTGAGGCCCTGCATGTTCTTATTCAAATGTTGCAGGTCATCGACCAGGCGAGCGTTACGTAGCGCGACACCAGTCTGCTGTGCCAGGGTAGAGAGCAATTCCAGGTCACGCGGGTAGAAGGCGGTATCGTTTAGACGCGGCCCGCATGCCAGGATACCGATCAGCGCGTTTTCCAGGATTACCGGTGCGTAGGCACTCATGCCCATTTCACGGAAGAACTGCCGCTCATCACTGGACATCCCCGCGTATTCCGGGGCAAATTCTAAATCAAATTGGGAGATAGGGCGGTGCTTGGCCGCCAGCATACCGTAAACCGGGCTATGAATAGACAGATACCCGGTTTTGCGATCCAGTGTGCTGTTCCCTGGGTACATCACCAACAGTTCAACGGCGTCCTTCATACGAAAGGTGCTGTTTAACAAGATCAGGCAACTACCGCGCACCTGCATCAGATTGGTGAGTTTGGTTGTGGCTGCTTGCAACAGCCGTTCAAGCTCTACCGCTTCGGAAACGGTGCGGCTGTATTCACGGGTGATTTGTGCCGGGTCATCGGCATTACGGGCATTAAAGCGTTGGATCACCGCTTCTGAAATCTGCCGTAATGGGACGTAAAGCGCGGCAATGCCCACCGCAATCCCCACCATGATGCTAATGCCTTCTACATTGGCTTCGAGATCAGCCTGGAAGGTGATGAACAGGGCGGCAAACGTCAGGGTAGCGGCAATAAACACGAAGGAAATCGTGCGGGTTGATAGTAACATTGCACTGCGGATGTCAAAGACGCGGTAGGAGTTGCTGGCATATACGGCGGCAATGAGGGCAGTCAATTGTAGGACTAACCCGGCGACAGCAAGCCCATTGGTGCCGCTGCTGACCATCAATACGCCTAGCATCAACGTGGTGACGACCAGTACCCAGAATAACGCCCGGTTTGCCATTTCCGGCAGACGCGCCTGGTAAAACACCACAAACAACGTTACCAATAAGCCCAGGCCGGACGCGCCCATGCCCACGATCATCAGTAACGCGGAGGCATCCGGTTCCCGCAGTAGATCAAGCAACCATTCATCCTGCCCGGCGATAAAGCTATCGGTGGCAAAGGCCAGCGCGATCATCGCGATAAGCCACAGGGTATGCGTGCCGATCCAGATACGCTGTGCCAGTACCCGTCGCTTGGGGTCCAGGCTATCACGCAGCACCATTGTGCCAAAGGTGGTCAACAGGGCAATAATCATGCTGATGAGCGGCAAGGCACGTCCCACGTCATCGGTGATTTCAAGGTCGGGTTCCAGTGCATAGATGGCGGCACTGCCACCCGAAACCACGATGGTCGCAGCCAGCCATGCAAAATCCGCATTTTTCTGCCCAATGCGAACCCACATGTAAATCAATATGATGGCGTGTGCAGCGACAAATGTGAGTGTGATGACACTCATGACATCCATGAAAAATCCTTCGTTATCATAGCCGGTAGGTTGGTTTTACACGCTATGTTTATTTCAGTATATAGTAGGTTCCCTTTTTAGAGCCAACCTTGACCAATATGCCTTTCTCTACCATGTCTACCAGGTCCAGGCGCAATGTCTCTGCGGAGACACCATCGCAGATTGTGCGATACTCGCGATTGGTAATTGATCCCTTATCCCGAATGTATTGTAAGGCACGCGCCTGCCGGTGATTGGTATTGCGCGTCCATTCCGGTGGGGCCTGTTTTTCGCGGGCGTTGAACAGGGTGACCGCGAAGCTATACGGGCGGGCATCAAAGGTGGGTGGTTTGTGCCCGGCCTGCTTCATCACTTCAATCATGCGATCAATGCCAAGCCCTAGCTCCTCAATGTAACCCCATTGGAACAGACCGTTCACAATGCGGGGGTTACGGCTGAAATGCTCATCTTTGATGTTTTCCACGGTGATAAAACCCGGTAGGCCACCGGGCGAGATGACTTCAAGACGATCCGAATACATACGAATCTCGATCCGCCGCCCCTTTAAGCGATAATCACGGTGGCAAATGGCGTTGACGATAGCCTCACGCACGGCAAACTGTGGATATTCGAACTTTTCCTCACGTTCCAGGCCCTTGACCACCGCGCTAACGGCCATCTCACTCCAGATTAGGTTCCAGGCGTTTTCGATGAGGCGGGGCAGTGGGCCGGTGAGTTCTTCACGGCGTGTATACCCGGCCAGGCCGCTATCCCCGCGTGGTGTTTTGCCGACAAATTTGGCGAACACCACACTCGATTGCGGCAACCACTGCTGCGGGTATTCGCAGAACATCAGCACACCGGTGACGGTTGGCTTGCCTTCGGCATCTACCGCGCCGATTTCCTGAAAAAGCTCGTCTTCCTTGCCATTGTAGGGGCGTTTGGTACGTTCCGCCCGTTTTTCCAGATATTCGTCAATCATCTTGCGGGTGAAATCGTCTTTGGTAACGCCCGGCACGACCTCGGATTCAAAATCCCCGGTGTTTTTGGCACTCGCTAACCGCAGAATCTCCTGGCCGCCGAGGGGACGGTTTTTGGTGCCACTGCGAATGAGCACGCGCCCATCTGCGAGTGCGTGTAGCTCAATACTGCGCGGTACCCGCAGCGCATAGACCTTATTATCATCTTCTAGCGAGACTTCCTCCCAATTACCAACGACGACGGTTGGGTTACAGTGTTCGTCGGCATCTTTGAGGGCCTTTTCCAGGTTATCATTGTCGATGGTTGTTTTGGCCGGTTTGCCATCGTCCTTTAAGCCGATAACCAGGGTGCCGCCTTCGGTATTGGCGAAGGAGACCAGCGTTTCCGCTATTGTTTTGGAGTCCGCTTTTTCCAGGAACGCCATGCGTGGCCCTGGTCCTGCTTTGATCAAATCGGGATATACCATAATTTAGGGTGAGGTTGTTAATAGATTAAAAAGTTAGATTTACATTTTAGCACAGTTTCGCACAATGGTGTGAAACGGCAAGTGTGTTGATGCAGGGTGCATTCTAAACATACCGCCCTGACCTCATCGTGCCATATAATAGAACATAGATATGTTTGGTACGTTATTTGTTAGAAAATTGGTACAAAGGTTCGAATGGGGTTATTTATTATCCTTGGCTTGCTGCTGGGCAGTGGGCTGATGTTGCTGCGTATGGTGTTGATGGTCTCCGGTCAATTGAAGGGGCCGGTGTTGCAATATTATGAGCGTTATGGTGATGAAGAAACGTATTTCTTCCCGTTGCCGAACCTGCTGATGTGGTTAGGGTTCACCGTGATCGCCGGTGGCTTTGCATTGGAGACATGGCAGATTTTTCTGGTCCCCACGGAATATATCGGTGCATTTTTGTTGTTTGTGGCCGGGGTTGCCTTTTACGCACAGCGGTGGGTCCGGGATGCTGCGGACAATTTACCGGTGATGCCACGCTGGGCAAATACGCTGTTCCGTAACACCACCCGGCATGAACGCCGTCGTTTAGCGTATATGTGGTTGCGTTTACCCCTGCGCACGCGGTTGCTCTACAATGCCAGCAATCGGGCCTTTTTCGACTGGGCCGAACTGGTCATTATCTCAACGCTGTAGCCCGCTACTCGGACCGCCTGAGAAACGCGATGCCGACGATCAGTGAAATGATGGCCGGTGGAATGCACATGGACGCAAACAAGCGTGGGAACGGTGATACACCGAGGTCACCGAGTACAACCCATGCTCCACCGAAGATAATAATGCCCAATATGGATAAAATCGCGACATAAATTTGTGCCCGCCACAGCCGTTGTGGGTCAATTGGGCCGGGTGATTGCCCCATATGTGTGGATGATCCTTGCACTGCGAATTAGAGGCTTAATCCTAGCGGATTTTAGCTGCATGTCGAGATTGACTTGGGCAATCACCCGGCTTTTTTGACATCTTCCAGTCGATCTATGATGCGGCGTACATCTCGGCGGGTGGTGCCGTCCTTATCCACATAACGGCGAAATGCGCTGACTTCAAAGGGGCCGGTTTCATCCGGTTCTACGTAGATGCTGATGTCTTCGGATACGATTTGCCCGGTAGGTAGATCCGCGCGGCGCATGGGTGGTGGGGTTTCGGGTGATGGGGTCGCTATCGGGCGTGTTTCGGTGATAACACGGTCTTTGAACCGTTGTGGAAAGGCAATATCTGCTGTTGGTGGGATGTGTTGGCGGATGCGGGCACGACGTAGCACCGCCAGCACATTCGTGACGGTGATGACAATGCCTAATAAGATCACTGCCAATGCTATTAAAACTGCCACTTGCGTCATACCCACCCAGGTTAAGATCAAACAGGTTCCCTACAATTAGGTTAGCGGTGTGCTTGCTAAAGCTCAATTGCATCCGGGTGGTAAGTTGGTTGTGTTTGTGTATGAAATTCTGGCTTCCGGCATCGTAGCCATGCGATAATTGGTGTTGGGTTTGTAATCAGGCAGTTAGAAGTTTCAAACTGATACGCGCTTCTAATGCAGGTTGTATATACTGGATGTCAAACACTGTAAAGTAACGACATTAAAGGATATGTTATGACAGATATGCAGAAAGTCCAGAAAAGTGATGCGGAGTGGCGTGAGCTGTTGACGCCAGAACAATACGCTGTGTTGCGGCAGCAGGGTACAGAGCGGGCGTTCACCGGCAAATACGTTGATACCAAAACGCCGGGTGTGTATCGTTGTGCGGCCTGCGGCAATGCCCTGTTTTCGTCGGATACCAAGTTTAAATCTGGCAGTGGTTGGCCGAGCTTTTATGATGTGGTTGAAGAGGGCAATATCAAGTTACGCGAAGATGTAAGCTATGGTATGCGCCGTGTAGAAGTGGTGTGTGCGCAGTGTGATGGGCATCTAGGCCACTTGTTTGATGA
>JGI12109J20283_10453282_pt1 | contig 15785 bp, 15 predicted proteins | sample ElkSlonscriptome_12_FD_20283 | JGI IMG/M metagenome (IMG submission 20283)
GTCACAGTCAAATATCCAGTCATTTAACGCTGAAGACCTATCAGCGGAGGAATTACAACTACAAAAAGCGCAGCAAGTCATAGATGAACTGTTTATGGCTGCCCAATCGGATGAGAAGCTTAATGAGCAACTCGAAGCGGCAATTAGCCCAGAAAACTTGGTGGAAATTGCTGCAAGTCAAGGGTACGAATTGACAGTAGCGGACTTAGAAAGGCTACATGATTATGACCAAGAGGCGGGACAAAGTAGCTCTGATGAGTTGGGTGACGATGAACTCAGCGAACAAGAGCTAGAGCTAGTGGCTGGTGGTTTTTGGCGAAAACCTCGTACAATTAAGCCTACCTTCAGGAGTGGTTTTCATGCCAATGATTCTGGTCGTCGTTCTGGTAAAGGTTTGTTGGGGAGACTTCCCTGGTGGTAATGGCTTTAATCCACCCAAATCAGAACCGGGCTGGTTTCAAGATCCTACTTGCCCTAATGACAGAGCTTTACTAAGCAGTTGCCCGATACCTAGGAGGTGTTTATGTCACAGTTAAATATCCAGTCCTTTAAAGCATTAGACGTATCAGCGGAGGAATTACAACTACAAAAAGCCCAGCAAGTCATAGATAAACTATTTATGGCTGCCAACTCGGATGAGATGCTCAAAGAGCAACTCGAAGCGGCGATTAGCCCAGAAAGCTTGGTCGAAATCGCTGCAATTCAAGGGTACGAATTGACAGTAGCAGATTTAGAAATGCTACATCATTATGACCAAGAGCAAGCAGAACTTAACTCTGATGAGGTGGATGACGATGAACTCAGCGAACAAGAGCTAGAGCTAGTCGCTGGTGGTCGTGCTTTAGGGCTAGTAGCTCGTCCTAAGCGGGTTCCGAGTGGTTTTAATCCCCCTCCTAAATGGCCTGCTTGGCCTGCTTGGTGGTGAGCTTAACAGTGACATAGCTTGAGGAATTTACCCCATAACTAGAAAAGACTTATGTTACAGCCAGAGATCCAAGCACTCAAAGCCGAAAATTTATCAACCTTTAACGGTAATGAGGATGACGAACTCAGTGAACAAGAGTTAGAGCTAGTCGCTGGTGGTAATGGCTTTAATCCACCAACATCAGGACCCGGCTGGCTGGGAGATCCTACTTGCCCTAATGACGGAGCTGGCATGGATGAATCATAACTAAACAGTTGCCTAATACCTAGGAGGTGTTTATGTCACAGTTAAATATCCAGTCATTTAAAGCTAAAGACGTATCAGAGGAGGAATTACAACTACAAAAAGCGCAGCAAGTCATAGATGAACTGTTCATGGCTGCCAACTCGAATGAAAAGCTTAATCAGCAACTTGAAGCGGCAATTAGCCCAGAAAGCTTGGTCGAAATTGCTGCCAGTCAAGGGTACGAATTGACAGTAGCGGACTTAGAAAGGCTACATGATTATGACCAAGAGCCAGCACAAGTGAACTCGGATGAGTTGGATAACGATGAACTCAGCGAACAAGACCTAGAGCTAGTCGCTGGTGGATTTGGCTTTATTGGACCAATGCCCGGACCCCCCTGGCTGCCTCCTTGCTCTAATCACCGTCATAAAATAGCTGGCATCAATGTGCTAACTAAGCAGTTACGCAATCACTAGGAGGTTTTTATGTCACAGTCAAATATCCAGTCATTTAAATCTGAAGACCTATCGGCGGAGGAATTACAACTACAAAAAGCCCAGCAAGTCATAGATAAACTATTTATGGCTGCCCAATCGGATCAGAGACTATTTGAGCAACTTGAAGCGGCGATTAGCCCAGAAAACTTGGTCGAAATTGCTGCAATTCAAGGGTATGAATTAACAGTAGCGGACTTAGAAAGGCTACATGATTATGACCAAGAGCAAGCACAAGTGAACTCGGATGATTTGGGTGACGATGAACTCAATGAACAAGAGCTAGAGCTAGTCGCTGGTGGTCGTTTTTTTACGAAATCTCGTCGTCGCGGGTGGTAATGTCTTTAATCCACCCAAATCAGAACCGGGCTGCCTCCTTGCTCTAATCACCGTCATAAAATAGCTGGCATCAATGTGCTAACTAAGCAGTTACGCAATCACTAGGAGTTTTTTTGTCACAGTCAAATATCCAGTCATTGAACGCTGAAGACGTATCAGCGGAGGAATTACAACTACAAAAAGCGCAGCAAGTCATAGATAAACTATTTATGGCTGCCCAATCGGATCAGAGGCTCTTTGAGCAACTTGAAGCGGCGATTAGCCCAGAAAGCTTGGTCGAAATTGCTGCCAGTCAAGGGTACGAATTGACAGTAGCCGATTTAGAAAGGCTACATGATTATGATCAAGAGCAAGCACAACTTAACTCGGATGAGTTGGATAACGATGAACTCAGCGAACAAGAGCTAGAGCTAGTCGCTGGTGGTCGTGCTAAAGGTCTTACATCTCTTACTGCGCCTCCTAAGCCGGTTCCGAGTGGTTTTAATCCCTCTCCGAAATCTCAAGGGTTTCCTGTTCCTTGGTGGCCTTGGTGAGCTTAACAGTGGCATAGCTTGAGGAATTTACCCCATAACTAGAAGATACTTATGTTACAGCCAGAGATCCAAGCACTTAAAGCCGAAAACTTATCAACTTTTAACAGTGATGAGGATGATGAACTCAGTGAACAAGAGTTAGAGCTAGTCGCTGGTGGTAATGGCTTTAATCCACCAACATCAGAACCTGGTTGGGTTCACGATCCAACTTGCCCTAATTACAGAGCTGGCATGGAGCAATAACTAAGCAGTTGCCCGATACCTAGGAGGTTTTTATGTCACAGTTAAATATCCAGTCATTTAAAGCATTAGACGTATCAGCGGAGGAATTAAAACTACAAAAAGCGCAGCAAGTCATAGATGAACTGTTTATGGCGGCTAACTCGAATCAGAGGCTCTTTGAGCAACTCAAAGCGGCGATTAGCCCAGAGAACTTGGTCGAAATCGCTGTCCGTCAAGGGTACGAATTGACAGTAGCAGACTTAGAAAGGCTACATCATTATGACCAAGAACAAGCACAACTTAACTCGGATGAGTTGGATGATGATGAACTCAGTGAACAGGAGCTAGAGCTAGTCGCTGGTGGATGTGGCTTTATTCAAGGATTATCAAAAATTTCCTTTTGGATGAAAAATCGTTCTGGGAAACAGTACTTTGGCCCGATGTCATATAAACGCGGTCAGTCATGAAAACCGATAGCTTTTTGGGGAAATGTTCTCCTTTATTGTGGAGCAGTTGTTTAATCCTTGGTGGAGCGCTGCTAAACACAGATACTACCTCAGCACAGCTCATCCCCGATGCCACTCTCGGTAACGAAAGCTCAGTCGTTACTCCTAATGTCAATATCAATGGTTTAACCAGTGACCAAATTGATGGCGGAGCAACCAGAGATGCTAACCTGTTCCACAGTTTTGGACAATTCAATGTCGGGGAAGGCAGGGGAGTCTATTTCTCCAATCCCACAGGGATTGAACGGATTCTCACGCGAGTCACTGGGGGAAATGCTTCTAATATCCTGGGAACCTTGGGAGTTTTAGGCAACGCTGACCTATTTTTAATTAACCCCAATGGAATTATCTTTGGTGCAGGCTCTCAACTCGACCTGAGAGGTTCATTTATTGGCAGTACGGCGAATAGCATCCAATTTGCCGATGGTCTAGAATTTAGTGCTACCAACCCCCAAACCCTACCCTTACTAACGATTAAAGTTCCCTTGGGCTTACAATATGCAGCCAATCCGGGAGGGATTCAAGTGCAGGGGTTGGGCAACCAAGTCATCATTGATCCCCAAACCTTTGTATTCATTGGCGTAGATGGAAAAGGTCTTGAAGTAGAGCAGAATCAAACCTTAGCCTTAGTGGGCGGTGAGGTAGCCCTTTCTGGCGGAAATCTAACCGCAAAAGGCGGAACTCTGGAGTTGGGAAGTGTACAGGAGGGGCTAGTCACCCTTACCCCAACCAATCCGGGCTGGGCATTGAGCTATCAAGGCGTGGAAAATTTCCAAGATATCCTGCTGTCCCAAGGGGCTATGATTAACACCAGTGGTCCGACACCGGGAAGAATTCAGGTACAAGGACGGCGCGTCACCCTCTCCGACGGTTCAGGACTGGTGGCAACTAACCTGGGAATTGGAAACGGCGAGAACGTAACTATTACTGCCTCAGAGTTAATCGAGTTGAGTGGGACAAATCCTCTCAATGGTCTTCCTAGCTTCTTGTTTTCTGGTACAACAACGGCTGGAAAGGGCGGTGGCGTGACCCTGACCACAGAGCGGTTGCGGCTGCGGGATGGGGCGCAAGTCTCATCTGGTACGGCTGGTTCGGGCAGTGCGGGTATGCTCAGCGTGAATGCTTCGCAGTCCGTAGAACTGATTGGAGTCTCAATCCCTGACCTGTTTTCCAGTGGTTTATTTAGCAGCAGTAGTTTTGCCGCCACTGGAGACGCGGGGAATTTAACCATTAACACCGAGCAATTCATTCTCCGGGATGGGGCAACAGTTAGCAGTGAAACCTCTGGTGCGGGTCGTGGGGGAGATTTGACTATAAACGCTTCGCGCTCTGTGGAGCTAACTGTCACAAACCCAAATGGCTTTCCCACCAGTTTATCGACGGCGACTCGAGGCAGTGGAAATGCGGGCAACTTGACGATTAATACAGGACGCTTGATTGTCCGGGATGGCGCCCAAGCCGCCAGTTCGACAAGTAGTCAAGGTTCTGGGGGAAACCTGAGTGTGAACGCCGAGGAGTCGGTAGAAATAATAGGTACGTCAGCCAATTCTGCCAGCGGCTTGTTTGCCTCGGCGATTATCGGTGATGGAGCCGGGGGCGACTTGAGGATTACTACTCCTCGGTTAATTGTCCGGGATGGGGCATTGCTCAGTGTGAGTAACTTCCAAAGCCGCAACCTGGCACCGCCGGGAACGGGTCCTGCGGGCAACCTTGAGATAGAGGCTGCCACAATCCGACTGGAAAATCAAGGGGTGATCACAGCCGCTGCTGCTGGAGGAGACCAGGGAAATATTACCCTGGATTCCCAAGACATCCAGATGCGCCGACAGAGTGCCATCACCACGAACGCCACCGGACCGAGCGCGGGTGGTAATATCACGCTCAACACCGATACCTTAGTCGCCCTGGACAATAGCGACATCACGGCGAATGCCACGAATAGTCAAGGTGGGCGCGTCATCGTCAATGCACAAGGCATCTTCGGCACTCAGTTCCGTCCCCAACTCACCATAGAAAGCGACATCACCGCCAGTTCGGACTTGGGGGCTGAATTCAGCGGCATTGTGGAAATTAACACCCCTGATGCTGATCCGAGTTCTGGATTAGTCGAATTATCAACAACTGTTGTTGATGTCGAAGGCTTAGTGGCACAAAATCTCTGTACAGCGAAACAAGCGGGTAGTTCCTTTGTCATCAGCGGACGCGGGGGTTTACCCACCAGTCCGAATGACCCGTTGACTGATGAAGTTGTGGTGGTGGAGTGGTCTCAACCGAGTACTGAGGTGTCGTCTGGAGGGGTGAGTCATCCGCCATCAACCGATAGTGGACAACGGAAAAATCGGGTGATTCGGCAAATACAAGGCTGGTTTGTCGCGGCTGATGGGACAGTTATCCTGACTGACGCCGCACCTACTGTGACACCGCAGAGTCCTGCCTTGACTCACCCCGGTTGTGTTCCACCTAGAATGTCTCTCCAGTAGAGACGCGCCATGGCGGTAGAGACGCGCCATGGCGCGTCTCTACAAAAGGGGGGATTTGGGGGGATTTTGTTACAGTACACCCCACACCTAACCCCCACGTTTTTGATGCCGTGAAAACTCAGTTCAATTTTTCCCAAAACCCAAAACCCTTACGAATGACAAATGACAAATGACGAATGACGATCTCAACGGTTAACTTTAATTGTGTCCACCTACTTATCATTCTTGCTTTCAGCCCAGTGGCGGCACCCGTTAGCGCCCAAATGGGAGAATTCGCGGATACGAGGTTACAACCAGAGATACAGCACTTTCCGCTCTTATTGGATACGTTTGATCCCCCTAAATCCCCCATGGAACAAAAAGCGAAGCATCCGCTGGTCTCCCCCTTTTTAAGGGGGACGGAAGGGGGATCTAAAAGGGGGGCTTTAACGCCCTTAAAAAGGGAGACTTTAACGCCCTTAAAAAGGGAGAATTCAAAGCCTTCTCAAGAGCAGGAGAGAGGTTTGGAGAGAGGTTTTCCAGATCCCGTGCTCAACCCCGTAGAACCCCAACCCCCGGCGTTACCGGAACCTGAACCGCTACCCTCCCCGGACGAGTTGCTGCAACCGCCGACTTCTCCTCCAACCACCGCCCCCCCACTGTTGCCAGATAAAATTCCCGGTACAATTACGGTTGAGAGATTTGAAGTTATTGGTAGTACTGTTTTCAGTCCAGAAGAACTCGCGGCGGTGACTGCCCCCTTTACCCAACGCCCGATCGCGTTTACTCAACTGCTGCAAGTTCAGGATGCGATCGCCCAGCTTTACATTCAGCAGGGGTATATTACCAGTGGCGCGTTTATTCCCCCGCAAGCGCTAACAAATGGCGTTGTCACGATTGAAGTGATTGAAGGGGAAGTTGAGAGGATTGAGGTGACAGGGACAAGGCGACTTAACTCCAACTATGTGCGATCGCGTCTTGCCAGAGCTACCCAAACCCCCTTACAAGTAAATCAGTTGGTAGAAACCCTGCAACAGCTTCAACTCAACCCCCTAGTTGAAACTTTGTCGGCTGAGTTAGCGGCTGGCTCACAGACGGGTACTAGCCGATTAAGAATTGCGGTTGAAGAAGCTCCCTCCTTTTCAGCCATTCTCAGGGTCGATAACGGACGCTCTCCCAGCGTTGGCACAGTGCGGCGTCAAGTTACCCTGGAAGAAGGCAATCTTTTCGGATTCGGTGACTCCTTCATCCTTGGCTATACTAACACCGACGGCAGCAACACCCTCGATGAAGCCAGCTACACCATCCCGATTAATGCCAGAAACAGTACGTTCAAACTCTCCTACAGTCGCTCAAGCAGCCACGTCATCGAAGCACCCTTCAACCAAGTCGATATCGAATCAAACGCCCGTGACTATCAGATTACCTACCGTCAGCCCCTAATCGACACTCCTACCCAAGAATTTGCCTTGGGGCTGTCAGCGGTTAGACGTGAGAGCGACACCTCACTCCTGGGGGAAGGGTTCCGCTTATCTCCGGGAGCAAACCAGCAAGGTGAAACCCGAATTTCAGCCATCGAGTTTTTTCAGGAATGGATCAATCGGGGAAGTACAGAAGTCTTCGCCTTGCGATCGCAATTCAGCCTAGGGATTGGTGCTTTAAATGCCACCACCAACGAAACATCGCCGGATAGTCAATTTTTCACTTGGCGGGGTCAGGCACAGTATTTACGCCTTTTAGCACCCGACACCATCCTTTTATTGAGGTCAGATATACAACTATCCAATGACGCCTTAGTTCCGATCGAACAATTTGGCTTGGGAGGAATCGATAGTGTCCGAGGTTATCGTCAGGACGCTTTACTCTCAGATAATGGTTTATTCACCTCCGCCGAAATCCGCGTCCCCATCGCTCGTATCCCTCAGTGGAACAGTATTGTCCAAGTGACTCCCTTTGTGGAAATTGGCACGACTTGGAATAGTTCCGGTAGAGCCAATCCAGACCCCAACACCCTGGCGGCTGCGGGATTGGGGTTGTTATGGAGAACCGGAGATAAATTGACCGCCCGATTCGATTGGGGTATCCCTTTAATTGACCGACCTGGAAGTAAAGATACTTGGCAAGAAAACGGCTTATCTTTCCGGTTGGAATACAAGGTATTTTAAGTCATTGGTCTTATGTCAAAACACTGATTGCACGGATTTATTGGAGCGATGCAGGTAGGGAGGTGAGAGCTTATTCACACAAGGATTACACAGAAAATTTTGGTCAGGGTTTGAGGTGTATATTTACAAAATGTCATACAGTTCCGTTTTTTTTGATCCGACTCCTTAGTCATTACCTATATGAAACGTACAAAATTGTCAATCCTTACCTTAGGACTATTATCATTTATTAGTGTTATCTGGCTGGGAAGGGAGCCAGCTATGTCGCTGTCTGCTTTCCACACCGCCCCACAGACTCCAAGTCCAGAAATTATCGCCTCTGGTTCCCTATCCCAAGGGCATCCCATAGCCGAATTAAACAAAAATGCACTAGAAAAACAAGCCGAGCAACTCTATCAAACCGGACAATTCTCCCAAGCCATCGCCCGATTGAAACAACTTAATGCCGAATATACCGCCCAAGGCGATCAACTTGGTCAAGCCAGGATTTTAAGGAATCTCTCCTTGGTTTACCAGCAAACCGGAGAATGGGACGCTGCTACTGAGGCAATTACAGACAGTCTTGATCTCCTACAAAGGCGATCGGAGAATGGCAACCCAACCAAACTCTTAGCCGAAACATTAGAAGTACAGGGAAAATTGCAACTCTCCCGTGGTAATCCAGAACAAGCCCTAGAAACCTGGCAAAATGCAGCCAATATCTATAGCCAAATCGGGGATATCAGTGGCGCCACCCGAAGCCAGATTAATCAAACCCAAGCTCAACGACGCCTAGGGCTCTATCGTGAAGCCCTTCATACCTTAGAGCAGGTGAATGAAACGTTCCAACAACAGCCAGATACTCAGCTCAAAGCTCAAGGACTTCACAGTTTAGGTAATGCGTTGCAAGCAGTCGGTAATTTAGAGCAAGCCGATCGCGTCTTGAGACAAAGTTTAGCGATCGCCCAAAAAATACCAGCACCTGAGTCTGTCGCTTCGACACTCCTAAGTTTAGGTAACACCGCTCGATTACAGCAACAATTCCAAGCGGCTTTGGATTTCTATCAACGCGCCGCCGCCGCATCTCCCTCACCTGCTCTTCAGATTCAAGCACAAGTCAATCAACTGAGTCTTTTAGTCGATCAGAAACAGGAGTCAAAGGCTCTGAAATTGGTGGCTCAAATTCATGCCACTCTGACTCAGTTACCCCTGTCTCGGATAGCCGTTAATGCTCGAATTAATCTGGCTCAGAGTCTGATGAAGATGGCTCAACAGCAAGAGGGGGAAGTTTTCGCGCCAAGTCATGGGGAAATTGCACAACTTTTAGCCACCGCCGTCCAACAGGCTCAGCGTTTAAACGATAAACGAACATTGGCTTATGCGTTGGGAAATTTGGGTGGGCTGTACGAGCAGAATAAACAGTGGAACTATGCCCAAGAATTGACCGAGAAAGCCCTGCTTTTGGCTCAAGGGATCAATGCGTCTGATATTGCCTATCGCTGGCAATGGCAACTGGGACGGCTTCTTATTGCAACCGGACATCGAGAGGGAGCGATCGCCGCTTACTCTCAAGCGGTTAACACTCTTGAGTCTTTACGCAGTGATTTAGTCGCCGTTAGCTCAGAGGTTCAATTTTCGTTTCGAGAGAGCGTAGAACCTGTGTATCGGGAGTTAGTCGGACTACTGTTGCAACCGGGCGCAGCACCAGAGCAAGCCAATTTGATTAAAGCACGGGACGTTATTGAATCCTTACAATTAGCAGAGTTAGACAACTTCTTTCGGGATGCTTGCCTAGATGCGAAACCGACTCAAATCGACCAAATTGACCAAACAGCCGCCGTTTTTTATCCAATTATTTTAAGCGATCGCTTGGAAGTCATTCTCGCCCTACCGGGGCAACCCCTGCGTCAATACACCACATTCTTGCCAAAAGAGCAAATCGAGCAGACGATTGAGAGTTTGCTGAATGCAGCGACGATCCGCCGTCTGCGGTTGTCTTCCAAAAACATATTAAATCCTGCACAACAAGTGTACAACTGGTTAATCCGCCCCGTCGAAGCCGAACTAGCCGCCAGTGGCATGAAAACCTTAGTTTTTGTTCCCGACGGAGTGATCCGAAACCTGCCACTTTCAGCCCTACATGATGGCGAGCGCTACCTGATCGAGACCTATAGCGTCGCGATCGCGCCGAGTTTGCAATTAGTAGATCCTCAACCTTTAGCCCAGGAAACACTCAAAGTTCTCGCCTTTGGATTAAGTGAAGCTCGTTTAGGGTTCCAACCTCTACCAAACGTTCTGTTTGAATTAGAGCAGATCGAGACTGAGATGGAGAGCCAAGTCGTACTGAATGATTCATTCACCAAGGTGAACTTTCAGCAGGCGATCGAGACTTTTTCGTTCCCCATTGTTCACTTAGCCACTCACGGTCAGTTTAGTTCTAGTGCTGATGACACCTTTATCCTGTCCTGGGATAGCCATATTAGCATAAAGGATTTCGATGATCTGCTGCGAACTCAACAGGGAACTCGGACTGAGCCGATTGAATTACTCGTGCTTAGTGCTTGCACAACTGCCAAAGGGGATGAAAGGGCGGCTCTAGGGTTAGCAGGAGTTGCTGTTCGAGCCGGGACACGCAGCACCTTAGCCTCGCTTTGGGTGGTCAGTGACGAAGCCACAGCGTTGCTAATGACTACATTTTACGAGGAATTAACCAAAAATCACGCCACAAAAGCTGAATCCCTGCGCCTTGCTCAACTCAGGATTTTGCAGGAGCAGAAGTTCGCTCATCCCTATTACTGGGCGCCATTTGTGCTCGTGGGTAATTGGCTATAAGTAGGTGGACACAAAAGCTTACCTGACAAGGGATTGACCAAAACTAGACGTGGAGAAAACTATTACGCACTCAAACTAGAAGGAGTGCGATCGCATGACTGTCCGGGATTCAGCCAAAACTAGACGTGGGAAAAACTATTACGCACTCAAACTAGAAGGAGTGCGATCGCATGACTGTCCGGGATTCAGCCAAAACTAGACGTGGGAAAAACTATTACGCACTCAAACTAGAAGGAGTGCGATCGCATGACTGTCCGGGATTCAGCCAAAACTAGACGTGGGAAAAACTATTACGCACTCAAACTAGAAGGAGTGCGATCGCATGACTGTCCGGGATTCAGCCAAAACTAGACGTGGGGAAAACTATTACGCACTCAAACTAGAAGGAGTGCGATCGCATGACTGTCCGGGATTCAGCCAAAACTAGACGTGGGAAAAACTATTACGCACTCAAACTAGAAGGAGTGCGATCGCATGACTGTCGGGGATTCAGCCAAAACTAGACGTGGGGAAAACTATTACGCACTCAAACTAGAAGGAGTGCGATCGCATGACTGTCGGGGATTCAGCCAAAACTAGACGTGGGGAAAACTATTACGCACTCAAACTAGAAGGAGTGCGATCGCGCTTGTTGTCCCAATCAAGCCAGTGTGTGGTGAGCCGTCAACCGTTCGGCTGAGCGCGGTTCGGCTGAACTTCGACTATAATTAACTCTAGAGTTAAATGTTTCTAAAATGGGATTCAGTAATTTTAAGCTGGCAGATGTTGTTGAAAAATTCGATTTAAAGGTTAACCGGGAAAGTTATTTATTTGCAGAGATTCCAGAGGTTGCTAAGAGCGAAAATCTGGATTTTTTCTTAAAAAACTACTTGCCTTTAGCGATAGATATTAATACAGAAAAGGCGCGATCTGAAATGATAATAGCGCCAATTTTGTTAGAATTAACGCAAAAAACACAGCCAAAAATTAGTCTTTTCTCGGGTAAAGATTTAACTGTCGATCCTTCTCAAGACTTAAACGGCGAATGCGATTTTATTATTAGTCTGTCTCCAGAACAACTATTTATTACTGCCCCGATTATTACTTTAGTGGAAGCTAAAAAAGAAGATATTATTGGAGGATTGGGGCAATGTGCAGCTCAAATGTTAGGGGCACAAATCTTTAACCAACAAAAAGAAAATCAAATTAGTTCGGTTTATGGGGCAGTTACTACGGGAACGGTTTGGCGTTTTTTAAGATTGAGCGATCGCCTCCTCAACATCGATAATAAAGAGTATTATATCAGCGAGATTTGTAAAATTATAGGCATTTTACATTGGATTATTTCCTCCGAAATAGAGAAGAGCGATCGCCCATCTAATTCAGATTAAAACGTCGCTCAAAGTCCCCCGTTTAACTAAACATTTATCTCCCCCGCCCCCCTCACAAGGGTAGGTTTTTTACATTGACGGTATAATGTACGATATAGCAAAAGGTTATCCGGCAAAGATAGATGGTTGACTAGGAGGCTTTTAGAACACTTGTACTGTAACTAAGCGAGAGCGAACTGCTATAGACGCGGCAAAAACTATTACGCTCTGAAACCATCAGGACTTACGCAGCTAAGTAGGTGGACACAATTAAAGTTAGCGGTGGAGGTTAGGGAACAGGCAACAGGCAACAGGCAACAGTAAGGGTTTGAGACTTGTTTACATAACTTAATCTAGTTAAGTTTATTTCCACCAACCTACTTACACCACCCATGACGCCAGGGAGGATGTCAATCGTCTTGAAGTGAGTGAATGAACTCCCGCAAAACATCATTTCTATTGCGCTCTGTTTTCTGGCAGTATCGTTCAAGTATCGTCACGTCTTGCTCGGTAATTTCTATGATGAGCTGCTGGGTGATCTCCTGATTTTCCAGCTCTTTAGCTTTTTGTTGCAACTGCTCAAAGTAGTCGCTCTCTAAACTATCTGGTGATTGGTGAAATGCCTCCCGATCATCAACGTCACTAAAGGGCGGCAAACCCTGGTCTGAAGCCGGTAAGGAGTCCTGAACCCCCAGCTCTTGGGCTTGCTGGTGCCATTGCTGAACTCGGTTAATCATTCCGTCGTATTCAGCTAACTGACGAGCTTTTTCTTCCTGATCAATTTCAATCTTAAAAAGTTTCTGGACACCCTTGTAAATTTTATTAGCGTATCCTCCCTTCTCAAATCTATCGACTACGATTACACTCCCGGCGGTAGCAATCAAACCTATTATCGGCGCGGCGATCGGTATCCACACAGCCTGAGTGAAAAGTACAACGCTAATCCCAAATAATCCCCCAATTGCTACAATTCCAGCGAAGCCAAAGCCGACTGGATGATGAATGCGCCAAGCCAACGTTCCTCCGACTATTGACCACCCAACAATCCAAAGCATTTCACCCCACTCAGTCCAAAACCCAAACAGGGGTCGATCATCCAGAACAGCGCTGAGAATTTGACTCACGATTTGAGCATGAACAACAACCCCTGGCATTTTAAATGTTTCCTGTTGACCAGCACTGTAGGGTGTGGAAAAATCATCCTTTTTACTTGGGGCAGTATAACCGACTAAGACAATGCGATCGTTTATCCAATTCGGGTCAATTTTACCTTCAAGTACCTGTGTCAGCGTTACTTGCTTAGCAACGGTTTCAGCAGAGCGGTAGTTAAGCAGGATTTGATACCCCCCCACATCCGCCTTTTGGTAGCCGCCATCATTCTCTTTGAGCCGACTAAATACCGTTGAACCCAACTTTAGTTCATCAGCGGTTGTGAATTCTGGCTGGATTAAGAGCGGTTGTAAGTAACGAAGTGCTAGCTGAAAACCTAAGGATAACAGGGGACCCGATGAATCATCACATAGACTATCTGTGTTAGCGTCAGATGAATCGGCGGGTGTGTTAGAAGGAGCAGGACTGATGAACAACAGACTGCGGCGGATAATTCCATCGGTATCTATGACTTGATCGGACAATCCGACTCGCTCTTCTGGAATTCCGGGTGGGGGTGGAACTCCAGGATTGTCAGCACTCCCCGATTTGCATACCGCAATGATGTCACCGCTGCGCTGGAAACGTTTGAGTAAGTCGGCGCGACCTGTTCCGATAGGAACATCTCTAAAAATATCCAAACCTATGGCTAAGGGTTGATACTCTTGGAGTTTTCCTAAGAGTCGATTCAAGGTTTGGTCAGACAGCGTTGCTTGTTGAATTTCCTGTATATCTTTTTCGGTGATGGCGACGACGAGTAAGCGCTCATCTGGACGCTCATCTGGACGCCACCGCATCATTTGGTCGAACACTCCTAGCTCCACTGCTTCTAGGATTCCCATCTGTCGAATCCCAACAACCAGTGTGGCAATAACTGCGCTGGTAAGAACAACAGATCGACCAAAGTCCAATACGGCTGATTGTCGATAGTTTAATGTCCTTAGTAGCCAGCCAACCGTTTGAGATAATTTAGAACTCATGGTCGTGGTAAGTTAACCCAATTAACTCGATTAAAGCATATAGAGTTACGTTGGATATTAACGAATAATGGGTTGGATTAATTTTGAGGGGTAAGTTGTTTTTAAAATTGTTTAATAGCAAGTTTGAGAGTATTATTTTACCCATCAAAATTTAGTCAATAAGGTTAGTGATAAGCTGTCGCGCCTACAAGTTGCACTGTTTACCTGGATTTTTCTTACCCGGATTTCTCACTGCAATTGCCCAAAATTCCATACAACCTAGATTGACGGTAGAATAAGGATGCGGGAGCCAGGATGCGGGAGCTTTTTTTGCACGGAAGGGAGAGAATTCAAAGCCTCTCCAAATAAAAAAATATATTCCGCTTCCCTCTCCTTGTAGGAGAGGGCTAGGGAGAGGTTCGGAGAGAGGTTTGGAGAGAGGTTTTTCAGATCCCGTGAAAAGTCAGATCGATCAAGGGTACTCAAAACCTACTCCAGGTCAAGGTTTCGATGACTCAGATGGCAAAACTTATGATAAATGCGGGATGCTCTGTTTTCAGGCACCACAGCTTAGGAGTTTTTGGGAAATTTCTCTTCGCTCTTCCATGACTTGATGCTATAATAATTTGTACAAAAATTAAACACAAGTGTGTAAATTAAGTGCCTAACTGGGTCTGACAGCACAGGAGCAGATATGGTACTGTTTGAATATAAAATTTATACACTTGTAAAAATTTTGCTCACAGTAGAAGGAAAAGACCGCCTATCCAGGCTGTGCTTAAAGCTAAGAGATGATGAACCTTTACGCCAGTTTGCGCCCAAGGTTGGCGTCTCCTATTCAGCTTGGGGGGCTTGGGAAAGAGAATCAGGAAATTTAGGACTAGATAGTGCACAGAAATTAGCGGCTTATGTAGGTACAACAGCAGAGCAGCTACAAATCTATCTAAATGGAGGGATAAGCCTAGAAGAATACTTGCGATTACCTCTAACAGTTAGTCAAATCAGTCCATCAAAATCTACAGATGAAACAGTCACAACAGTCGATCAAGTGTTGATGTGGATGAACAGCTTAGAGCTATCCGACTTAGTCAGAATTGTCTCAAAAGCTGGAAGACTGATGGAGGAAAAGATTTTTCAGGAGTCCAAACAACCCAAACAAACTATTGACATGGCGGAGACGGTAACAATTGGTGTTCTCGTCCAAAATGAACTGACTAGACGAAACTGCAATGTCCAACAGTTAGCGTCTGCTGCGGCTATATCGACAAGACGCTTACAGGCAATCATTGCTGGAGAGGAAGCTAACGAGGAAGAATTAATTGCTCTGGGTTCTGTACTCCATAAACCTGATGGAACGTTGTGGAAAACGATAGAGCTAATAGCAATTAACAATCAAATATTTGGAGATAATTACACAGAGGAACAGTTAGATGAGTCAGTTGCTCAGGGATGCGAAAGTGATAGTTGAGTCTCGTGCAAGCGAACTCTTTAAAAAAGAATTGCCTGTCTGTGATCAAGACTGTCGAGTTTACTTTCAGGAGGATGTGGTCAATGTTTGGATGTCTAGTAAAATAAATGCGGTTTTACTCCGAAAATTTTACCAATATTTGGCGTCTTTATTGGAGCGTTGGGATTATCATGAAATCAAA
>JGI12109J20283_10577429_pt1 | contig 15773 bp, 13 predicted proteins | sample ElkSlonscriptome_12_FD_20283 | JGI IMG/M metagenome (IMG submission 20283)
CCTATACGAGAAACTCAAGTAATCCCTATTCTTTTTACATCCTATGATATTGGACAAACAACGCCGCCTAGTGAAATCCCAGAAGAATTTAATTATGAACTTTTCTTAATAAATCGCCCACAGGACAAGAAACTACCAGTCTAACCTGTACTTCCATTTCGGAGAGCCGTAGCGATCGCCCAGTTTCTGCTCTTGGTGCTACACGGTAATAGAATGAAACAGCCCTGCTCTCACTGTACTAGGTGATGCCCAACCCCAGCTAAAATTTCACATTCAAGGTGCATTAAATGTTGGCTGTACTCGTCAGGAAATCATCGAACTGATTACCAAAATGTCAGTTTATGCGGGATTTCCCAAGGCGATTAATGCCATGGTTGTTGCCAGGAACGTCTTTCAAGAATTAGATGCACAAGGTCACTAATGTCACCAAACGCTCTTTCCAGTACAACATACTACGCTTGCCTCAACAACTAGATGTCGAACCCCTTGACCCGATTTAGCCACGGATAGCAAATTGTTCTCGAAGCCTATCCTGCTCCTGCTTTTGCTGTCTCTCAAGCTTAGGAACTGGAGGCTCAAACTCCGGATCGATGTCTGCATACAGTGCAAACACATCCAAGAATCGAGAGACTAAACCTTGGTCTAAATCCGGAAAAACTTCCTTGATTTGGCTAATCATCCGGTCGGAGTATTGCGCTTTATCGCCAAAATACTCCTCTAGCTCGTTCCTGAAATACTGCGCCACTCCACCAATTAGCAAGCATTGAGAATAAGTGGAAGGCACAACTTCGTCCAACCAGTTTTTTAGCGATCGCCAATGTTCTGCTCTAGCCGTATTAATAGCTTTGATGATTGACTCACCCTCTTTATGGACATTCTCCTCTCCCTGAGAACGGATGAGATTTGAGGTCATCTTTGTTAGCGTATTCCCCGAAGGGCAGCAAACAGGAAAAAGATACAGAAAGCCTTCCACTTAAATTATGCTGTTGAACGATTACACCAATCGCCGCTAAAAACTTGGGGATGATTACTTCATATTTAAGAAGATCCAACCGAGCATTTCCCTGATACTGGGTTCGTGCCAGATGCCCAACGATAACCGCTTCTGCCGAATCACTGGGAATTTGTAACCAAGCATCTGTTGCTGGATTACCCCCTCCTATAGATAATTTTTTCATCGCCTCAACGCTCTCGACTGAGACACCCATAGCCACCTCTGGAGACATAGCTAGAGCGATTGGGGATTTTCCTTCAATCTTGTAAATGAACTTCGAGATGCTTGAGCCTGGATCAGCGGCTAACACAATTTTTGTTGTTTTTGGCATTGGATTACCCTCCAAATAATTTCTCAGATGAAGTGTTTATGGGGATACCTTCCTCTTCCTCTTCCTCTTCTTGGTCTTGACTACCGTTACCATTAGACGTAGGTGCTACCGCCGTCATAACTCTCTGATTTGGTTCAATACCAAGAAGTAGTTCAGCAGCTCGTGCCACTCCTACAAGCTTTTGTGTATTGGTGATAGCTATCTGTCGTAGCGTCTTATCTGCATCGTCGGTGAACACCATCGCGGAAAAGTGCAGAAACAAAAGCTCGACTATAGTTGCCTTCGTATCTTGAGGTAGTTCATGAACTTTGGAAATGATTCGCCCTAGCGGGGTATCCCCTTGAGCTTGAACCCTAAACCTCAGATACTTCGTCTTATTTTCTGTCATCGTCTAAATATCTAAAAGTCAACTCAAAACTCCACATAGGGAAAGTAAAGAGCCTTCTCAACAACCACTCGCTAGTGTAAGTCAGCATCAAAGGTTCTGTCTTCTGACATTAGGGTACATTTAGATCTACCCTAAAGATATGGACAAAATCCGGCTGATGTCGGTAAAATGGATAGCTTTTGGATTCAACCTGGATCAAACCTGGATACCCCCCTATTTTTTGAGTTAAATTTGAGCCGTTTTCGCTCTATTCCCATCCGATATTGATCCCGTCTTAATCCCATTTCAATCCAGCTTAAATCCAGATTAGCTCCAGCCTTAACCACCCAAAACTATTTAGTCAAGCAGTCATATTGTTCACACATTTTTCTGCCCTTTTCTAGATGAAGCGATCGCGACAGGTTATGTAAACTAAAAGGGTGGTTTGGAATTTAAACAAGAGATTAATGTCTGGACGGAAGACCGAATGTATTAAGTTTAGACTATCGGCTGAAGAGAAGGAAGTTTTACTACACAAAGCTAAACAAGTCTCTCTGCCCATATCTGAGTACCTGCGGCGCTGTGGACTCAATCGCCAGCTCCCAAAGCCGAGAAACAGTCTTAGCGAAATTGAGATTAAACAACGGGTGAGGAGAGTTTTGAAAGCTGCTTCAAAATTAATCCGGCGATTCAACCGGAACCCTCATAGTGAAGCGGTGGTAAAGACGGTTAACGATTTATCTGAACAGGTACAAGCTTGTCAGGAGGTGGCGAATAAACGATGATTGGTCAGATCAATCTGTCCCAGTCTTTTGGCGACACCTTACGCTATGTACTCGATAGGCAAGGTGTATGCCTTGTTTACGATAGTATTACATTCGATGACGGGGAAGGAGAACAACTCGATCACAAAGCGATCGCCCTTTCAATGCGGGATACAGCAGAACTCAACTATCGCACAGATAAGCCCTGCTTTCATCTGTCGATATCTCCGGCTGAATCAGACGAGCTAACGATAGAGGATTGGGAAGACCTAACCGAAGACCTGCTCACCTCCATGGGGTGGGACGATCAGCAGGCGATCGCGGTACTCCATACTGATGAGGAGTTCCCATCCGGTAAACCTCGCCCCCATGTCCATATCGTCGGGAATCTGATTGACGGAAATGGCGATCGCGTTAACACGGACTTTTCCAAGAACAGACTTGAGGAGTCTCTTAGAAAGCTGGAGTCTAATTACAATTTAACTCCTACAGCTCCATCCTGGGAAGTAGCGAGACATCGCGACACACCAGGTCAGGTTCACCGCCAGGAGAAGGAATGGGAAGAGTTTCAGAATGGGGAACGCACCGAGCCACCGGAACCCACTGTTTTTTCTCAAGTCCAGGACGCTTTAGATCAGGCGTCTGAAGTGACTAATTCCTTTGGGGAGTTGAAGGAAATCTTAGCCAATGTAGGCATCCATACAGAATTTACATCGCACGGCTGGAAGTTTGAAAAGGATGGTATTTGGCTAGCTGGCTATCAACTAGGGAAGCGTTACGCAAAATCGGCGATGGAAAGGGAATTCCAAGTGGATGAGGTAGATGAGCCTGATCCGCAGGTGAACAACCAAGAGTCAGAATTAGAACTGGAACTACATAAGCAAAAGAACTCAGACAAAAAGCGGCGGTTATCCCAGCAGTATCAGGATTACCGCAGTCTGATAGAAGGTGATTCGCAACCCCTGGAGTTCCCATCACGCGATCGCTTGATTGCTCGAAAGCTGCTCTTAGATGGGTACGAATCAGAGGAGGCTGCAATCATAGTGGCTCAATCACCAGATATTCAAAAGTACCCCGACTATAAGCAGCGATTAGCTCTAACAAAAGATATTGTCAACAGTGCGGTAGACGCGGTAGCAGCACAACCGAGGCAGGCGAGCAAACAGCTAGACATAGCGCTATAAACAGAGCTAGGGGGTGTACAATGTACACCCCCCCCTAATCTGTAGCTTGATACTGATAAACCGGACAAGGTTGCAATCAGGAATAATAAACTGTATATATCAATACGATCAATACAATTTACTAAACATTTTACTAGAACCTTGATCAGGGTTCCAGCTAAATCCTGGAAATCTGTCTTCACCCACTTGAATGATTTTAAACCATATAATTGGTGCTGCTTCAAGTAAAGATATCTCTTGCTGTGCTTAATGCTTAATTTCAGGTTTTATGGATATAATTAATAAATCCTTAAAATCCTGCTGCAATTACTGGTTAACACCCCTCCCCTAGTGGTCTATTACAGGATACCAGTTAGCAGGTCAGTAGTATTCTAGTCCAGTTCCAGCTTTAGATTTACACTTTTCAGACCCAGACTTTAGTACCTACCATGTCAAAACAACAACGACCAATTACTGTTGTGATCATAGAAGATCACGAGCTAATGAGAAATGTTCTAGCTGCAAGCTTCAAGGGCTACCCTCAAATAGATACAGTATGTTGCAGCTCCAATTATGCAACTGGACTTAATGCACTCCTAGCGCATAAACCTGATATAGCATTAGTGGATATCATCCTCCCTGATGGATCAGGAATTGATATTATCAAAGAGTTCTACAGGCGGTTCCAACGACCGGAAAATAGAACTAAAATAATCTGCCTGACTTCTTTAGAAGAAAAGGAGAATATTTATGCGGCATTCCGTGAAGGGGCAATGGGATATTGCGTAAAGCAATCGGCGGCATCTGGTATCGAGTGGCTCATAAAAGCGATCGAAAGAGTACACGAAGGGGAGATTTGGATAGACTCTAAAATTGCTGAGACTATCCTGTCGATTGCGATCAATCAATCAAATTCGGTCGTGATCGAAGGAGAATCCGAAACGCACTATGCCAAGTGCTTAGAGGAAAACCCCCTGACTCCAAGGGAGTTTGAAGTCCTCCAGCTTTTGGTGGACGGATTCACAAACGAACAAATTGCAGAAAACCTGATCGTGACAGTAGGGACAGTTAAGAGTCACATCAAAGTAATCTTGGATAAGCTGGGCGCTCAAAACCGCACTCAAGCCGCCGTCCGAGCGCTCCGACTAGAGCTAATATCCTAAGAGAATCAACCAAAAGGCAAATATGCCGATTAGCCTTTTGATATAGATAGAAAAAGATTTCACCTATACTATCTAAGCTGTTGTAATGTGTAAACTAAACATTTATGCAGCACTTTGAAAAGTGGATTAACCTGATAGAGTCTACCTCTAACAAAGTCAAAATAACAGCGCTAGAATCTCGTCCCGGTGATCGCCAAAGGATTTTCAAGCAATTCTCTGAATGGGGAGAGGCTCTTAGACTTCCAGTATATGTAGGGGCTAAGGAAAGTAAATTACAAATCCTCAAACAGGGAGAACAGGGATTATATTGGCACAGTACGACTTCTAAAGCCACCATAAATTTAGAGTTGTTAGATGATATAGAGAAAGGAATCATCATTCTTGAAGGTTTTATCCGTTCGCCCAACCTACAGGATTTATGCATAAAGAGGCTTTTTGACAATCTGCGACTATCAGAAAAGAAAATCCATATAGTTTTATGGGAGGAAGATTACATAACTCTACCGCTTGAGCTACAAGCATTAATTCCGCTTTTACAGGTATCTCTTCCCACCCAGGAAGAGATTCACCAGCAAATTCAGCAATGGAGAGAAACCTTAAACCTGTCTCCTGATCTCTCCAAGCAACTCATCTCAGCCTGTCGGGGACTGTCTTGTGGGGAAATCGATCTGATCTTGGAGCGATCGCAGACTTCCTCTGATTTAGCCAAAGATATTCTGCAATATAAAATCGAGAAGCTCCGGAATCAGGGGATAGAGTATTTGAATCAGCCTGACGTAGATCTGACTGGAGGGCTGGATTTACTCGACAGGGAACTTAGAAAAATCGCATCTTTGCTTGATCCAGAAGCACAACGGTTGAACTTGCAATTTCCAAAAGGGCTTTTACTGTGGGGTCCACCAGGAACAGGAAAAAGTCTTTCTGCCAAACTTTCGGCTAAGAGAATGCAGATTCCGCTGATTGCCGCCGACTGGGGAGCGCTACTATTTGCACCGAAGCCAGACTCTGCATTGAGAAATTTACTGGAAATCACGGAATCCATTGCACCCTGCATTTTATACTGGGATGATTTCGATAAAGGCTTTTCTGGCTGGGATTCCAACGCTAACGGGGGAGTTTCCAGAAGATTAGCAGGGAGACTCCTGACCTGGATGCAGGAGCGCACCGCCCCTGTTTTCATGCTGGCGACAGTTAACCGCTTGGGATTCCTCCCACCAGAACTGATTCGACGCTTTGAGGAGCGAATATTCTTCGTAGACTTACCCCACAAGGGAGCAAGATTTGAGATTTTTCAGATCCATTTGGCAAAATACTTCCCAAATCAGTTCAGCGAGGGACAGAATCCCTGGGACGATGATATCTGGCAGAAGATACTCAGGGAATATAATTTGACAACTCCGGCTGAGATTGGAAACGCTGTTCGGCAAACGGCTGAACGTATCTTCCACCGACATAAGAGCAAGGGAAAAATCCCGGATACCCTAGAAATCAGACCGATTGACCTCATTGAACAGCGGAAGCTCTTTACTCCAGCAATGGTACGAGATGAGGAGCAAATTTGGTCGATTCGCAATAACGCAACCTACGCCAGACCTGCAACGGGGAAGGATACATCCCGATTCGCCGAGCCACCCCAAGAACTTTTTGGAGATTGACGCCGATCTCCGATCTCTATCATTAGGGTAACTGACAAATCTTTCATTCGAGATAGTTGGGCAGACTTCATTCTTATTTAATAAGTAGAAGCTATGTGATTCAAACTATCTACGTGACGAGATGTGGCAGCAGAGGTACTGGGAAAAATTTGTTTCCTTAATATTAGGGATAGTGCTGACTTTTTGTTGGTTAATATATCCTCTACCCCCTTTGCTGGCACAATCACAAAATCAGAATCAGCAGGAAACACTCTCCCATGACCAAGAGACTGGAATTCCTGATTGGGCTAATATCAGCTTCTCTGATTTCCCTGAAATTCAAAGCTCCGGCTCAATCAAGCAGCTTGGACGCCAATGGCTTTCTGGACAAACTCCTGATCAGTTCTTAGCGTTGGAAGATTTCCGAGAATCCTTAGCCCCTCAAGAATTTAATCTTTCTCAAATTGGGGAACTCGCCGGGATAGACGTAGAGGATACTCCGTTAAGTGAATTCTCTTTAGCCACTAATTCAACAATTGAACAGCTTAGTCAAGCTGTACCCTCTCTGAAAGATTTTCCGGTTTCCGATATTGAACCAATTGTATCCTTAGCCGAACAAATCGGGATTGGCTTTGATGCAGATGAGACTTTGGGGGAACTTCTAGAAGACTCCTCTCGATTGGCAGATTCTCGGTTAATCGAACTGGGCAACTCTTTATCGGATTTTTCAGTAGATGAGATTCCTAATCTGGAGCAAGCCCAACTTGAAAATTTGGCTGGATGGGAAAAGACCAAATTATCTGAGGTTCCGGGCTTGAGTGAAGTACCTATTGGTTCCTTCCCAAACCCCCTTAATTTGGATGGGGTAGTACGCCGAATTGATATGGTGTACGGCACCGCCGAAACTAGCCGGGAGAAAACCATCTCTGGCGGGGAGGATAACTCTGCCAAGTGCGCCCAGCCAGATAAGGATTGCGCTTATATCGAGCTAGATAATTTAGAAAATGAAGGGCGATCACAGCGGGGGACATCAGAGGGAGAGCAGTGGATCTCTGGGAAGTATCAGTCAGTTGATGGGGGTAGCGGCTGCTTGGCAATCGTGAACGGGGGAAAAGAACCCACGGGAAGGTTCCCCTTTGGGGATGCTTTCAAAGTCGTGGTCATGGAGACGGATGAAACCTCTGATAGCGTCGATACAGCGCTGTTTTTCCGGTTCTGTACAATTTGTGGCTGCACCCCTTATTTTCTCGGACCGATTCCTTTCTTGTCCTATAAGGTCAACGATAATATTTTTATCGGGATCAAGCCAGGGGGAGAGCCGAGTGGCTATTCCGAGCCGTGGGAATTAGGTGATCCACCCGCTAGTTTAGATGCCCAACTTGAAGCAGCCTTAGCAGCGGCGGGAGTTAGTCCTTGTCCTGCGGGGTTCTCCACCATCGGTAGCGGGTCAGCCGCACCAGGGGGAGTAGCGAGTGGAGAAGCTATCGATCACTTGATTGCCGCTGCACCAGCTAATTTACAGCAATATGCGAAAGAGTCAATCCCTCAACTCGTCGCAGCGGCAAAGGCTGAAGGAATTACTGATCCGGCGCAGATTGCATACATGATTGCGACGGTACAGAAGGAAACCCTCTTAGGGAAATATACCAAAGAGCTATCCGGGACTCGCTCTTTGAGTACCTCAAACTTCGGAGATGGCGCAAACTCAGCCTATTTTGGGCGGGGATTAGTCCAGCTTACCGGGAAGGCAAATTACCGTAAGGCAAGTAACCATTTTGGAGCTGATTTTGTCAACAATCCCGACTTAGCCGCCTCTGCGGAATACAGCGCCCGAATTGCGGCTTGGGGGATGAGAACGGGTGCATTCACAGGGCGATCGCTCGATGACTATATTGATTCAGACGCAGGGAAAACAAATTTCACTGGCGCTCGATGGATTATCAATGGGCAGGATGATGCTGGCGAGATAGCGGCTAATGCCCGTCGATATTATCAAGCCATTCGAGGTACAGATATCTCTGAGGTTGAAATCTCTGGATCTGGAGACAACGACAGCGAAGAAGACAGCGGGGAAGAATCTGAGGAAACAGCTACCACGACGACTACCGCTGGTGAAGGTGAGGACGAGGGCGAGGAACAGGGACAGGGACAGGTGCTTGGTGCGACCCAAGAGGAGCTAGAAGCTGCAAAGGTTATTGAAAATGAATTTGCCCCGACAACACCAACCTGTAAGCCAACTTACGGGGGAAATTTTACCGAGGGTGATGGCGTAACAACCGGGGATTTCGTCCGCCCAACTAAGGGACCAGTTACCAGTCCGTATGGATATCGGACACATCCGCTTTACGGTACTCGCAAATTCCATAAGGGGATTGATATTGCTCCCCCGAAGGGAACTTCCGTGGTGTCTGTTGACGGCGGGGAAGTGATTAAAGTCGTCTCTGGTTGTAGCGACGGAACTGGACTTAACCCCTGTGGTGGGGGATGGGGGAACCAGGTTTGGATTCGCCATGAAAATGGTTTGGTGAGCCAATACAACCATTTAGAAGCTGGCTCAATCCAAGTCCGCAAGGGAATGCAGGTTTCCCAGGGGCAACAAATCGCCGGGGTGGGAAGCTCCGGGTACAGCACGGGACCCCATCTAGATTTTATGGTTCGTAAAAACGGGAAACATACAAATCCCGCACCCTATTTACCTTGAGGAGGATAACAATGACTAATCGAAAATTACAAATTCTTCGATTTCTTGGGCTATTTTGTGCAACTGCTCTGGTTATAGTTGCTTGGACAAGTATTAGCGGTGATCGGTCAGTCAGTAGTCAGAAGGAACAACCAACCTTTGAACAACAGCAAGCTATCGGAGTTGATATCGCCCAACTTCCTAAAAATCTATCTTCCTGCTTTAGCGATCGCGAGGCGAGTGAATATCGAATTTGGGGGGAGAGTGGAAAATATAAGCTTATTGCCCTGAAAGAGGGAAATCAATGGCAGGAGGCGATTGTTGCTATTGAAGGAGACTCTTGTCGGGTGCTATCTCCGAGTGGTCGTTCCTTCAATAGAGCGCTTAGTGCTTATGTGCCTGAGTCGGTGGCGCTGGATTTAGCCCGTCAACGGTATCGGAAAGTTATTGAGATAGCTGGCGGACAAGAAGCATTTCAAGAACAATTTCAGGAACACGCTAGCGATCCGAATACTGATACCTATATGCCTGAAGAATATATACAAGTTCTCCAAGAGCTTGGTATTCAGATTCCAGATAATGTCGTTCCCGTGGATGCACAAGGAGTTGAATGATGACTAAATATATTGCAGCCATATTATTGGCTCTACTTTTGGTTAGTTGTGCTGCACCTGCACCGACAGATACACAAAACCAAGCGGCACAAGCCGAGGAGAGTGCTTCTGAAAAAACAGGTTCCGCTAACGCACAAAATCTCTACTACTACGTCCGCCCTCAGCTTACCAACAAGTCTATCCCGCTACACCTCCCCAGTTACATTCCTCCGGGTAAAGAGGAGATAGCCAAAGAGGGATTGGTCGCTCAAATTACTGCTGAAGGTGAAGAAGAGTCAACCGATGATGCTTATTACAAACTTGTCATCGCCCAACCTAATTGTGGAGATACAACGGCTTGTACCTATGCCTCAATGGGAGGGTTTAAGCCAACTGAAAATACTCCTTCTCTCGAAGAAAGGCTTGAGGAACGGCTCTCACCGGATTTAGAGTTTTCTGAGGAAGCTCCCTTTCCTCCTGGTAAAGTCGAGCTAACCCAAGGTATTCAAGGATACCTATTCCCATGGTTTATTGGCGCTTATCAAACCGAAACTCAAGTGTTTTGGCAGGAAGACGGCTATCGGTATTGGGTGGGCGTAAGGGGTGCTTCAAAGGATGAAATCATTAGGATGGCAAATTCTGCAATTAATGATGAAGGGGGCAGAAAATGAGATTTCTCTCTCTCTTTTTGCTGGCAGTTTGTCTAACTGTTGTCTTGCCTCATGGATTACAAGCTCAACAGATTACGATTCCTACAAAAATCTTAGAAAATAGAGAAAATCAGATTTTGATTCCCGCTTGGGAGCAGATTGGGCTAGCCGATTTACCTCCAATCCAAAGCTCAGGGAGCGATTTTGGACGGACATGGCGCAAGGGACAAACCCCTGATAATTTTCTTAGCTTAGGGGATTTGGCTAATGCTCTGGAACCCCAGGTATTGAGCATGGAGAGTATCGGCTCGTCACTACCAGAACCAATGGATTTATCTGAAGTCGGACTGGCTAGTTTTCCGTTGGCGGGTCGGCAAACCTTGGCGTGGTTGGCTGATATTGTTCCTGGAATGCAAACTCAAATTGTTCAGGACAATCCTGTCCTTAGTGCTTTACTTAGATCAACAGCCAAGACGGTTGATCTAAGTAAAACATTAGGGCAAGTTCTTAAGTCCAACCCCACCTTGCTCCAAGTCCAACTTCAAGAAATAGACTTAAGTCCCTACAAAATTAGGGATATCCCTAATCTTGCTGGAGTCTATCTAGAAAAGTTTGTCGGATGGGAAGATGTTCTAATCAAGGATATTCCTCAATTAGGAAGTCTCCCTCTAGGGGCTTATCCTATCCCAGTGGAAGCCAGAGGAGATTTAGCTTTAAAAATTTCTGAAATTGGAGTTGACTCTAGTCCAGAGGATCAAAATATGCTCTCAGGTTCCTCTGCCTATGGGTTTGAGGTAAACTGTGACAACTGTACGTCTATACAACTAATTGAGGTTGAGGAGAAAGATAAGGAAGCGGACAATGTTCAACCCCAACAAAAGGAAGACGATCAGGAGCGCTATTACTGGGTCGGTGGAGCTTTTCAACAGCTTGAGGGTGGATATGGCTGCCTGAAAGGGGAAAAGGAACCCACAGGGCGACATCCTTTTGGGGAAGCATTTAAGGTTGTCGCGACTCGCCTAGACAACGGGAAAGCTGAAATCTCAGCTTATTTCCGATGGGCAACCGACTGTGGAATGTCCGCTTACCGAATCGGACCAGTACCATTGATCACTTACGCAGAAGATTCGATTCTGTTCATCGGCAGAAGCATCAACCAGGCAGAGATTACCCCTGATACTGTTGATACGACTACTTCAGTTTGCTCAAAATTATCAGAAGAGGAGGATTCTACTGCCATAACGGTTGGGGGAGTTGAGGTTCGTGCAGCGGCAGAAGTGATCGCTAATTTCTTCTCTAATGCAAGGCTAAACTACGATTCAATCGGGACGTATGGATGCGATCGCGATATCTGCGGACGGCGGCTGGGGAAATATGCGGTTTTTAGCCAGGATGCTAATTTACGCAAAATAGTTGATCCGCAATGGCTTGATTCTCTTGAGTCGGTATCCAAGTCAGAATTACTGGATCATTTTCCGCCGATCGAACAGGATGATTTTCTGTTCAATCAGGTGGGAGAAATTTTAACCACCCTTCACCGTCAAACCGATCCAAGCACCGAACGCCCCATGGAAGGAGAACGGCTACTGAATTTTTTGGTTTCAGCGTATTTCGGGGGCAGCGAGGCGCGAGACTTCCAATTATCCCCTGTAGGAAATCCTCAAACACTCAAACAAGTTCAACAAACTATTGTTGAGGATTACTTAGAAGCGACGGCTGATGGAGGATGCAAATGAAGAATAATAATAATTTTTTACGCTTGGCTAACCTATTCAGAATGGGTATCGCGATCGCGGTTTTGGCTTCTCTACTGTCGGGCTGCGGGAAATCCCCCGTTGTCCCATGGGAATCAGCGACGAATTTGCCGAAGCCTATACAAGAGCAAATTGAGAGTCAATACAAAGTTGATTTAACTTCAGGAAATATCTGGCAAGTTAAGGGAGTGGAAAATAACCGTCTTGTGGTAGTAGATTTCAACTCTGATGATTTGTGTGGAGCTTGGGGATGCTTATACTCAGGGCTGTGGATGCAAGAAGATTCTTTAGTAGGAGTCGCTCTGGAACATTATCTTGATCCCCATGTTCCACCAGAACGATTACTCTTTTCAGTTCTTCCACCGGAGACAACTACCCCTCCTACTCTCCCTTGTATTCGTACAGTTCAACCAGATTTTCAAGGTTTTTTGAAGCGCTTTGATTTGTGCTTTAACGAAAATATTAAAAAATATGAAGTTTGGAGAAGTGCAACTGAAGCATTATGAATTACTTTCAACAACAACCCATTTTGGCTCAAGTTGAGGAAGAAGATTCTTCCCCAACCAGTATCGATTTCCTTGGACTACTGGAACAATTTAATAATCCAGAAGGCTACCTGATGTTGGGAGTGATGCTATTCTTAGTCATTCTGGCTAAGTTCACCGGGAAGTCCGGAAAAATTACATCGGGTAAAATCGCGGGGGGGTCGGAGAAGCTAGCCGCGACAAATAAGGCGATCGCCCAGCAGAAATCCGACGATAACAAAACTGCACTGTGGTGCGGTGATCCAAATTATTGGTTTGGTGGCAGATTTCAAAATCTGAGCGCCAGGGTACAGGCTTTCTTCGGATCACCCTCGACTCTGTGGCTCCCTGACGCCCGTCGCTCTACTTTAGTAATTGGGCAACCGGGGAGCGGGAAAACTTTTTCAGTGATCGACCCGGCGATCGAGAGCGCGATGCAACAGGGATTACCCATCCTCTTATACGATAAAAAAGGCGATCAGATGCAATTACACGCCTCTCAAGCGGCGCGGTACGGATATGAAGTGTATGTGTTTGCTCCAGGGGAAATTTACTCGGACTCCTTCAATATCTTCAATTATCTCTCCGGAGCCGAAGACGGGACGATGGCGGGGGAAATCGCATCCATAATTATCGCCAATTCCCAAAAGCCAGGGGAGAAAGGAGATGCCTTTTTCTCGAAAGCTGGGACATTGTTGTCTAAGGCGTTGATCCAGCTTGTTAAGTCTCATCCGAATCCGGAATATCATGATTTGGCAATGCTCTATGCCATAATCCGGTTGCCAGACTTGGTAGACCGGATTGACTACGGGATTCAGTCGGGGCGAATCAACGACTGGGTAGCTCCGGCGTTTAATCAATTCGTCGCCGCTAAAGGCGCGAAGAAAACGGTATCCGGTATCCTGACTACAGCCAATGCGACATTCTCCGGATTTATCCAGCGGGATCTTCTTCCGTCCCTCATGGGGAAATCAAGTATCCCGCCGAAGATTGGAAAAAAGACTCTGGTGGTCTTTAAGCTTGATGACGAACGGCGTCATGTCGTCGGTCCGGTCGTCGCGGCGGCGATACATTTGATGGTGGTGAAAAATCTTTCACAGAAGCGCCAAGAAGGGTTAATCGTGAGTCTGGATGAGTTGCCTTCGATTCATTTGTCCAATGTTCCGCAGTGGATCAACGAATACCGCTCAAACGGCGGATGCTTCATTTTGGGTATCCAGTCCCTAGAGCAGCTTTACGAGGGGTACGGGGATAAAATGGGGAATGCGATCGCCTCTGCCTGCTCTACACACGTTATATTCAACCCAGGGAACAATAACACGGCGAAGCGGTATTCAGAGAGATTTGGGGAGAAAGAAATAACGCACAAGACCAAGAGCCACAGCAACAGCAAGGGCGGACGCTCTACAAGCTGGTCAGAGCATTTGCAAAAAATGCCCTTATTCACTGTCGATCAAATTTTGGGTCTACCTCAAGGACGATGTATTGTCTCTAATCCCGCCTATGGATCGAATTCAAGAACTCTGATTCCTTATCCGCTTAAAATTAATATCCCCAAGAAACAGGTTAAACGATGGGATAGAAGCGAATCACTTTGGAATGAGAAGATTCGCCCTGCACTTGAGCAACGGCAAGCTCAGTCGGTTCCATCGGACGAGGAGCTTTTGAATGCAATTGAAGATCGGATTGAGATTGCTAAAGAATGGCTTCCTATGCCTCCAGATGAAGAGGATGAAGGAAATGGAGGTAAACAATCAAAGTCTGGTGGTAAAGGCAATAAAAATCAATCCCCCCAGGAAAAACAAGATCTGTTTAGTCGCTATATATGAACAATATCAATAATTCAATCCAATGCAATGAGTTGATATCACCCACAACATTATGATGTATGTTACCGGAGATCCCGTTGAAGGGAATCGCTTTGCCGGAAGAGAGGATATCCTCAGACAACTAGAAGAACTCTGGGCTACGGGTCAACAACTCCAGTCTGTAGTTCTCTATGGTCATCGCCGCATGGGGAAAACCTCGATTCTTTTGAATTTGGTAAATTGCTCTAATTCACAATTCAAAGTCGTTTATGTTAACCTACTGCGTTTAGGTAATCCCAAAAATGTTGGGGAAGTGTTAATGGCAATTAGTGATTCGATTTCTGATACTATCGGCTGTCCGCCTCCCAATGATGAGGGTTTACTAAATCTTCCTTACCAAACGTTTGAACGTTATTTTAAACAGGTAGTTGAGACAGTGACAAAAACATCTCGACAAGGATTAATTATTGCCCTCGACGAATTTGAAAAAATTGAAGAACTCATCGAAGCGGAAATAATTCCCAATGATTTTATGGGTTATCTACGGGGATTGGTGCAGATGAATGCTCAAGCCGCCTTTGCTTTTGCGGGATTGCATACCTTAGAAGAAATGACCGCTGATTATTTCCAATATTTTTTTGCCAGTGTCATTCCAATTCACGTTGGCTTTCTAGAACCTACTGCAACCCGCCAGATTTTAGCTAATCCCAGTCTGGATGCTGTTGATTTTTCACTGAATTACACTCCAGACGCCCTTGACTTAATCTATCATCTCACCGCAGGTCAACCCTATTTAGTTCAATTAGTCGGGTTCCAACTGGTGCGCCGTTACCGCCGTTACAATAACCCTGTGTCTGAACAGGTTTTTACCGTGACCGTAAAGGATGTGGAAGCCCTGATTAATGACTCTGAATTTTATCAGCGAGGACGGTATTATTTTAATAACGTTTGGGGTCAAGCGGCACGAGGAACTTACGGTCAACAGGCAATCCTTAAGGTGTTAGCGCCTTATCCAAATGGGTTAATAATTGAACCATTAAAGATGAAGTTAGCCGAATTATTTAGAGAATTAGGACTAGCAATTCTAGAGGAAAAACAATTAGAGGAAGCGTTGGAAACGTTAAAACGCCATGATGTAATTCAGCAAAAGGGTGAATCTTGGCAACTTATTATTGAACTTTTCCGGCGCTGGATGTTGTTGCACTTAATTGACTACTAATTACTCCTTCGGGTTGAATTCACTTGTTTTAGTCAACGAAGAAGATTTAACGACTAATAAACCAGGAGCAACTAAGAATAAAAGAATTGCGATAAACTCTACTCCAGAAGTCCAGGTAACTAACCCAAA
>JGI12109J20283_11173153_pt1 | contig 15770 bp, 8 predicted proteins | sample ElkSlonscriptome_12_FD_20283 | JGI IMG/M metagenome (IMG submission 20283)
ATAGGATGGCGATCCAGCGCATTGCAAGCAGCGCCTCGGCGGACGTGGACGGATGCAGGCTGGGTTGCAGGCGCAGGCTGTCGATGTTGATGTCGGGCTGATAGAAGCGGTTGAACAGCGATACGCCGTCGGCGCCAGCGTCGGCGAGGCGCTGCACCATGTTCCCCACTGAACTGAAGCTGGGTGACAGCTTCATGTTGATTGGGATACTGATCTGCGCCTTCAGCGCGCGCAGGATGTCCAGATAGCGGCCCTCGACCGCCGCGCTGGAATTGCCAATATCGGCAGCGACATAGTAGACGTTGAGCTCAAGCGCGTCGGCGCCGGCCTGCTCCAGCTCTTTAGCGTGGCTGATCCAGCCGCCGGGGGTCACGCCGTTGAGGCTGGCGATGACCGGAATGTCCAGCGCCTCCTTGAGCTTGTGCAGGTTGTCTAGGTATTGCTCCAGGCCGGTGCTGAAGTCTTGCCAGTCGGGTAGGAAGCCGTCTTCGGCCTCCGCGAAACCGGTGTCCTGCTGGTGCAGGAAGCGGTTCATGGTCTCGGTCTCGGTGGTGATGGCCTCTTCGAACAGCGAGTACATGATCAGCGCCGAGGCGCCGCTGTCTTCAAGTTCTTTGGCCTGGTCGATGCTCTTGGACAGCGGCGAGGCGGATGGCACGAGCGGGTTCTTGAGATCGAAGCCGAGATATTTGGTCGTCAGGTCCATGGGTTGCTCCAGAAGCGAGTTACGCGTTTCGAGTGACGCGATTCGAGGCGGAAGTAGTCAAGAGAGAGGATCGGGGGGCGAGGGTCAGGAATGGATTCCTCGACGCTCGCCCCATCGATTTGTTACTCGCTGCTCGTTGCCGGTTTTTCCGCCTTCTGCCAGGCCAGATGCGCCAGTTGCTCGTAGAGTGAATACTTGCTCTCCACGTGCTTCTGGGCCAACTGCAAGAAGCGCTCAGCGTCGTTCGGATGGGTGCGATTGAGCACGCTAAAGCGGGTCTCGCTGGCCAAGTAGTCGCGGTAGGGAACCGTCGGCATCTTGCTGTCCATGTATAGCGGATTCTCACCGACCGCGGCCTTGCGCGGATCATAGCGGAACAATGGCCAGTGACCGGAGTTCACCGCCATGTCCTGCTGACGCAGGTTGTTCGACAGGTCGACGCCGTGCGCGATGCAGGGCGAATAGCAGATCAGTAGGGACGGACCGTCGTAGGATTCGGCCTCCAGGAAGGCACGTACCGTCTGTACGTCCTTGGCGCCGAAGGACACTTGGGCAACATAGACGCTTTCATAGGCCATGGCCATCATGGCCAGGTCTTTCTTGAACGTCGGCTTGCCGCCCGCCGCGAACTTGGCCACCGCGCCCATCGGCGTCGCCTTGGATTTTTGCCCGCCGGTGTTGGAATAGACCTCGGTATCGAGTACCAGCAGGTTGACGTTGCGGCCACTGGCGAGTACGTGGTCGACGCCGCCATAGCCGATGTCGTAGGCCCAGCCATCGCCACCGACGATCCAGACGCTGCGTTTGACCAGTTGTTCGCAAATACCGGCCAGGGTCTGCGCCTCCGGCAGATCCATACCCTTGAGCTTGTCTTTCAACGCGGCAACCCGGGCGCGCTGGTCAAAGATTCCGGCCTCGTCGTTCTGATCGGCCTTGATCAATCCATCCGCGAGGTCGGTGCCGATCTTGTCCGCCAGCAGCGCGACCAGCTCGCGGGCTTGTTCGGCCTGCTTGTCGACGGCGAGCCGCAGTCCCAGGCCGAACTCGGCGTTGTCTTCGAACAGCGAGTTGTTCCAGGTTGGGCCGCGCCCTTCTGGATCGGTGGTGTAGGGCGTGGTCGGCAGATTGCCGCCGTAGATGGACGAGCAGCCGGTGGCGTTGCCGATCAGCATGCGATCGCCGAACAGTTGCGTGGCGAGCTTGATGTAGGGCGTCTCGCCGCAGCCGACACAGGCACCGGAGAACTCAAACAGCGGCTGCATCATCATCGCGTGCTTGATCTTGCTGTTGTCGAGCTTGGTGCGATCGTACTCGGGCAGCGACAGGAAGAAGTCCCAATTGGCCTGCTCAATGCCGTGGCGTTCTTCGGCCGGCTTCATGTTCAGCGCCTTGCGCGTTGGGTCTTTACGGTCGCGGATGGGGCACACTTCGGCGCACAGGCCGCAGCCGGTGCAGTCGTCCGGCGCAATCTGATAACTGATGTGGTGTCCCTGCGGGAAGTCCTTGCCCTTGATCTGCACGTGCTGGAAGGTCTCCGGCGCGTTGTCTGTCAGCTCCACCGGGAACACCTTGGCGCGGATGGCCGCATGTGGGCACACCATGGGGCACTTGCCGCAATGGGTGCAAAGGTCTTGCTCCCACTGAGGCAATTCCAGCGCGATGTTGCGCTTCTCGAAGCGGGTCGTACCGGTGGGCCAGGTCCCGTCGAGCGGCATTAGGCTAACAGGCAGGCTGTTGCCCTGGCCCTCGATCAGCGTCGCGGTGACGTTGCGTACGAAGTCCGGCGCATCGGCTGGCACCGCGGCCGGGCGCTCGAAATCGCTGGAAACCTGGCCGGGGACCGACACCTGGCTGAGTCCTTCGAGCGTGGCGTCGATGGCCGAGTAGTTGCGATCAAGCAGGCGTTGCCCCTTCTTTCCGTAGGTCTTCTTAACGGCCTCTTTGATTCTGGCGATGGCCTCGTCCTTGGGCAGGATGCCGGAGATGGCGAAAAAGCAGGTCTGCATGATGGTGTTGATGCGCCTGCCCATGCCGGTCTTCGCGGCGATGTCGTAGGCGTCGATCACATAGAACTTGAGCTGCTTGTCAAGGACGTGCTGCTGCATGCTCTTCGGTAGATCGTCCCAAACCCGATCCGCCGGCGTCGCGGAGTTGAGTAGGAAGGTGCCGCCGGCCTTGGCCTTGTCCAGCATGTCGTAGCGACTCAGGAAGTTGGGCTGATGGCAGGCGACGAAGCTGGCCTCATCGTTGCCAACCAGATAGGTGCTGTGGATCGGATTGGGGCCGAAGCGCAGGTGCGAGATGGTCATGGCGCCGGCCTTCTTCGAGTCGTACTCGAAGTAGCCTTGACCAAAGTTCGGCGTCTCCTCGGCGATGATCTTGATGCTGTTCTTGTTGGCCGATACGGTACCGTCCGAACCCAGGCCATAGAACACGCAGGCGGTTACACCGTCGCCGGCATCGGGCGTAAAGGACGGGTCCCACTCCAGGCTGGAGTGGCTGACGTCGTCGATGATGCCAACGGTAAAGGCGTTCTTTGGCTTGTCCTTGGCCAGTTCGTCGAACACGCCCTTGATCATGCCTGGCGTAAACTCCTTCGACGACAGGCCATAACGACCGCCAACCACGCGCGGCATGGTCGCCATATCGCCGGATGCCACCGCTGTGGCCAGTGCGGTGACCACGTCCTTGTAGAGTGGCTCGCCGTCGGCGCCGGGTTCCTTGGTGCGGTCGAGCACGGCCAGCTTGGTGGCGGTGACCGGCAGTGCCGCTAATAGATGCGCCGGGCTGAAGGGCCGGAACAGGCGCACCTTGATCATGCCGACCTTCTCGCCGCGGGCGACCATGTGCTCGACGGTCTCCTGCGCCGCGCCAATGCCGGAACCCATGAGCAGGATGACGCGCTCGGCGTCTTCGGCGCCGACATATTCGTAGAGCTTGTAATGACGCCCGGTGATGCCGGCGAGCTTGTCCATCTGTGCCTGCACGATCTCCGGCACCGCGTCGTACAAGGGATTGACGGTCTCGCGGCCCTGAAAATAGACGTCTGGGTTTTGCGACGTGCCGCGAATAATGGGGTGGTCCGGATTTAGCGCGCGCTCACGGTGGGAGGTGACGAGGTCCTCGTCGATCATCGCGCGCACGGTCTCCGGCGTCAGTTTGTCGATCTTGGTCACCTCGTGGGAGGTGCGAAAGCCGTCGAAGAAGTGCAGGAAGGGCACGCGTGCCTCTAAGGTTGCGGCCTGCGAGATCAGCGCGAAGTCCATGACCTCCTGCACCGAGGCCGAGCACAGCATAACGTAGCCAGTGGAGCGGCAGGACATGACGTCGGAGTGATCGCCGAAGATCGATAGTGCCTGAGCCGCCAACGACCTTGCGGACACGTGCAGCACCGTCGGCGTCAGCTCGCCAGCGATCTTGTACATGTTTGGGATCATCAACAACAGGCCTTGCGATGCGGTGAAGGTTGTTGCCAGCGAACCCGCCTGCAGTGCGCCGTGGATCGCGCCGGCCGCGCCGGCCTCACTTTGCATCTCAATGACGTCCGGGATCGTGCCCCAAAGGTTTTTGACCCCGAGGGACGACCATTCGTCCGACCATTCGCCCATGTTGGACGCCGGCGTGATTGGGTAAATGGCAATGACCTCGTTGGTCATGTGCGCGATGTAGGCGGCGGCTTCGTTGCCGTCAAGGGTGACCATGTGCTGCTGCGACATATGTTCGTTCCGCAATGGTAGTTTGAAAATGGTGGTTTGATGACGGGTGCGGGGACTGCGGTCGCGAGCCGATCGCCGCCCCCCCATGTTCTAGAGTACAGAATTCGAAGATTCTACATTCATTGTGCGCAACCCGGAAATTGAGCCGGGCCAGGAGTGGTCCATGGGTGGTGGTCCATCGGCGGTGATCCAGGGGCGGAGGTCCATGGATGGGCTAGGTGCCGAATATACATGACAGCGCCGCAATCGTCGCGAATTTGCAAACCGGCGTCGGCTGGTTTTCAATCGCGCCATGGCGACCATCATCGAACAACCCGTGATTGCGCTGCGCGCGATGCAAGAGGGCGACTTGCCCGCGGTGCTCCTAGTCGAGCGCAAAGCCTACACGGCCCCTTGGAGCGAAGCAATCTTCCGCGATTGCTTGCGCGTTCGTTACCTCTGTGTGGTGGCCGAGCGGGAGGCGGAGATCATCGGTCACGCGGTCATGTCCATCGCCGCTGGCGAGTGCCATGTCCTCAATCTCTGCGTTCACCCAAGCCTGCATCAGCGAGGCATCGGTCGGCGCATGTTGCGTCGTCTGCTGGCGCTAGGGCGCCGCCAGGGGGCGGACACCGCCTTTCTTGAGGTGCGGGCATCCAATGTCTCGGCGCTCGCGCTATACCGCGGTGAAGGTTTCTGCGAGGTGGGTCTGCGGCGAGGGTACTATCCGGCCGCGGGTGCCGACGCATCTGGTCGCGAAGACGCAGTGGCGATGGCGCGGGCTCTGTAGGGCTCATTGCTCAGTTTTCGAACTTGATGCACAAGGCATTGATCGCCGCGCGAGACCAACTGCGTCGCGCCTCTCGATCGATCCCCCTGTAGCGCCCAACAACATCGTCGGCAAGCAACGCCAGACTCTCCGGTATACTGATGGGCTTGATCGCCGGTCCAATCGCGCATCGCAACCTGGATCGGGCAACCCAGACACGACCGCAACAACCGTACCCGCGCGGAGAACCGAGGATGCAGCAAGTGACCGACGACGTCGTCCGTCGACAGGCCGGCAGAGACACCATCTACACCATCGCCCTGAGCCCCGATGGCACCCGGCTTGCCTCCGGCAGTTGGGACAACGACGTCGCCCTCTGGGACGTCGCCACCGGCCGTGAACTGGCGCGTTTTGACGGTGGGGTAGGGCGGCTCTATTCGGTCGGCTTCAGCCCAGACGGCAGCCGTCTGGCCTACGCTGGCAACGACGGCAGCGTGCATGTGCGCAATAGTGCCGACAGCATTGAGCTTTGGCAGGGCAAGGGGCACACCGGGCTGGTCTACAGCCTGCAGTTCAGTCCCGATGGCAATCTGCTGGCCTCGGGTAGCGAAGACGGCAGCATCTGCCTTTGGGATGCCGCAAGCGGTGAGCTCAAGCATCACATCGTCGCCCACTCGGTCTACGTTCAGGCAGTCGCCTTTCGACCGGACGGCGCGCTGCTGGCCAGCGGCAGCCGCGATTCGACGCTCGCGCTGTGGGACCCGAAGACCGGCGAGGTGCAGGCCCGTATCGAGGTCGTTACAAACGGCATCAACAGCATCGCCTTCAGCGCCGACGGCAGCCATGTGCTGCTGAGCAACGTCGATGGCTCGGTGGGTCTATGGGACCTGGAATCCAAGCGCCTGGAGCGCGAGATGACCGGGCACCGCTACCCGTCCTGGGCGGCGCTGTTTCATCCCGACGGCATCAGCGTCGCGTCCGGCAGTGCCGACAAGACCATCATCTTCTGGGACCCGAGTACCGGCGCCGAGCGTAAACGCTTGCAAGGGCATGAGAAAGACGTCTACAGCCTCGCCTTCAGTCCGGACGGCGGCCTGTTGTTCTCAGGCAGTGCCGACGGCAGCATCCGCGTCTGGCCGCTGGACGTACCAGCCGACACCTGGACCCCGATTGCTGCCGCCTGGCGCGCCGCCGATGCCGAAGATCGCGCCCGGCGTGAGGCGGAACAGGCCGCGGTCGTTCCGGCCAAGAAGCCCAAGGGGTTGTTTGGGCGCTTGTTTAAATAGAGCGGTCCATCCAGCCTCGCTGATCAAGCCCTTGCGCACAGCAAGTGATATGCTCTACTCGTGTGTGTTCGGACTTGCATGGGATATTCTCTAATCGTGCTCGAAAGAAAGAGGTGTCTGGTAGAGACGTGGATTCACGACGATTCGATGGGTGCACATCCAAGCATGTACTGGGGTAGACTCCTTAATAGGACTAGCTTGGAGGCTGGATCGTGAAATTCATTCACGCAGCCGATATTCATCTGGATAGCGCGCTTCGTGGTCTCGAACGCTACGACGGCGCACCTGTGGACGAGATCCGGGGCGCGACCCGCCGGGCATTGGAGAACTTGATCCAGTTGGCAATCGACGAGGAGGTCGCCTTCGTCCTGCTGGCTGGCGACCTCTACGACGGGGACTGGAAGGACTACAACACCGGCCTGTTCTTCACACGCCAGATGTCCCGATTGCAGGATGCCGGCATCGAGGTGTTCGTCGTGGCAGGAAATCATGATGCCGCAAGTCAAATCACCAAGACGCTCAGACCGCCGCGGAATGTCCACGTCTTCGCGACGCGATCTCCCGAGACCATTCGGTTGGAGGAGCATGGCATCGCCATCCACGGTCAAGGATTTCCGACCCGCGCGGTAACGGAGGATCTCACGCGTCGCTATCCCATGGCGGATACCGATCTATTCAATATCGGGCTTCTGCATACCTCGTTGAACGGAAGGCCCGGCCATGAGGTCTACGCCCCGTGCACGTTGGATGGGCTGCGCTCACGCGGTTATCAGTACTGGGCCCTCGGCCATGTGCACCATCGGGAGGTCGTTACCGAGGAGCCCTGGGTGGTCTTCCCTGGGAACACGCAGGGGCGCCACGCGCGCGAAAGCGGCGCGAAAGGCTGCTCGCTGGTGACCCTGGAGGCGGGCAGGGTCGCCTCTGTGGAACATCGTGCCCTGGACGTGGTGCGCTGGTCGGTTTGTTCGGTGGATGTTGACGACGCAAAGACCCTGGACGAAGTCTATGATCGCATCGGCCCTGCTTTGGCGAACGCGGTCGGCGAGGCCGAGGGCCGGCTGCTGGCCGTGCGCTTGCGCCTTGAGGGCGCGTGTCCGATCCACGGTCGGCTCCGGGCGTCCCAAGCCCAGGTCACCAATGAGTGCCGAGCGCTTGCGGGGACTGTCGGCGCAGCAGAGGTTTGGATCGAGAAGGTGCTATTCGATACGCGTCGGGCCGAGTCTGAGGATGCGGCGATCGCTCGTGACGACGCCTTCGGCGGACTGCTTCGCTCCATCCGCGATCTGGAGCTTGATCCCGCTCGCCTCTCGAAGCTGGCCGACGAAGTTGAGGATCTGAGTACCAAACTCCCGATCGACCTACGCTCAGGACCGGATGCCTTTGATCCGTCGCAACCAGAGTACGCCCGGGAGTGCCTGGAGGACGTCAAGGCCCTCCTGCTGGAGCGGCTGTTGAGCGAAGGCCAGGCCGAGTGAAGCTGCTCGATCTGCACTTCCAAGCCTATGGCCCGTTCACGGACCACCACCTCGATCTGAGTGCTGGGAGCGAAGGGCTGCACGTGGTCTTCGGGCCAAACGAAGCGGGTAAGAGCTCGGCTCTGCGTGCCCTGCGGGCGCTGCTTTATGGCGTGCCCGTGCGGACCCAGGACGACTTCCGCCATGCCAAGACGGAGTTGAGAGTGGGCGGCTTGTTCCGCGGTACGGATGGGACGGAGCTTCACTGTTACCGCCGCAAGGGACGGAAGAATACCCTGCTCGACGCAACCGGTGATCCGATCGACGAGGATAGACTCACGCGGCTCCTGGGAGGCGTTGCGGCACCGCTCTTCGACAGTCTTTTCGGAATCGACCATGAGGCACTCGTCAACGGCGGCCAGGCGCTGCTGGACGAACGGGGGCGGGAGGCCGAGGCGCTGTTCGGAACCGGGCTCGGCAGTACGGCGGTGCATGCCTTGCTGGGGAGCCTTGAGCAGGAGGCGCAGTCGCTGTTCGCGCAGCGGGCATCGAAACCCTTGATCAACGCCGCGCTCGGCAGGCTCTCTGAGCTAGAGCGGCAGCAGCGAGAGGTTTCGCTCTCGGCTCGCCACTGGGACGAGGCGCGGGAGGCCGCTGACCTGGCAGCCGAGCAGTTAACCAAGATCGATGCCCGACTGGCCGCGGAAGAGAAACGCCGGAGCACCTTGGAGCGCATCCGCCGGTCCTCGCCGGCCCTCGCCAGACGCGATCAGGTCCGAGCGCAACTCGTCGGTCTTGGTGAGGTTGCCGTCCTCGAAGAGAACTTCGGGCAGCGACGGGAGAAAGCGCTCTCAAAAAGAAGGCTTGCGCTGGAGGGGCGGTCAAAGGCCAAGACACGCCTGGAAGGACTGCGCCAAGACGCTGCCGGCTTGGAGGTATCGGAGGCGCTGCTGACCGAAGCGGACGCCATTGACGAAGTGAGGGATCGGCTGGGCGGATACCGTAAGGCAGCCCGTGACAGGCCCGGCCTCATTGAGAGAAGAGCCACCCTGGTCGAGCAGGCGCGGCAGCGGTTCGCGGAGATCCGCCCGGACCTCTCTCTCGATGACATCGACAGGCTGCGACCCATGCTCGCTCGTCGGCGTCGCGCGACCGAGCTCGGCGGGCGCCAGGAAGCCCTGGAGTCCGCGGTAAAGAAGTCACGCGAGGGCAGGCAAGGGACTGCAGGAAAGCTGACAAAGAAGCGGGACGAACTTAATCGTTTGCCGCAGCCGGTATCCTTTGAGGCATTGCAGCAGGCGGTGGGCGAAGCGCGCCGAGCAGGTGACCTGGACAGCGCCATTGCAGAGGCGGATGCCGAACGCGTTCGTCATGACGAGGCCTGTCAGAGCGACCTTGAATCCCTAGGGCTCTGGACCGGCACCGTTTTGGAGCTGATGCGGGCGCCCCTGCTTGGCGAGGAGACGCTGCAACGCTTCGCCGAGGAATTCAGCGCAGCCGAGGAGCAGAATCGCCGGTTGGAAGATTCAATCGCCGAGGCACGCGAAGAGCAGCGGCAAACGCAGGAGGCGCTGCTGGCACTGCGTCTGGCAGGTGAGGTACCGACCGAGACGGAGCTGCAGGACGCCCGCCAACGACGGGATCGGGGATGGCAACTCCTGAGACGGCAGTGGATCGATGGAGAAGACCTGGCCGCCGAGTCTCGGTCCTACGCAGATGGTCAGCCCCTGCCCGATGTCTTCGAGGCGGGAATCGCCAGCGCCGACGAGATCGCGGATCGCCTTCGCCGCGAGTCACAGCGCGTCCATGACCAGGCCGCCGCCCAAGCGAGGCTCGCGGCCTGCCAGCAACGCAACGCGGATTCCGATGCGGCGTTGCAGGCTGTCGCGGAAAGGCGCTCAGCCCTGGACCAGTCATGGGAGGAGGCGTGGAAAGTGACCGGTATCTCGCCGCTCCCTCCCCGCGAGATGTCGGCCTGGACGGCGAAGGCAGCGCTGCTCCGAGACAAGATGGCACGGGGCGACGAGCTGCGGGGGAGAGTGGAGACCCTTCAACGGCAACGGGAAACCCAGCGCGGAAATCTCCTTCGCGCACTCGCCGCCTGCGGTCTAACACCACCGGAGTTCGGCGAGCAAAGCACCCTGAGACCGCTGGTTGACCATGCCGAGTCCTGCCTGGGCTCCCTGCAACGAAACGCGACGCGTCGGACGGCGCTGGAAGAGAGCATCGCGGAGCTGGAAGACACCCAGCGGCAGCTGGATGCTGAGGTCGCACGTACGGAGGGGGAACTTGCCTCCTGGTCGTCCGATTGGACAACGCTCATGCGTGACCTGGGGCGAGGTGAGAGCGCGACGCCCGCCGAGGTGTCGGACTATCTCCAAGCGATTTCGGATGGACTGAAGCTGGTGGACGACGCCAAGGCGCTTCGGCTTCGCATCGACGGCATCGACGAAGAGGCAGAGGGCTTCGAGCGCGATGTGAATGCCTTGATGGTTCGACTCGCTCCGGATCTCGCGGGTCGCCCCGTCGGCGAAGCGATTCTTCAGCTTGATGCACAGCTCACCGCCCAGCGGGAGGCCAAGAGCCGCCTCGACGAAGTCAACAAGCAGGTACAAAAGGCCGAGGGTGAGATACGCGAGGCCGACGCCGACATCCGGGCGGCGGACGAGGTGCTTGGTGAACTCTGCCAGCAGGCCGGTTGTGAAAGCTCGGACGAGCTGGAGACGGTAGAACAACGTTTTCTTGAGCACAGGGGCCTTTCCAAGCAGCTCCGCGAGATCGAGACCGAGCTGGTCCAGGGCGGGGACGGGCTGAGCGTCGAAGCACTCGAGACCGAGGCAGCCGAAATCGATCGAGATTCGGTTGTCGCGGAGCTGATGGTTGTCAACCAACGCATCGATGAGGAACTGCGTCCTGAACGGGAGGCGCTATTCGAGCGCAAGCTCAGTGCCGAACAGGAATTCCAGTCCATGGCCGGTACCGATGCCGCCTCTGCGCTGGCGGACCAGGCCCAACAGACGCTGTCGGAGGTCCGCGGGCATGCCGAGAGATACGTTCGGCTGCGGCTTGCGGCGCGGATATTGCGCGATGAGATTGAAGGGTTTCGACGCAAGCATCGGGACCCGATCCTGACACGAGCAAGCGTCTATTTCAGCAAGCTCACCTGCGGTTCCCTGACGACGATCGACAGCGACTTTGACGAGTCCGATCAGCCGGTGCTCGTCGGCGTAAGACCGAACGGCGAACGGTTGCGCGTCGAAGCCATGAGCACGGGCACACGCGACCAACTGTATCTGGCACTGCGGCTGGCGACGCTGGACCACTACGTGGAAAACTCGGAGCCCTTGCCCTTCATCGTCGACGATATTTTGATCCAATTCGACGATGACCGCTCGCTGGCGACGCTCGAGGCCCTGGCCGATTTTTCCGCGACGACGCAGGTCATCCTCTTCACGCACCACGAGCGCGTCGTCGATGAGGCGAGAAGGCTCCAAGACGCAGCCGGTCGAGTGATCGTCCACGAACTCGCATCAGCGGCGGCCTAGTGTAAAAAAGCTGCCTGGAAACCATGATTATGACTGAGGAAAGGAATGGGCGTGCTCTCTCCCGGAATGCGAATTCTCTGCCGCGATGCGGAGTGGCTCGTCACCCGCGTCGATTCGGCCAGTAGTCGGCAGGCTCAGGTCGTCCACTGTGTTGGCGCGGATGATCTGACGCGTGGCCACGAGGCCGCCTTTCTCACCCAGCTGGACAAGATCGAACCCGTCGATCCGCGCCGGACCAAGCTGGTTCGCGACGAGAGCGGGGGATACGCGCAGGCGAAGCTCTTCCTGGAGGCCCAGCTGCGCCAGATGCCGCTGACCGACCCTGACTCGCACGTCGAGGGCATGGGGGCCTTCAGCCCCATGGCGTACCAAAGGGAAGCCGTGCAGCGGGCCATCATGCAGCTTCGCCCCCGACTGCTGCTCGCCGATGCCGTGGGGCTCGGCAAGACCATCGAGGTCGGGATGATCCTGTCCGAGCTGATCAAGCGCGGGCAGGCGGATCGCATCCTGGTCCTGGCCAAGAAGTCCATGCTCGCGCAGTTCCAGGCGGAGCTCTGGAACCGGTTCGCGATCCCGCTGGTTCGGCTCGACTCGACCGGGCTCGCCCGGCTACAGCTCAAGATCCCGGCCTCCAAGAACCCCTTCGAGGTCTATCACCGTATCATCATCTCCATCGACACCCTCAAGGACATCGGCCGCTACAGCCATTTCCTGGAAGACACCCGCTGGGACCTGGTCGTGATCGACGAGGCGCACAATGTCGCCGGCGGCGGCAACCCGGAGAAGCACCTCAGTTTCCGCCTGGCCCGCCGCCTAGCGCGGCGCACCAACAGCATGCTGCTGACGACGGCAACCCCGCACAATGGCAAGCGCGAGACCTTCGGCCGCCTGATCAGCCTGCTCGACCCCTCCGCCATCCCCGACCCCAAGCTGCGGGAGTACGAGGCCTCCGACATCAAGCCCTTCTTCCTGATGCGCTTCAAGGAGGATGTGCGCGGCGAGGCAGGGGACAACTTCTCACCGCGTCACGTCATACCGCTGGAGGAGACCACCATCGCGGCCGCGCCCGACGAGGAGCGCGTCTACCGCCAGCTCGCCAACATCAGGCAGCGTGTACTGGACAAGACCCTCGTCTCCAACGCCATCGTGCAGTGGGGCATGTATAAGTCGTTCCTGTCCAGCCCGGAGGCGTGCCGTTCCACCGCTGAGAAACGTCTCAGACAACTGAAGGCGGAGAACGAGACCTCGGCAGAGGCACAGGAGCTCGAGAAGCTGTTGCGGGACCTGGACGGACAAAGCATTGCCCGCGGCTCCCGCTTCAGTCTGCTGCTCCAAGAGCTGCGGAAGCTCAACTGGACCGGGTCCAAGTCCAGCCCCCGTTTGCTAGTCTTCACCGAGAGCCGATTGACCCAGGAACACCTCGCCAGGGCACTCGCCAAGCACTTCCAACTGAGTTACAGCGACAAGCACCCCGTACCAGACCGGGCGCAGCCGGATCAAGCCCTCGCGGTGATTCACGGCGGCATGGCGGACGTGGTCCTGTCATCAACGGTGGAGTCCTTCGGCACCGGCAGCAGCCCAATCCGGATGCTGTTGGCGACCGACGTCGCCTCTGAAGGCGTCAACCTGCACCACCAGTGCCACAACATCATCCATTACGATCTCCCCTGGTCGATCATCACGCTCATCCAGCGCAACGGCCGCATCGACCGATTCGGGCAACGCCAGAGTCCGATTGTTCGCTATCTGATGGTCAACACCAAAGAGGGCTTTCTCGACGGGGATCAGTCCATCTTCCAGCGGTTGGTCGCCAAGGTGGAAGAGATCAACCGCTCGACGCGCACCGGGGAGGGCGTACTCAAGCTCTACGACGCCAAGAAGGAAGAGGAATACATCGCCACCCGCGGCATCATGGCGGGCGACACCGACGTCCTCGACAAGGTCAACCCCGAGACCGCGGAGAGCGCAGGGCTGGAAGAGACCCTGCTCGCGGCCAATCAAGAGGGCCATGAGGACTGGCTCGCGTTCCTCACCGGCGAGACCGATGCCCCCAGCGCGCCGGCCGATGATCCCGCCAAGCAGGTCGTCGACAACTCCCGCATACGCCTCATGCCGCACGCGGAGTTCCTTGAGCGCGGTTATCGGACACTGCAACAGGCCCTGGATGACCCGTCCTACCTGCCGCTGCAGAAGACAGGCAAGCAGTTCATCCTCAACCCCCCGCCTGATCTGAGACGGCGTCTAGGCGCTCCCGGCGCATCGGGGGACGTCGTGTTCGGCGCGACGGCCATCCCCGAGGAGTCCTGGCCGGACGACGGGCATCTCTATCTGACCGAAGACCCAGACCGTGTCGATCAGGCCATCCGCGCCGCCTTGGCCCAAAAGGGGCAATGGTCCGGCGAGCTGTTGCTCACCGAGCAGCACCCGGTGCTGCAGTGGCTGGCGGAGCGCTTGATGATGCTGATGAAGCGCGACGAGGCACCGCTGATCGCCTCACCGCACCTCGACGAGGGCGAGCTTTTGTTCTGCTTCATCGGGCAGGTGAGCTCGCGGGCGGGTACGCCGCTGATCGTCGATACGCACGCCGTCTCCTTCCGCAAGGGCGGACGCTTCGAAATCAGCCCGCTCAAAGAGGCCCTCGCCGACGCACAGTTCGAGCGCCTGGCCAACACTGGGCGCACATCCAGCCTTCGCGAAGACCTGCTGCGCGGCTTCATCGACTCCGCCGTCACCCAGAGCCTTCAGCATCTCCGCCAGCTCAAGGACCAACGGCGCGAAGTCATCCGCCCCCGCCTGGCGGAGGAAGAAAAGCGTCTCAAGCAATGGTTCCAGCGCTGGGGTAGCCGCATCGAGGAACAGCTCGCCAGCCTGCCGCCGGAGGGCAAGCGCGCCACACGCCTGCGCACCCAGCTCCAAGAGACCGAGAAGTACCTGCACGATCGGGAAGAGAACTGGAAGAACACCCACTTGCGCGCGACGGATGAGCCGACCACCCGTCTGGTGCTGGTCATTGAAGGGGTCGCGTGAAACAAGCCTTTTGACCGCGAACCGACGCCATGCGATGCTCATGTAGTCACTCAAGTAATCACGTTACGGGAGCGCATCATGGTCCAACTCAAGATCGTCAAGATCGGTAACTCGCTCGGTGTGCGTCTGCCCCGTGAGGTACTCAACCGCATGCATCTCGGCGACGGTGACAAGCTGATACTCACCGAGTCGCCGGAGGGCGGCTACCGACTTTCGCCGTACGACCCGGAGTTTGAGCGCCAGATGGAGATCGCCGAGCAGGGGATGCGGCAATACCGAAATACGTTGCGTGAGCTGGCCAAGTGACCGACCCGGTATGGCTCACGGACGACTTGCCACTGGCCTTGCATGAAAGGCTGATGGCCGATTTCGGCGGGCTGGCCGGTGTCCGCGATCAAGGCCTGTTGGAATCGGCGATGGCTCGCCCGCGGCAGCTCGCGGCCTATGGGCATGCCGACATCGTTGGCCTGGCCGCTGCCTACGCGACAGGTGTCGTTCGAAATCATCCCTTTATCGATGGAAACAAGCGGGTCGGTTTCATGCTCGCCTACATCTTTCTTGTCCGCAACGGCTATCAACTCAACGCAAGCGAAGCCGCCGCAACGCGGGCCGTCCTCGATTTGGCATCCGGCGCCTTGACCGAACAGGCCTTCACCCAATGGCTGGCGGACAACCTGTCATCATGAGCCTCGACAACGCCATCCAAAACGTCGGCGAATACTACGCCGCGCACTACCTGGCCGAGCAGTTCGCCAAGGACATTGCCGACCAGGTCAAGGCCTGGAAGGCGCAGGGCTCCCAATCCGTGCCGCGCAGGCTTCAGGCCCTGTCCGATCTCTACTTTCGTGCCAAGACCCAGGCGCTAGAGTATCCGGAACCCGGAGCGACGAATCCGCGCCCCGGACGCCGATCTCCGGGTTTGGCATGCGCAGCTCCTGGCGGCGCTTGGCTATGTTGCCGAGCCCCTGCTGTTGGACCTGGAGAGCGAGAAGCAGGTCCTCCCGGCCACCTTGCGCCTCAATCGCCACGGCCGCCCATGGCTTGCGGTGCTCGAGGCACCCTTCTGCCTCAGCGATGGCGAGCAGGCCGAAGAGCCGCTTGAGTTGCCCGTCGTCTCGGAGGCAGTATTTCACCACGAAGGGCACGAAGAGCACGAAGGGCACGAAAAGCACGAAGGGGAAGACAAGGACTTGGATGGCGACGTCGAGAGGCTTCAGGTCCTTCGTGGTCCAAAATCGACCATAGTCGAGGAGAACTACGAAAAGGCGGTCTCGCTGCTGTTCAAACA
>JGI12109J20283_10652918_pt1 | contig 15763 bp, 16 predicted proteins | sample ElkSlonscriptome_12_FD_20283 | JGI IMG/M metagenome (IMG submission 20283)
GTCGGCCGACGCAACCGGTTCGCGGGAGACGGTCGAGCCAGTCGCCATGGCCATGGCATCCCTCACGGATTCCGCACCCTCGTCGAGCGCCGTGTCGACCGTTTCGGTCGCTTCGGCCCCGGTCGGTCCACTCGGCGTTCCGACCTGCGATTCGCCGTCCGCCGTGACCTCGACGGCTTCGAGTTCGGAGGCCGCCGTCGTCGACTCATCCGTCAGGATCGTCTTGTCGCCGCCAGCCGGAATCGTGGCGCTCACGATCGGAGTCTCCGCGACGACGGTTGCGCCGAATGCGTCCGCATCCTTGGCCTCGGTGTCGTCGGATTCCGTGTCTTCCGTCGTCTCGAGAGACAGGTTCGGCGTGGGTAGGGGCTGGTTCATACCGCTCTGGAGGAAGGACGCGAAGCTGGTCCACTCCTGGGGTGTGTCCGCCGCCGGCATCGACGTCGTCGTCGGGGTTCCAGTCCCACCGAAGAGGGACGCGAACCACGCCGCGGCGCCCTGGGTCGCGGGAATCATCGAGCACCTCGCAGACTGAGCTTCGTACTGAGTTCCGCCGCGAGACGCGCGTCGACTGCCGAAAGCAGCTTCGCGGCGCTCTTTTCCTTCATCCGCACGAGGATGTCGAGTGCGGTTTCGAGATCGAGGGAACTGAAGATCGGAGCGGCCGCCGCCGGCTTCATGGCGTCGAACATCTTGGCGAGCTTCTGCGCGCTGTTGCTTCGCGCTTCGCCGTATCGGATCTGTTCTTCCTCGAGCTCGGCGATCGCGGCCTGGATCGTGTCGAGCTGCTGGGTGAGTGCGTTCTTCTCCTGCGCGACGCTCTCGCGAAGCGTGAAGAGACGCTCGCGATCGTGGGCGATGGATTCGCGCTCTGCCTCGAGCGCCGCCATGGTCAGCTCCGCCGCGTCCATGTCTTCGGGACGCAGTCCACCACCGACACTGTTGATGTCGTTCTGCTTCTTGAGCTGTTGGGCGTAGAAGAAGACGGCGCCGAAGATCAACAGGAAGCTGACGGTCGACGCGATCAAGATGGTCTTCATGCCGAGAACGCTCCGGTGAGGGGTCATCACCGGTATCGCAACGTACAGGCCATCAAGGAGCAATGCTCCAAGTCACGCACTCGGAGCACCTTACGGGGAACATCAAGGAATCGGAACGCCACTTTCCGGCAGTCGATACCGAGGTGACGTGGCAGGACTTGCCGTCAGTCGAGGGGGTCTTCCCCGTACCGACTCTGGATATCGTCCTGATTGCGCTTCTCTTGAGCGTTGATTTCGTCCTGCCATTTCGCTCGCGCCTTGTCGCGCAGGCGTTCCATGACCTGGACCTGGCGCTGAGCCTCGACGGCGGACCGGCGCGCTCGCTCGACAGCCTCGGTGAGAGAAGATGCGTCCTGCTGCAGGCGCTCTTCACGACTGTGCATGGCGACGGTGGAAGCGCGGCGTGCCTCGAGATCGAGAGGCGACAGAGGTCGATCGTCGACCACGGTGAGTGCGCGGTCGCGTTCGCTGCGTTCACGCAGGGCCGCGTCGAGACGCTCGCGTCCGGCGCGTTCGGCGGCGATCGCGTGGGCCAGTTCGAGGCGACGTGCTTCGAGTTCGTGCTCGCGCAGATCGAGCACTCTTTGCAGACGGAATCGAAAGGCGCGGGCCATCAGCCCGCGGCCGCCGCCAGCGCGGCCAGCTCGGCCAGCGTCTGATCGGGCGCGAAGTGGTCCGCCAGACCTTGGCGCAAGAAGGCATCGATCCGCTCACGTAGAACGAGCGCACGGTCCAGGTCCGGGTTGGATCCCGAAGCATAGGCCCCGATCGTGACGAGGTCTTCGTTGTCCTCCAGAACCTTCAGCAGGTGAAGGATGCGTCGCACCTGATCCATCTGACCGGGCGTCGAGACCTTGGAGGCGAGTCGGCTCACGCTTCCCATCACGTCGATGGCCGGATAGTGCCCGCGACGGGCAAGGTCTCGACTCAGGACGATGTGCCCGTCCACGATCGATCGCACGGCATCCCCTACCGGATCCTGCAGATCGTCACCTTCGACGAGAACGGTGAAGAACGCGGTGATCGCATTCACTTCACTGGTTCCCGCACGCTCGAGCAGTTTTGCGAGCGCCGCGAAGACCGAGGGCGGATACCCCCGTGTGGCCGGCGGTTCTCCGACGGCCAGCCCGACTTCGCGTTGGGCCATGGCGAATCGAGTGACCGAATCCATGACCAGCATGACGTTCTTGTTCTTGTCACGAAACCACTCGGCATAGGCCATGGCCGTCTGTGCGGCACGGATGCGCAGCACGGGACTCTCGTCCGAGGTCGCCACGACCACCACCGTGCGCTTCAGTCCCTCGTCCCCGAGATCCTCTTCGACGAACTCACGGACCTCACGACCTCGCTCGCCGATCAGCGCGACGACGTTCACGTCTGCATCACTGTGGCGGCTGATCATGCCCAGGAGCACGCTCTTTCCCACGCCGCTCCCCGCCATGATCCCGACGCGCTGCCCCTTGGCGCACGGAACGAAGGCGTCGATCGCCTTCACCCCGGTGCGCTGTGGCAGTTCCACGCGCTGGCGCGTCATGGCCTCGGGAATGCGCGATTGAATGGAGATTCTGTCGGACGACTCGATAGCGGGCTTGCCGTCGCGCGGACGGCCGAGGCCGTCGAGGACCCGTCCGAGGACCACGGGTCCGACCGGGACGCGCATCGACTCCTGCCGCGTGGCCACACGTTGTCCGGGGGAGACGCCGACGAGATCCTTGAAGGGCATGACCAGCAAGCTCTCGTCGCGGAAACCCACGACCTCGCAAGGAATCTCGGGACGGCCGGAATCGCCGAAGATCCAGCAGATGTCGCCGACCGAACACCGCAGACCACGCACTTCGACGACCGTGCCGAGGACCTGGGAGACCTTCCCCACCTGCTGGACGACCTGAGCGGCGCGGACCGCACTCGTCGCGCGTTGCAACACCGAGTCGTTCACGTCGCCTCCAGGATCCGGTCGATCTCCTCCTGCAGGCCACGCAGCTGCGTCACGATGCTCACGTCCCAACCCGCCCGATCGACGTCGATCAGCGCGCCTCCACGCGCCTGCCGTGGATCGTCGAGCACGGTTTCGATGCCGAGGTCTGCCAGCAGATCCGGGTGCGAACGCAGAAGGCTCGCATCGTCCGGATGCGCCGTGACCGTCGCTCGGGTGTCGTTCTCGACCCGCGAAAGCACGTCGTGCACCGCACGGACGACCATTTCCGGATCGTGTTCGACTCGATCCCGAATGATTCGTTCCGCGATCGCCATCGCCAGCTCCACCGAACGGCGCGCCATGCGTTCGAGTCGGACCTCGAGCGTGTCGCGAAGACTGAATGCCAGCTCCTCGAAGACCAACTCGTCCTGTCGACGCAGATTCTCGACGTCGGTCTCCATCTTCTCGTAGAGCTCGGCCTCGACCGCGCGACGGATCTCGTCCTCGGAGGGCGGCGCGATGAATTCCTCCATGGATTCGGGACCGCCGTCCTCCGTTTCGATCTCGATCAGATGAACGGGAAGCTCGGGAACGAACTGGCCCTTTCCCGTCGACTTCACGTCGGGCTGAAAGAAGGAGGCCGCTCCGCTTTCAGACGCTCTAGACGACGACATCGCTACCGCTCCCGTTCCCGAGGACGATGCTGCCCTCTTCCTCGAGGCGGCGGATCACGTCCACGACGCGCTGCTGGGCCTCCTCGACCTCGCTCAACTTCACCGGTCCCATGTACTCCATGTCCTCGATGATCCCCGCGGCCGCGCGCTTGGACATGTTGCCGAAGATCTTCTGCTTGACCTCTTCGCTCGCCGCCTTGAGCGATAGGGTCAGTTCCTTGCTGTCGATCTCCTTCAGGAACTCCTGCACGTAGCGCTCGTCGAGCGTGATGATGTCCTCGAAGACGAACATGAGGTTCTTGACCTCGACCGAGGTCTCCTCGTTGAACTCGCGCATCTCGTCGAGGATCTCGGTCCAGACCTCCTGATCGATCTCGTTCAACAGCTCGGCGACCTGTTTGCTGCCGCCATAGGCACGAGATCCCTCTTCGTAGTCACCCTTGACCTGGCGAGCGAGCGTGGCCTCGACCTCACGCACGTACTCCGGGTTCGGCTTGTCCATGACCGCCATCTTGAAGGCGACCTCGGCCTGCATCGAACTCGGAAGGTGGCTGAGAATCGGTCCGGCGCTGCGAGGGTCCAGATGGCTCAACACCAGCGCGACGGTCTGTGGACTCTCCGCCTTCAGAAAGTTGCTGACGGTGAGGGGATCGACCTTCTTGAGCATCTCGAAGTTGATGTCGTCTCCGAAGCCCGTGGCCTGACTCATCACCTTCGATGCCCGATGCGTCCCGACCGCCTGCTCCAGCATGCGCATGGCGAAATCCTCGCCACCGCGGGAGAACTTGGCGTTCGTCATACGAAACTCGTAGAGCTCCTTGAAGATCCGCTGACGCTCCTCGGCGTCCACTTTCTCGATGTTCGCGATCTCCGCGGTGATACGCTCCATGAGCTGCTCGGGCAGACGCTTGAGGATCTCGCCCGACACACGGGGGCCCAGGCCGATCAACACGACGGCCGCCTTGCGCAGTGATGCGGTCTCGCCGGGTGCCACGAACTAGTCCTCCTGCTCCGCGAAGGCCTTCACGAGCTCCGCGACCTGGTCCGGATTGCCTCGGGTCCAGTCCTCCAGCGTCGCCACTTCGGTGTGCACGCCCTGGAAGACGTCGCCACCACCGGCGCCCGTGGCCACGCCGCCGCCCCCTCCGCCACCAGCGCTCATGGCCGCGCCCCCGGAGCCGCCTGCACCCAGGGCCTGGGACAGCGAACTCCGCAACCGTAGGATCACGAAGGCGGCGACGAGGAAGAGGAGAAATCGACCCACGAGGTTCGGCAGGTCCTGCAACCAATGAAGCTGGTCGACGATTCCGGGTTCATAGACGGGCGGCGTGTAGAACTGCATGTTCACGACTTCGATCGTGTCGCCGCGCCCGGGATCGAGACCGACGGCCGCTGAAACCACGGTCCGAATGTTCGCGATCTCGTCATCGGTCAGCGGCGTATAGACCGGATCGGCCTCCTCGCCTTCGGCGGCCTGCCCTGCCTGGTAGCTCCCGTCGACGGCCACCGCCACGGTCAGCTTCTCGACCGTCGAACCGTTCTTGAGGATGCGATCGACGGTCTTGTTGAGCTCGTAGTTCGTCACCCCGCGCGACTTGGTCGGGTCTTCGCTCTCGGCCGTGCCCTCCGAGCGTACGACCCCGGCGGGGTCGAAGGTCTCGGCGACGCGCTCCAACTCTTCGAAGTCCAGATCAGCGGTCACCCGCACGGTGAAGCGATCGCGACCGACGAGGCTGGTCAAGATCTCACTCGCTTTGCCCACCAGCTGGTTCTCGACCTCTTCCTGGGCTCGGAGCTGCTCGTTGCTCTGCGCGGTGGCGGAGTCGCCCCCCATTCCCGCGAGCGTGCGGCCCGTCGCCGTGTCGACGACGGCCACGTCGCCTGGTTCGAGCTGGGGCACATAGCCGGACACCAGATACTGGATGCTCTCGACCTGTTCACGCGCCAGCACCATGCGACGACGAAGCGTCACGACGACCGACGCCGTCGCGCCTTCGTCCCGGGCGCGGACGAAGGACGAACGAGGCGACATGTTCAGGTGGACCCGCGCACGGTCGATGGCGTCGATGCTCTCGATACTCCGCGCCAGCTCGCCCTCCATCGCGTAGCGTTCTCCGGCGTCCAGTTCACGTTGCGTACGGCCGACGCGGCCGTTGGAGATGAATTCCATCCACGAAAAGTGTCCGTCCCCGACGAGCCCCTGGCCCGCCGCGCGAAGCCGGAGCCGGTCGACCTGCTCCGATGCGACTTCGATCGTGCGGCCACCGGGACCCACTTCGTAGGTCGCGCCCTCGGAGTCGAGGAAATCCATCACCTTCGAGGCGGACTCGGGATCGAGGTTGCTGTAGAGCACGACCATGGAATCGTTGTCGAACAGCATCGTAGCCGCGAACAGGCTGACGACCGTCGCGATTCCGATCATGCCCACGATGACCCTCTGATTGAAGGACATCGATTCCCAGCTCGTGCGTAGCCGGCTCAGCAGATTCTGGATGACTTCCATGGGCGTTCAGCTCACTTCCGGGATTCGTCTAGGCCTGCATCCGCATCAGTTCCTGGTACGCATCGACCAGCTTGTTGCGGATCTCGATCATCATGCTGAAGGCAAGACCGGCCTCCTCGGCCGCGATCATCACGTCGTGCACTTCGACTGCTTCGCCACGGATCGCGCGTGTCTGCAAATCACTCGCGTTGTCCTGGAGACGGTCCACCTCGCCCACCAGTTCCTGCAACCTCGAACCGAAGCCGCCACCCTGCGTCGGTGCTTCGTTCTTCGCGACAGCCTGCTGGTAGGCGTTCTGGAGAATCTCCGAACCCACTCCGCGAATCACGGCCATGTCTCATCGCCTCCTTCGCCGGGTCAGATCTCCAGAGCCTTCATGAACATGTCCTTGGCGCCCTGGATCGCACTCACGTTCGCTTCGTAGGCCCGCTGGGCCGCGATCATGTCGACGAACTCGTGCACAAGATCGATGTTCGGCATGAGCACGTAGCCCTGCTCGTCGGCATCGGGATGCGCGGGATCGTGGATCAACTTGAAGGGCTGCGCGTCCTCCGCCTCGTTGATCTCGAGTCGAGATCCTTCGGGTAGAGTGCGGTCCGCTTCGAGCGCAACCATCGACATGTGATCACCATGCGTCCGCAAGAGCTCGTTGAACGAGGTCCGGTCGACCCGCGGGATGGGAACCGGCGACGTGGGTTCGGCCTGCGAAAGGACGACTTCCTTGCGCCGGTAGGGCCCGCCGTCGGGCGTCCGCGTGGTCTCGACGTTCGCGATGTTCTCGGCGATGACGTTCATGCGAGCACGCATGCCCCTGAGGCCCGAGGCCGAGACTTGCATGTTACCGAAGATCCGCAATCCCATGATCCACCGCCTTTCGTTTCGTGGTCATCGTTGACCGGGTCGGCTACTGCACCTGACCCGAGATGGCCCGTCGGATGCCCTGATACTTCGCGCTCAGCATCCTCGTGGCCATGTTGTACATCAGGAGATTCTGCGCCTCCGCCAGACCCTCACCCTCGATGTCGACGTTGTTGGTGCCGTTGTCGAAGAGCGTCGGGTCCTCGATGATCTTTGCCTCGGCCAGAGGCTCTGCATCACCGATCGGAAGGTGCGCCTCGTGGGTCCGAAGGCCGATCGGACCGACCTGCTCGCGTTCCTCGAGAAGTGCCTCGAAGTTCACGCGCTGGGCCCGATAGCCTTCGGTCCCCACATTGGCGATGTTGTCCGCCACCACACGATGCCGCAGCGCGTAGGCCCCGAGTGCCTTGCGCAGCAGCGGTACGTTTCCCGCCTGCAGCATGTTCTGGATCGCGTCCATGACGAGTTCCTCCTGACGATGCGGTCGAAGATCCCTAGCTGGGGATCGTCAGGCCCTCACCGCGGTACTGGTTGATCTTGTTGCGCAACGTACGCACGCTGATTCCGAGCATTTCGGCCGCACGGGTGCGGTTTCCACCGGTCAGGTCGAGGCGCCGTAGGATCAACTCACGCTCCATGTCGCGGAGCGTCAGGGACGAGTCGTCCAGCTCCGCACCACGACCTTCCTGTACGTCCTCGGTATCGAGGCGCAAGTCGTTCGAGCGAAGCACGTCCTCGTCACAGAGGATCACCGAGCGCTCGAGGCAATTCTCCAGCTCGCGCACGTTGCCACGCCAGGCGTGCTCGAGAATCGCGCGCATCGAATCGTCTCCGACCTCCATCAGGGACCGCTCGTTCTCCGCGCAGGCGCGCTCGACGAAGTGCTTCACGAGCATCGGAATGTCCTCGCGACGTTCGCGCAGCGGCGCGACGTGCAGCGGGATCACGTTCAGGCGGTAGTAGAGGTCTTCCTTGAAGCGACCCTCGCGGACCTCCTTCTTGAGGTCACGGTTCGTCGTCGCGATCACGCGTACGTCGACCTTGATCGAGGCCTTGCCACCGATACGCATGATCTCGCGTTCCTGAAGCACGCGGAGCAGCTTGGCCTGCATGTTCTGCGCAATCTCGGTGACCTCGTCGAGCAGCAGGGTGCCTCCGTGAGCGAGTTCGAACATGCCTTCGCGTCGCGCGATGGCATTCGTGAACGCACCCTTCTCGTGGCCGAAGAGTTCGGCCTCGAGCAGGCTCTCGGGAATCGCTGCACAGTTGATGCGGATGTACGGACCCTTGTGCCGCACGCTGAGCTCGTGGATGGCCCGCGCCGCGAGTTCCTTGCCCGTCCCGCTCTCACCGGTCAGCAGGACCGTGCCGCGCGTATCCGCGATCTTCTCGATGTCGCGCTTGAGCTGCTGCATGGCCGGCGAACTGCCGAGCATGCCGCCGAAGCGCTGACTGCGACGGATCGTCTTGCGCAGGTTCTGGTTCTCCTGGACCAGGCGCGTGCGCTCGGTCGCTCGGTCCAGCGTGGCGCGCAGTTCGTCCATGGAGAAGGGCTTGACCAGGTAGTCGTAGGCACCTTCACGCAGGGCATCCACCGCCGTGCTGACGTTCGAGTCGGCCGAGACCACGATCACGGTCGGCGCGTTCTCGATCTCGTGGAGCTGACGCATGACGTCCAGGCCGGAGACACCCGGCAGGTTCATGTCCAGCAGCATGAGATCGAAGGTACGCGCGCCCAGCGCCGCGAGGGCTTCTTCGCCGTTACCCGCGGTCCGGACCTCGTAGTCGGTCGACAGCTGCGCGCGCAGCAGGTCTCGGGTTGCCTGCTCGTCCTCGACGATCAGCACGCTTCGCGATTGCTTCATTGTCTTCCTCCTGGCGGGAATCGCCGTCACAGGTACGACGGCAGACGCCGCCCACGAATGGTCACCATCGCGCCGGCCTCGGGCGCGTTCGCGAGTTCCAGATCGAGATCATGGCGCCGCAACACGGCGCGGCAGAGATACAGTCCGAGTCCGAGGTGTCCGGTCTTTCGCGAGAAGAAGGGACTGCCGGCGTGCTCGGCGACTTCGGGCGACAGGCCGTCGCCGGTGTCCACGACACGCAGGGTCCAGTCGTCGTCTTCACGGGCGACGAGGACGTCGACCCGGTCGCCACCAGCGGCCGCCGACGCCTCGAGCGCGTTCTCGAGCAGGGCCGCGACCGCTTCGGTCAGCGCGTCGCCGTCTCCGTCGACGAGCACGTCTTCGCCGCGCAGGCGCAGATCGACGTGCTGCGTGTGCGATGCCGCGCGCTGGCGCGTCCGCTGCACCGCCGCGCGAAGGATCATGCCGAGCGAGTGTTCGCTCGCGCTGCGCTCGTTGCGCGCGCTTGCATCCAGACGACTCTGGAGGTGTTCGATGCGATCGAGCTGGGTCACGATGTGACCCGCCCACTGGCGCCGTCGCTCGGCGGGCACGTTCTCGCTGGCCAGTAGTTCGGCGTAGCCGCGTACCGACGTCAGGGAGTTGCGGAATCGATGGAGTAGACGGCCGAGCAGGTGGGCTCCGTCCTCGACGGGAGGTGGAGCGTCCGGAATCACATGGAGCAGGGAATCATTCATGGTGTCGTCCTCAGGTGCTTGGTTGATCCGCCGACGACAGGGCTGCGCCCTGCACGATCCAGCGATCGGTTTCGCGCTCGGCGCGCAGGATCTGCTCGATCCGATCCGTGAGGCGCTCCAGGAGGCCTCGCAGTTCGGGCGAGTCGAAGCTGGAACGAGAGGTCTCGCGCCAGGACTTCTTGTCGGCCTCGATCGCGCGCTCGATGGCGTCGATCTCGGCCAGGCGTACTTGCTTCCGTGTGTTGACCGCTTGGAGTTCACCGAGCGGGCGACAATCACGGACCGCGGCAACGCCTTCGTGAGCGAGGTCCAGGACCTCGGCGTAGAGTTCGAGTTCGCGGCGATAGGCCAGGATCAGCCGCGCGATGACGTCCTTCACCGTTTCCCCTCGGCCGGCCGGAGTGAACGTCCGTACGGACGCAGCTCTGCTTCGATGTCTTGCAGATCCCGCATCTGTGCCCAGCGCGCGCACGCGTTCTCCCGCCAGGGAGTCGACGCCTCGCGTTCGCAAAGACTGCGGAACAGGTGTTCGGCTTCGTCGTACCGGGCCGCGGTCGCGGCCAGTCCGGCGAGTTGGTAGGTCGCCCACGCACTGAGCCGTCCCGCATCGTGTTCGCGGTAGGCCGAATAGAGCGCGATCGCCTTCCGAGTGTTTCCGAGCGCGAGCTCGGAATCGGCGAGGCCCATCAGGGCCAAGGTCATCTGTCGCGGGTTGAGACGGGACTCGCGTCGCACCAGGGCGCGGTATTGGTCGCGCGCGATCTGGTCCTCGTTGCGCCGCTGGTGAAGTCGCGCCAGCTCGATCGAACAATCGGCATCGACGTTCCCGCTCAACGATTCGACACGACGAGCCAGAGATGCTGCGTCGTCGTCGGCACCGGGCAGACCGGCGAGGTGACGCAGAGCGTCCGTCACACGGGCGGTCCAGACGATCGCGTCACGCCGTTCGAGCATCGTTCGCGCACCCTCGACGATCAGGGTGCTGTCCCCCAGTTCGAGCGCGATGTCGTAGCGCTCGACCAGGATCTCGTCGACGAAGACCTTCTCCTTGTCGGCGGTCTCAGCGCGGTCGTACCACTCGAGAGCCCGTCGACGAAGACCCAGGTGACGATAGTTGCGGGCAAGCGAGAGCAGCGGGAGCACATCGCCCGTCAGGACGGCCAGCGACGCGTCGAGCTCGGATTCCACGGTTTGGATCGATCGGGCGATCGCGAGGTGCGCGCGCACGTCGATCTCGTCGATCTCGGTCGGCGCCGTAGGCGGGGCCGGTCGCCGTAGCGGATCGTCGTCGAGATTCTCGAGGCGATCGAGAGCCCGTTCCACCGCGCCCATTTCGTCGGCACCGGCGGGCACGACGAATCCGATCACGACCAGCAGCAGTGCGCTGATCATGGAGTGGATTCGAGTGGACGGGTTTCGTACGAGCATCGGCGTGCGCCTCCTTCAGGGGTGCGGAAGCGCAAGTCAGGTGCCATGGGTCTGCATCCGTCCCCAGGCTTCCCGAACCGGGTGGAGAACGTCGGACATAGCGAAAACGGGGTCCCGCCGAGACCCCGAACTCATTGTGTTCCATAGACTTGTGAATCTGAGAAAAAAGACCCTCACGTTGCGCGGAAGCACCGGAGGATCGTGTCCGCATCACGTCGAACGCGCGGGACACCGTCCAGGGTGGTCGAGAGCTGACCAGGCAATTGGCCGAGGCGGCGGGAATCCCGTGTCCCCGATCCGCCGTCCTCACGAGGGTCAGCCTTCGGCGCTCATCGCCTTCTCGTCGCCGTCGGTTTCCCCATCGGCGTTCTCTTCGAAGGACTTCAATTTCTCGCGCAGTGTCTGGCGACTGATCTGGAGGATCCGCGCCGCCTTGCTCTTGTTGTTCCGCGTCGCGTTGAGGACGTGAAGAATGTGGATCCGCTGAACCTCGCTCAGTGGCAGCAACTCGCGCGCGATGCGCTCGATCTCGTGTTCGTCCCCGCCGCGCGGATTCTCACCGCGCGCGACGTGAGGCGGGAGATGATGCGGCAACATGGTCTCGGGCTCTTCGAGGATCATGATGCGACGGATCATGTTCCGTAGCTCACGCACGTTGCCCGGCCACGGATAGCGGATCAGGAGTTCGCAGAGCTCGTCGCTGGGCGGCGTGCAATCGAGACCGAGCTCCTTGTTGAAGGACTCGACGAAGAGCCGCACCAGGACCGGAACGTCCTCAGGTCGATCGCGCAGTGCCGGCAGGTTGATCCGGATGACCGAAAGCCTCTGTGCGAGATCGTTGCGGAACATGCCTTCTTGGATCGCGTTCTCGATGTGTCGATTCGTGGCGGCCACGATCCGCGCCCGGACCGGTCGATCTTCCTTACCGCCGACACGGCGCAGCTTTCGGTACTCCACCACGCGCAGAAGTCGGCTCTGGAGAGTCACGCCCAGTTCACCGATCTCGTCGAGGAAGATGGTCCCCTGTCCGGCCAACTCGAAGAGGCCTTCCTTGGCGGTCTTGGCGTCGGTGAAGGCCCCGCGCTCGTGACCGAACAGCTCGCTCTCCAGCAGGGATTCAGGCACCGCAGCGCAATTGATCTCCATGAACGGCGCACCCGGATGGCTGACTTCATGGATCGCGCGGGCCACGATCTCCTTGCCCGTACCGCTCTCGCCGAGGATCAAGACCTCCGCTTCGTTGCCGGCACGGCTGCGTCCGAGTTTTTCGACGATCTCGGCGATCTCGCTCAAGCCGGGCGTACGGCGGAGCATGTCGAGGTACATGCCCCCGGTGTCGTGTTCCTCGGCTCGTGCAAGATCGGCCGAACGCTGGCGATGTCGCGCCTTGAGGGCCGACGCCACCTTCGTCTTCATGTCCTGGAGAGTGTAGGGCTTCTGCACGAAGTCGTAGGCACCGAGCTTCATTGCCTCGACCGCCGTGGGCGTGTCGCCGTAGGCCGTCATGAGGATCACGGGAACGTCCCGACCTTCGCCACGGATCGTGCGCAGAACCTCGACGCCCGTGGTGTCGGGCAGTTTCAGATCGAGCAGCAACAGGTCGGGGGTCGCGCTCCGCACCGACTCGAGCGCGGTGTTCCCGTCGGGAGCCTCTTCGATCTCGTAGCCGTCGTCGCCGAGCGCCTCGCCCAGAGATCGGCGGATGGTCTCCTGGTCATCGCAGATGAGGATCTTCTTGCGCGCCACGGTCATCATCCTTTCGCATGCAGGCTCTCGTCAGGGTCGGCGTCCCGGGTCGGGATCGCGGGACCCGGTCGTCGGATCTCGAGAGGCAGAGTGGCCCGGAGGATCGTGAGGCCGTTCTCGCGCAGGTATCGGAGATCACCGTCGTGCGCTCGCACGATCTTCTCCGAAATGGCGAGACCCAGTCCCGTTCCCGTGGGCTTGGTCGTGAAAAAGGGCACGAACAGACGATCGACGAATTCCGAGGGAACCCCGGGCCCGTCGTCTTCGACCGATACGACGGCGCCGCGCCCCCGGCGACCGTCCTCGTCGAGTTCGGCATCGTTGCGTCGCTCGAGCCGAACGACCACGGTGCCGTCCCCACTTGCGTCGAGCGCATTGGAAACGAGGTTCAGGACGACCTGCTTCACCGCATCGCGGTCGAGCCGGCAGTTGCAGTCCTCGTCGGGTTGCTCGTCGACGAATCGGAGCTCGATCCCCCGTGTCCCCGCGGGACCTTCGAGCAGGTCGACGACCTCACGGACGAGACCCGACAGATCCCCTGGGACCCGTCGCAGGTGAATCGGACGCGCGTAGTCGAGGAAGTTGTCGACCAATCCGTTGATCCGGCCGACCTCGTTCTGAATCACGCGAAAGTGCCGGAGCTTGGGCGAGCGCGGGTCGACCGCACCCGACAGGAGCTCGGCGCTGTGCAGGATCCCGGTCAGCGGCGTGCGGACGTCATGTGCCCACTCGGCGGCCATGATCAGGAGTTCCTTCTGCCTTGCCGCGCGCCGACGCTCCGATTCGAGTGCCCGCTTCTGGCTGAGGTCCTCGATCACGAGCACGCGCGCCGCATCACCAGAGAACTCGCCCGGCAGGTGGGACGCGACGACGGAAACCGGCATCGGTTCCTCGGCTCCGAGTTGGAGCAGGACACCTTCGATCGACGCCGGACTCCCGTCTTCGATTCCCGAAAGCCATAGGAGTAGGCCCGGGCCCTCGCTCCCGAGGTGCAGTCTGTCGTCCAGCCTCACGCCCTCGGCGTGGACACGACCGAGCATCTCGCGCGCCTTCGCATTCGCGCTGGAGATCCGTCCTTCGAGATCGACGGTGACGATTCCGCTCCCCAGACGATCGAGAGTACGCTCCTGGAATTGCTGCAGTTTGCGCAGCTGCGTGAATGCCTGCGCGCTCGCGACCTCTTCGGTCAGGACCGTCTGAATGGTGATCAAGAAGTAGTAGTCGTCCTGGATCGCGGTCGCGTCGTCGTAGGCCTTCTCGATCACCAGCGCGCCGAGGTCGTCGTCGTGATGCCAGAGGGGCACGACGGTCTGCGCCCATTCCTCATCCATCAGCGTGCAAGCGCGCGGTGAATCGGAATCCACCTCGCTCAACGGCACGAGCTGGGGTTCGGCCTCGGCGTCGCGTCGCAGCGGACGAAGGACCTCGATCGCCGCGTCGACCTGCTCTTCGTCCATCCCCACCGTGCTGCGCGCCGCGAGCCGCGTTCCCTGTTTCGACCGGAGCAAGAGGGTCGCGCCACGTGCGTCGAGGAACTTGCAGAGCGACGCGAGAAACGCCTGGAGCGCTTCGTCCCAGTTGCGGTGCGTGGTGAGATCGCGTCCGATGCGATAGAGCATGACGAGCTGCGCGACGCGTCCGCGCAACTCACGATGCGCATCTTCGAGCTGACGGTGCGCGCGCTCGAGTTCGGCGGCCATGCCGGCCATCCGCGCGTGGAGGTGCCGCTTCTCGTCCTCGACCTGTCGACCCTGATCCTCGAGGAACTGGACGACCCCGCGCTGTTCGAGACTCAGGCGCTGCCTCAGCAGCGCCTGATCGATCGCTTCGCGGAGTTCCTGCGCCGAGGCGTTCGATCCGACGAAATCCTGCGCTCCCGAGCGGACCGCCTCGACGACGTGACGCGGCTCGACGTGACGCGACCGCGCGATCACGGCCGCGTCCGGAAACTGTGCGCGGACCTCGGCGATCCTTGGGTAGGGTTGATCGACCTCGTCGAGATCCAACAAGACCGCCGCGGGGCGCCTCGATTCGGACACCGTCACGTCGAACCCGGACTCGGCCAGAGCTTTACGGGGTCCTTCATCGGGACCCAGCACGAGGATGACGGGAGTCTCGTTCACCAGGGCGCGCCTGCGGTGCGGGGATTCAGACTGGTCGGAATCTGGTCGATTCTCTACCACGCCTGCGCACGAGCGCCAAGGGCTTTTCGGTCAGAAGTCGAACGGATGCTCCCGCATGGGGAATCGCGGGAGTTCGCCTCAGCTGGCGTCCGTGTCGGAGCCCGGTCCGGAGGGCTCAGCCGGCAATTCGCCGAGGATTCCGCTCAGACGGTGCGCGAGTTCTTGCCGGATGCCGTCGGTGTCGTAGACACCAGCCCGGAGGCGTTCCTTGACCTCCGCGATCCGCTCGGCCCTCACGTCGGGTGTCTTGTCGAGGCTGTTACGGGCAGCGTTCATCAACTCGCTCATTTTCAGCAGATCTTGCGCCTTCTGCGAGATCTGGACCTTTTCCGTCGACTCGGCCGAAGGGGCTTTCGCCCCACCTTCACCAGAATCGACCTTTGCCCGATCGCTCGTCGCCGCGGAGTCCTGACTCCGTTCGGTCGACGTACGCCGGGCCGATTCGTCCAGGGGCTGCTGATTTCCGAGTCCACCGATGGGCAGCGTCGCCATGCCTCGTCACTCCGTCCGCCGGACATGTGTCCGGTCCGAAGGGGATCCGGGTCGGAGCATCCGACCCAACCTTCGGGAACCGAGTGTAGCAAGACCGGGTCCATCCGGACACGCCCGAAGGAACTTTCGTCCCTTCCCGGACACGACCGGCGATCGCCTTGGCATCCGCCTCCCCGAGCGCTGGTGCGCCGACGGGCACGGGAACCGTCATCCCTGTCGAAGGCAGATATCGACGCCCCAGCGCGCAAACTTGACCCCGAGTGTGAGTTCGGTGGGTTTCAGCTTCCGGCGGGCACGGCGGGCTCGGCAGGTACTGTCCGCG
>JGI12109J20283_11235988_pt1 | contig 15760 bp, 13 predicted proteins | sample ElkSlonscriptome_12_FD_20283 | JGI IMG/M metagenome (IMG submission 20283)
AAACCGNAAACCGGAAACCAGCCTCCCCAACACGATCTAATCGATCCATAGATAGTGAGCGAACGCAGCTAATGAGACAAATCATCCTAGATACCGAAACCACGGGCATGGACCATCGGGAGGGCCATCGAATCATCGAGATTGGCTGTGTCGAGATGATCGAGCGGCGCTTGACCGGGCGGAATTTCCACGTCTACATCAATCCTGAACGGGCCGTGGATGCGGGCGCGCTGGAGGTGCACGGCATCACCGATGAATTTCTCTCCGACAAGCCGAAGTTCGCGGCGGTTGCCGGCGAGTTCGTCGATTTTGTCCGGGATTCGGAGATCATCATCCATAACGCGTCCTTCGATGTCGGCTTTCTGAACGCAGAACTTGCGCGAATGGAGGGCGACCTGAATGTGGCGTTGGAGTCCATTGCTGCCGTGCTCGATACGCTGATCATGGCGCGCGATCTGCATCCAGGGCAGCGCGTTAATCTCGATGCCCTGTGCAAACGTTACGACGTCGATCACTCCAATCGCGACCTCCACGGCGCGCTCCTCGACGCCGAGCTGCTTGCGGAAGTCTATCTGGCGATGACGGGGGGTCAGGTCGACCTGGCGCTCGACCTCAACGGAGACCGGGGCGGCAATGATGGCCCGGAAATCGTCACCGGCCTGGACCTGAGCCGCCTCACGGCAGTCAAAGTCAGCGCCGACGAACACGCGGCGCACGAACAACGTCTAGACGCCATCGAAGCCCAGGCCGGCAGCTGTCTCTGGCGCAAGCTGGAGGCTTGAAGGGCAGGTTCAAGGCGCAAGGCACAAGGCACAAGGCTCAAGGCGGAACCCATAAACCGTAAACCGTAAACCGTTACCCTGAGCCCTTAGCCCTTAGCCCTTAGCCCTCCCCCTAGTTTCCCGCTAACAACGGATGCTCCCGTCCCTCCATCCACAGCAAGATGTCGTAGAAGGTGCGGATGTTTTCCACATAGGTGACCGGCTCGTAGCCGCGGGCGTAGCCGAAGCGTGTCTGGCTGTACCAGCGCTCCTGGGTCAGGAGGGGCAGGTGGTCTCGAACGTCCAGCCAGCGATCCGGGTCGCCGCCCAGGCGCTCGGTCAGGACGCGCGCATCCTCGAGGTGGCCGTAGCCGACGTTGTAAGCCGCTAGCGCCAGCCAGGTCCGATTCGGCTCCTGAATTCGCGCCGGGAGCCGGTCCATCATGCGCAGGATGTAGCGGGCGCCGCCGTCGATGCTCTGCTGCGGGTCCTCCCGGTCTTCGATGCCTAGGGAGCGAGCCGTTCGCCGGGTCAGCATCATGACCCCTCGAACGCCGGTTGGCGACACGGCCTCGGGATTCCAGTGCGACTCCTGATAGCCGACGGCAGCCAGTAATCGCCAGTCCAGACCGGTCTCGGCAGCGGCCTGCTCGAAATACTGGCGAAGCTGCGGCAGGCGTTCTCGGAGCTGGCGCTGGAAGTGAAAGGTGCCGACGGGCTCGTAGTTTTCAATGTGGTCGTAATGGCGGGCCTTGAGGTCAGCCAGAAGGCCGCGCTGCTCGGCGCTAACGAAGAATTCCCGCATCCGCTGAACGAGCGTGTCGTCGTTTCCTCGCAGGCTGGCCCACGCCAGTTCCTGGGGACGGTCGATCTCGAAGCCAGGTCGGATTTCCGGGAAAAACCGCCGATTGAGCTTGAGGATGTTTGAATCGACGATCGTGTAGTCCAACTCCTCGCTGCTGATCTGCTCGAACAGATCCTCGATGCTGACCCCCTCCGGCGCCTCCCAGCGCAGCTCCGGGGCGGCATCGCGAAGGATGACTTCATAGCTCGTGCCCTGGAGAAGGGCGAGGCGTCCGTCTTCGAGATCCTCGAAGTCGTCGGGCTTCGAGCTGCCGCCGCGGTAGACCACCACCGGTGCAACGGAATCGTAGCTGGGACTGAAGCGAAGGCGCTTCTGGCGCCCCACGGCGCGCGACAGATTGGCGGCGATGAAGTCACCCTGGCCGGCCTCGAGAGCATCAATCAGGGAAGTCAGGTCCGGCAGGGTGACGACTTCCAGGGGCACGTCGATGAAGCTGGAAAAGCGCGTTGCCAGGTCGTATTCGAAACCGGTCTCGCCCTGGGCGCCCTGGTAATAGGTCGATGCCCCATTGAGGGTCAGCATGATCAGACTGCCGCGCGCTTCGATGCGCTCGAGGTGGGTGAGCCCGCTATCGCCAGAGGTGGCGATGAAAAGCGTCAGCGCCAGCATGGTCAGCAGCCGCCAGCCAGGCCGTCGGAGACGCCGCCGCTGCCCCGCCGTTGCCGGATCGAGGCGGTCTAGCGGCCAATTCATCTGCCGTTCCTCAAGCGTGTCGTCATCAGAGTCTCACCTCCGGATTCAAGTCTGAAAGGCTTGTGCGACCGGCCCGTTGTTGGCCTGTTCCAGTTCAGCCTGCCTAGCACTTTTATAGCGGATTTCCTTTCGATTCTCATCCGAAAGGCTCTGGTAAAATGTCGACCCGCCTCGCCAACAGCAGCTTGCTCATGCCTTCAGATCTACCATCGATCCGCACTCGCTTTGCCCCGTCGCCCACGGGATTCCTGCACATCGGCGGTGCGCGAACGGCGCTGTTCTGTTTCCTCGCCGCGCGCGCCACGACGGGGCAATTCATCCTGCGAGTCGAAGACACCGACCGTGAGCGCTCGACGCAGGAGTCGGTGCAGGCGATTCTCGACGGTATGGACTGGCTCGGGCTGGAGTATGACGAAGGTCCGTTTTATCAGAGTGAGCGTTTCGATCGCTACCAGGGCGTGGTGGATCGATTGCTCGATGAAGGCAAGGCGTATCGCTGTTATTGCTCTCGCGAGCGTCTGGACGGGCTGCGCGAGGCCGCGATGGCCGCTGGAGAAAAACCGCGCTACGACGGCCACTGCCGAGACCTGGACCGTGCGCCAGAGGGCATCGAGCCGGTTATTCGCTTCCGCAATCCGGACCAGGGCAGCGTGGTTTTTGAAGACCGGGTGCGCGGCAGAATCGAGGTCGAGAACGGGGAGCTGGACGATCTGGTGATCCTGCGTGCCGACGGCTCGCCGACCTACAACTTTGCCGTCGTGGTCGATGATCTCGACATGGACATCAACCTGGTGATCCGGGGCGATGACCACATCAACAATACGCCCCGACAGATCAACATCTATCGCGCCCTCGATGCGGAGCCTCCCGCGTTCGCCCACGTGCCGATGATTCTGGGCGATGACGGGGCTCGCCTGTCGAAACGTCACGGCGCTGTCAGCGTCATGGCCTGGCGGGAGGCCGGCTACCTGCCGGACGCGCTGATCAATTACCTGGCGCGGCTGGGCTGGTCCGACGGCGATCAGGAGGTCTTTTCGAGGCAGCAGCTCATCGACCGATTCAGGATCGAGGACGTCAATCGCAAGCCCTCGCGCTTCGACACGGAGAAGCTGAACTGGCTCAACCAGCACTATCTGCGAGAGGGCGCGCCAGACCAGGTGCGGACCGAGCTCGCCTGGCATTTCGAGCGGGCTGGCTTGTCCGTCGATGCAGGCCCGCCCCTGGCCGATCTGCTGCCGGTTCAAGCCGAGCGGGCCGAGACGCTTGTTGAGCTGGTCGAGCAGTCCCGGCCGTTCTACAGTGATTTCGAGGCCTTCGATGCGGCGGCAGCCAAGAAGCACCTCCGCCCGGTGGCGGCCGAGCCGCTGGAGTCGCTCAGGGAGCGCCTTGCCGCGCTCGATGAGTGGACGCCCGATGCGCTTCAGGACGCGGTTCAGGCCACTGCCGACGCGCTGGGCATCGGGTTCGGCAAGATCGGCATGCCCCTGCGCGTCGCGCTGATGGGCCACGGGCAGTCGCCGGGCATCAATCAGACCCTCTGGCTCGTCGGCCGCGAGCGCAGTCTGGAGCGGATCGGGCGCGCCCTCGATTTCATCGCCAAGCGCGCGGCGGAGCAGTAGGGATCTCGGGCAGTGCCGTCGGCTGCCGATGAGTCGACGAACCCCCGGGGTGGTAGAATTCCACCATGGATTCAAAGGCCGTTGTTCGAGAAGTCGAAGCGCATTGCCGCAAGCAGGGCCTGCGCCTGACCCCAACGCGAAAGCGCATCCTGGAAATGGTCTTCGCCGCGGATGGCCCGGTCAAGGCCTACGATCTGCTTGACCAGCTCAAGGCAGAGCAGCCCAAGGCGGCCCCGCCGACGGTGTACCGCGCCCTGGAATTTCTGCTCGAAAATCACTTCATCCATCGCCTCGAGACGCTCAATGCCTTTGTCAGCTGTTTCCACCCGGAGGATCAGCACCAAGGCCAGTTCCTGATCTGCGAGAACTGCGAAGCCGTCACGGAAGTGCACGACCACAGCATCGAAGACCGCCTCCGCGATGCCGCCCTGGCTAGGGAATTCGAACCCCGGCGGCAGGTGTTGGAGATCTACGGCACCTGCCGGATCTGTCAGGACGACTGAGCGCGGCATGTCGCGCCGGGAACGCCTCTACCACCTGCACGACATCCTGCGACAGCGGCGCACGCCGATCAATCGCCAGCAGCTCATGGATGCCCTCGGCTGCAGCCAGGCCACCCTCTATCGCTTGATCGCCGAGCTGCGTGACCAGCTCGGGGCACCGCTGGAGCAGGACGAAGAGGGCAGGGGTTTTTTCTACGACCGACAGCTCGCCGGCCATTTCGAGCTGCCGGGCCTCTGGATCAGTCCCGAAGAGCTGCAGGCGCTGCTGACGGCACGCCACGTGCTGGGCAACGTGCAGCCCGGGCTTCTCGAAGACGAGCTCGACGGCGTTCAGCAGCGCATCAACCAGCTCCTCGACCGGCAGGGTCTCGACCTCAGTGCGCAGCCCGAGCGTATTCAGATCCGCAAGGATGCGGGTCGACCCGTGCCCGGCGAGCTCTTCGAGACGGTGCTGAAAGCCCTGTTTCGGCGCCAGCGCGTACGCCTCACTTACCACGGACGCCGGCGCGACGATCTGACCGAGCGCGAGGTTTCGCCCCAGCGTCTGATCGCCTACCGCGATCGCTGGTACCTGGCCGCATGGTGTCATCAGGCCGAGGGTCTGCGAAGCTTTGCCCTCGAGCGGATTCGCGGGATGGAACGACTCGACGCCGACGCCCTGGACCTGGCGCCAGACCAGATCGGCGGGCATTTCGACCAGGCTTTCGGAATCTTCTCCGGGCCGGCGCAGGAAACCGCCGTCCTGCGTTTTACCGCCGAGGCGGCACGCTGGGCCGCCGACGAGGCCTGGCACCCGGATCAGCAGTCCGAGTGGCTGGCCGACGGTCGCTGGGAGCTGCGGCTGCCGATCGGTCATCAACGCGAGCTGATCATGAGTGTTCTCAGCTACGGCGAGGATATCGAAGTGGTTCAACCGGCCTCCCTGCGATCGGCCGTGGTCGAGCAGATCGATGCCATGAAGGACTTGTATGCCGCCGAACAGGCCTGAACACGCCGTGACAGCATCGTCATGAGAGTGTCATCTGACGTTGCTGCAATAAGAGCGACTTCGTTACGGAAGGCAGGAATGAGCGAGAGAACGGTTTTGGTCGTCGAGGATGACGAGGGGATCCGGCGGATGATCGTCTTCAACCTCGAGCGTGCCGGCTTCTCCGTGCTCGAGGCAGGCGATTGTCGCAGCGCCCGAATCGCGGTGGCGGATCAGCAGCCCGACCTCGTTCTCCTCGACTGGATGCTGCCCGATCAGTCCGGCCCGGAGTTCGCGCGCTCGCTTCGACGCGATGAGCTGACCCGCGAAATCCCCGTCATCATGCTGACGGCTCGAAGCCTGGAAGACGACAAGATCCGTGGCTTCGAAAGCGGTATCGACGATTACATCACCAAGCCCTTTGCCTCCCGCGAGCTGATTGCGCGCATCAATGCGGTGATTCGTCGAACCTCGCCGGCCGGGCGAGACGATGAGGTCGAGGCGGACGGGCTGGTGCTCAATATTGCAAGCCATCGGGTGCTGGCAAGCGGAGAGCCGGTCGAGCTGGGTCCGACGGAATTCAGAATGCTGAAGTTCTTCATGACTCACCAGGACCGGGTCTATTCGCGCGCGCAGCTCCTCGATCACGTCTGGGGCGGCGGCGTCTACGTCGAAGAGCGCACGGTGGATGTGCACATCCTGCGCCTGCGCAAAGCTCTGGCCCGGCACGGCTTCGACAAGCTGGTCCAGACCGTGCGCGGGGCGGGCTATCGATTCTCGACGACGGGTCGGGGCTAGCAACAGACCGATGGTGATCAGGCGTCACGGGCATCGGCCGTTAGAGGGTTGCTAATGCAAAAAGCCTGGATCAGCGAGCTGCTGCTGCCGGGCCTGTTGCTCTGCGCGGCGGTGGTTTGCGGCTGGCTGTTCGGTCAGGTGGGCTGGTGGCTGGCGGCGGCACTGGCACTGATCCTGCTGCGCCACCTCTATGAGCTCAATCGACTCGAGCGCTGGCTGCGCGCCGGGCGCCAACGTCATCCGCCGCAGTCCTGGGGCGTCTGGGGGGAGGTGCTCGAGCATTACTACCGCCTGCAGCGGCGCTATTTCAAACGCAAGAAGCGACTGGGTAAGGTCATTCGCGAGTTCCGCGAGTCGACCTCGGCGATGCCCGACGGCTCGATCGTCCTCGATGGCGATTTCAGGATCAAGTGGTTCAATGCCGCCGCTCGCAGTGGCCTGAACCTGTCGACTCAGCGCGATCTCGGCCAGTCCATCATCAGTCTGATTCGATCACCTGCCTTCAAGCGCCACCTGGACGCCGGCAATTACGACATGCCGGTCAAGTTGGCCTCGCCGATCGACCCGAGCCGTACCCTTTCGGCGCGCCTCATTCCCTACGGCAGCAAGCAGTATCTGCTCCTGTTCCGCGACATCACCCGCCTGCAGCGCCTCGAAGCCATGCGTCGGGACTTCGTGGCCAACGCCTCGCACGAGTTGCGCTCGCCGATCACCGTGCTGTCGGGCTACCTTGAAACCATGGCCGACGATAAGGACCTGGAAGAAACGTGGGCGCTGCCGCTTGCTGAAATGCAGGCTCAGTGCCAGCGCATGACGAGCCTGGTCGATGACCTGCTCGAGCTCTCTCGCCTGGAGACCGAGGAAAGCGAGGCCAGCGAGCGCGAGTGGATCGACGTGCCCGGACTCCTCGAGCGGATCGTTCAATCGGCGCGCGTGGGCGATCGCGACCGCCACTCGATCAAGCTGAACATCCGCGATGGAGTTCACCTTGCAGGCGTCGAGGGCGAGCTCCACAGCGCGTTTTCGAATCTGATCGTCAACGCCATGCGCTATTCCCCGGAGGAGGGGCGAATCGAGGTGAGCTGGGGCAGGGGCGATCAGGGCGAGGCGGTTTTCTCCGTCTCCGACAATGGCGTGGGGATCGAGGAAAAGCACCTGCCGTTCATCACCCAGCGCTTTTACCGGGTCAACAGCGCGCACGGCCGCCAGCGCTCGGGGACCGGCCTGGGGCTGGCGATCGTCAAGCACGTCCTGCAGCGCCACGGCGGACAGCTCGAGGTCGAGTCGGTGCCGGACGAGGGCTCGACTTTTTCCTGTCTTTTCCCTCCCTCGCGCGTCCGTGATCCCGTGGCCAGCGCGTCATGAATCGAGCAGTCACCCAGCTGTCATCTAGCTGAAACATTCCAGACATCCGACTGACATTTTGCGGCTCCACAATGCGGGGATCGTTTCTCCGAGCATCCGGGTCTGGAGGTTGCATGTCGAGATTTTTCGCTGGCGTTATCGCGCTCTCCCTGAGCCTGACGCCATTGTCCCAACTGTCGGCGCAGGACGCGTCGGACAGTCGTTCTCTGGATAATCTGGCGCAGGAGCTGGTCCGGCTTCGAGGCGAAGTCGAAACGCTTAACTCCCGGCTCAATAACTTGACCGAGCAGCACCGCGCGGAAATGAACGCCCTGGCCGCCCAGAGGGGCGATCTCCAAGCCACGGCGCGACGCGAGGATCTTCGTATTCGCCAGCTCGAGCAGGACCTGGCCGACAATCGCGAGCGCGCCAATGAGGCGGGGCTTGCGGGAGAGGCGTTGATTCCGGTAGCCGAGGCGGTGATTACAGATCTCGAGGGGACGATTCAGGCCAGCCTGCCGTTCAAGATCGACGAACGCCTCGATGCGCTCGGAGAAATCCGCTCGCAGCTCGAGACGGGAGCCCAGGCCCCACCGCGCATCATCAATCGCCTCTGGAGCTTTTACGAAGACGAGCTTCGTCTGACGCGAGAAAACGGACTGCATAGCCAGGTCATTCCCCTCGGCGGGCAGCGCGTCCTTGCCGATGTCGTCAAGCTCGGGACCGTCGCAATGTATTTCCAGACGCGCGACGGGCGCTCGGGCTACGTGGTTCGGCAGGGCGATGACTGGCGCTTCGTGGAGCTCGAGTCCTCCGAGGCCGTCGGGCAGATCGCGACGCTCTTCGACTCGATGCAAAAGCAGATCCGCTCCGGCTATTTCGAGTTGCCGAACGGCAGCATTGCTCTGGAGGCGACCCCATGAGGATGCTCCGATACGAGCTGCGTTCTGCGCTGCTGATCCTTCTGATGCTGGCTCCTTTCGCCGTCGATCCGACGCTGGCGCAGGACGATCCGCAAGGCGAGTCCCAGGACGCGAGCGCGGAAGAACTATCGGCGGATCAGGGGACGGACGCCACGGATGCAGACGAGGCGCAGACGGCAACGCCCGCCCCGCGCGAGCAGGCGCCGTCTCTGGAGCAGGCCTACCAGCGCGAATTCGCCTTCCTCCAGGGCCAGCGTGCCGATCTGGAGCGCCGCCTGGCCGAGCTCGAGAGCCGGATCGATGCGGAGAAGCGCTCGCTCCAGTCAGAAATTCGTGAGCTCGAAGCCACGGTGATCGATCGCCGCAGCCAGGCCGATCGTCTGGAGAATCTGGTGTTCGAATCGGAGCGAGCGGTCGATGTGGCGATGGAGAATACAGACGTCCTGGCCTCGACCTTCCTCCAGGCGGACTTCACGCTGGAAGACGCCTATGAGCCCAGCCACGGCCAGGCCTCCCCGGGAACGTCCGATGTCGAAGCCCTGTTCGATGCCGCCTCGTCGGTTCTGGCTCAGGCCGGCCAGACCTCGCGGGAATCGGGCGAATTCTTTCTTGCTGACGGCACGCGCGTCAGCGGGGAAATCCTGAAGGTCGGGCGCATCGCGGCCTACGGCATCAGCCCGCAGGGCAGCGGAGCGCTGGCACCGGCCGGTGATGGCGACCTCAAGATCTGGGAAGGAGAGTCCGGAGCATCCGATGCCCAGGCCCTGGCAGGCGGCCAGCGGCCGGACACGCTGAACCTCTTCGCCTTCGAATCCTTGGCCAGCGAAGTGGAGTCAAGGGCTGGCAAGAGCGTGATCGGAATCATCGACAGCGGCGGCCTGATTGGCTGGATCATCGTGGTTCTGGGTCTCGTCGGCCTTTTACTCGTGGTTCTGCGCGTGGTGTTTCTCAAGCGCGCCAGTTCCTCGACCGGCAAGGTCATCGACACGGTCGGCTCGCACGTCAAGCGCGGCGACCGGGAGGCTGCGCTTGGGCTCCTGCGCGGCAAGGCAAGTTCGACCTCGCGGGTGGTCGCGGCGGCGATCCGCAATCTGGACCGCGATCGCGAGCACCTCGAGGACATCGTCTCCGAGGCCATCCTGCACGAGTCGACCCACCTGAACCGCTTCGGCGCAGTGATCATGGTCATTGCCGCCGTGTCGCCGCTGCTCGGCCTGCTGGGCACGGTCACGGGCATGATCTCGACCTTTGACGTCATCACCGAATTCGGCACGGGCGATCCCAAGCTGCTTTCCGGAGGCATCTCGATTGCGCTGGTGACGACCCAGCTCGGTCTGATCGTGGCGATTCCTCTGCTGCTCCTCGGCAACGTCCTGTCGGGCTGGGCCGAGCGGATCAAGGACGAGATGGAAAAGGCTGCGCTTCGCGTGATTAATCAGTACATCGAGGCCCGATCCAGTGCGGAGGCGCCGGCGGCCTGAGATGATTAACGCCTTACTCAACGACCTGGGCTTCTATTTCAACGTCGGCGGCTACGTCATGCCGCCGTTGTTCGCCTGTGCCTTCGTGCTGTGGTTTGCCATCGGTTTTCGTTTCTCTGAGCTGAAGCGGGGCAGCGTGCGCTCCGTTCGCCAGATCATCAGCCGGCGGAGGAAGGGGCTGACCCGACCGCCGCGCGGGCTGGTCGAGCAAGCTGTGGTCGTCGGTCTGCAGGTCGTTGACCGTGAGCCTCCCGATCTGCGGCGCTGGCTCGACGACGCCTTTGCCGAGCTCGAAGCCTCGACGAAGCGCTATCAGCGATTGATCATGTCGATTGTTGCCGTCGCCCCGGTACTCGGCCTGCTCGGCACGGTCAGCGGCATGATCGAAACCTTTGATTCCCTTGGCGACATGTCGCTTTTCGCCCAGTCGGGCGGCATCGCCGGCGGCATTTCCCAGGCCCTGTTCACCACCCAGATGGGCCTGGCTGTCGCCATCCCCGGTCTGATCGTCGGCGGACTGCTCGACCGTAAGGCCCTGCGCCTGCGAACTGAACTGGCGCAGGTCAAGGACATCCTCTGCGCCGGCCGAGCCAGCGACCCATTCAGCGGCGATCAGGATCAACAGGAGACCCGCGATGCGATTTCGTGAGCGCACTGACACCCAGCAGAACGTCGATATCTCACCACTGATCGACATGGTGTTCATCCTGCTGATTTTTTTCATGGTCTCGACCACCTTCGTCAAGGACATGAAGCTCGACCTGAATCGCCCGAGCGCGTCGTCGGCGACGACGGCCTCAACAAAGGCCGTGCGCCTGTACATCGATAACAGCGGTGCGACCTATCTCGATGGGCAGCCGATTCAGGTCTGGGTGATCCAGAGCCGCCTGCGCGAGCTGCTCAGCGCCAGCGCTGAAAAATCCGTGCTGGTGGTGACCGACGGCAACGTGCCGGCGCAGCGCCTGGTCGAGGTGGTCGATGAGGCGCGGCGCTCCGGTGCCGACGATGTTGGCGTGGCCACCGTGGAAGAAGCCGGCGCCGGGTGACCGAGTCGATAGGATTCTAGAGGAGATTAGCAATGGATTACGCAGCAAGATCGAAGACGCGTTCGCTCATGTCCGGCGTCCTGTTCATGGTGGTGGGATCCACCCTGGTGATCGGGACCCTGTTGATGATCAACCGCCTCGCCGAAGCGCCCGAGCGCAGCCTTGAAGAGGCCTCGGCGAGTTTCTCCGTCGAGAGAGCCCCGGAACCGCCACAGCAGCGCGTCGTGCGCCGCGAACCGCCGCCGCCGCAGCGCGCCCGCGCTGAGGCGCCGCCGATGGTCAGTCTGGATTCCTCCCTCTCGGGCATCGATTTCGGGATTCCTGGGATGGACGCGGGCGACCTGAGCAGCCTGCAGGATCAGCTCCTTGGGGATACCGCAGACGTTGTCATGACCGATGACTCGGTGGACACGCCGCCACGGCCGGTCTATCAGGCCCCGCTGGCCTACCCGCGCGGCGCGCGCTCTCAGGGCCTTCAGGGCTACGTCGTGCTATCGCTGCTGATCAGCGCGGCCGGAGAAATCGAGAAAGTTCAGGTGCTTGAAGCTGAGCCTTCGGGAATCTTCGAGGAGTCGGCGATCCAGGGCGTTCAGAACTGGCGCTTCGAGCCCGCTCAATACCAGGGCCGCTCGGTCAAGGTCTGGGCGCGCCAGCGCATTCGCTTTGACCTGAGCTGATCGCCTTAGCGAACGCCGAGATTCAATAGACCGACCCATGCCTCCAGAGCTGCCCAAGACCGCCGCGCATCGTCGCTGGTCCGCCTCGTTCTGCGCCGCAGCCATCGTCTTTTCGCTGCTCATCGCGCCCAGCCTTTCGCTGGCCCAGGAGAGCGCCGATACGATCGAGGGCGAGCTGGAACGCCTGCCTCTTGCCGCGCTGCTTATTGGCGACGGCAACTATGAACGCGCTCGCCAGGTGCTGGCCGCGGTTGATGTCGACGATCCCGAAGTCGATCTGATTCGCTATCACACGCTCAGCGGTCTGGTCTCGCTGAATCTGAACGAACTTGCGCTCGCCGTGCGGGCGTTCCGGGCAGCGATCGATGCCGGCCAGGACGAGCCGGTGGTCTGGCTCTACCTGGCCCAGGCCTACTTCGGTCAGGAGCAGTGGGTCGAAACGCTCTACGCGCTGGACCGCGCCGGGCCGGAAGCGACGCGACTGCCCTCGGTCTTTCTGATCCGATCGCAGGCCCACTGGCAGCTCGAGGAGTATCAACAGGCCTGGTCAGTGCTGTCCGAGGGTCGTGAGATTTTCCCGGATCGTGCCGGGGACTTCGCCCGCCGACAGGTGTTTCTCCTGGTCGAGCAGGGCCTGTACCAGGAAGCCGCCGACCAGGGCCGCCGCTTCCTCGCCGGCCAGAATGCAAGGCCCGATGATGCCCTGGCCATCGGCAATGCACTGCGCCAGAGCGGCCAGTACCTCGAAGCGGCCCGTATCCTGGAGCAGGCGCGCTTGGCGCACCCCGACAAGGTCGATCTGTCGCGGCTGCTGGCGCACACCTATCTGTCGAGCGACCGCGTGCTGGGTGCGGCCGAGGTCCTGCGTCAGGCCGCCATCTACGACCCCCGCTTGCTTGGCGAGGCGGCTGAGCTGTATCGGCGAGCCGGTCATCTGATGGAGGCGCTGACCCTGAATGCCGCCATCATCGATCAAAACCAGAAGCTCAAGCAGCGCCTGGCTATTCTCGTGGAGCTGCAGCGCTTCGAGCAGGCCGCGGCGATGGAGCCGGATCTCATGCGCACCGGTCTGCTCGAGGACGAGGACATCCGCTACGCCCTGGCCTACGCTTATTTCAAAAGCGGGGAGTTCGACGACGCGGAATCCCAGCTCAGTCGCCTGGAGCGACCCGACCTGTTTCGGAAAGCAACGGAATTGCGGCGAGTGATGGAGCAGTGCGCTGATCAGCCCTGGCTGTGCGGCTGATTCCATGAACAAGCCATCGCACATAGCGATTTCGATCGCCCTGGTGCTCGTCGCGCTGTTGGGGCTCGGGCCGGCCGTCGCCCAGACCGCCGCCGAGGCCGACGGTCCGCCGGCCAATCTGACCCTGCTCGTGTTCGAAAACGGTCGTCCCGTGCCGGGCTTACTGGCCACGATCGCGGATCGCTCGGGTCAGACCGACGCAAACGGGACCCTGTTTCTCAGCCTGTCGCCGGGGGCCACGCGCCTGCGTCTGGCCGATACGGCGACGGAACTCGCCGTCCTGCCGATGAATTTGCGCGCCGGCGAGATCGTTCAGGTCATCATTACCCTGCGGGGCGAGGACCGGCGGGCTTTCGTCAGCATCGAGAGCTCCCACAGCATGGAGTCCACCGGCCTGGTCAGTGAGGCCGCACCCGCCACCGAAGTAGAGGGGGAGGGCATCCTTGAAGGTCGGGTGATTTCCACCGAAGACGGTGAGCCGATCAGCAACGCTCGACTCTTCGTCTCGGGCACGCCCGTCGAGGCTCGCACGGACGCTGAGGGTCGCTATTCGGTGACCCTGCCCGTCGGTCAATACGCGGTCTCCGTGCTGCACTCGGAGTTTGCGACCCGCACCATCGACGGCGTCGAGATCGAGCTCGATACGCCCACCCAGCGGGATTTCGAGCTGCCGCCGGCCGGCCTTGAGCTGGCCGAGTTCGTCGTCGTTGAGCCCTTTATCGAGGGCTCCTTGTCCTCGGTCATCGACGAGCAGCGCACGGTGGCGGGCGTCACCAACGTGATTGGCGCCGAACAGTTCTCTCGCGCCGGCGATTCGGATGCGGGCAGCGCCCTGTCGCGGGTGACCGGTCTGACCCTCGTCGGCGGGGAGTTCGTCTACATCCGCGGCCTGGGCGAGCGCTATTCCTCGACGCTGCTCAATGGCTCGAACGTGCCCAGCCCGGACCCGACCCGAAAGGTCGTGCCCCTGGACCTGTTTCCCACCGGGGTGATCGAGTCGATCCTCGTCCAGAAGAGCTACTCGCCCGACATGCCGGGCGATTTTGGCGGGGGGGCGGTCGAGATCCGGACCCGCGGCATTCCCGAGGAGAGTTTTTTCAGCTTAGGTCTGTCGATCGGCGCCCGCGATGGCTCGACCGGTAAGAAGGGCTTGAGCTACCGCGGTGGCGACACGGACTGGCTGGGGATCGACGATGGCACGCGCGAGCTGCCCGATGTCGTCCGCGATGCTGCCGGGGAGAATACGCAGATCATCGAGCAGAATCCCTTCCGACCCGACGGGATCCCGCCGGAGGAACTGGAGGTGCTGGGCGAGTCCTTTCCGGTGATCTACGATGCCACGCCTCAGCGTCTCGGCCCCGATCTGGGTGTTTCCGCGGAAGGCGGGCAGGCCTTTGAGCTGGGAAGCCGCTGGCGCCTGGGCTATACCGCAGCGGTCCTCTGGGATGACGAAATCCAGACCCGTCTAGAACAGCAGCGATCCTTCGTGCCGCTGGGCGACGGCTCCCTGCGCCGCAACGACGACTATGACATCGATCGCACGCGCAGAAACGTCCAGCTCTCCGGGTTCTTGACCGCGGGTCTCGAATACGACGATCTGCACCGGCTTGATTTCACGTCCATGGTTCTTCGACAAACGGAAGACGAGGTCATCCTGCAGGAGGGCTTCAACCTCGATGAAGACGGGGACATCCGGATCGTCGAGCTGGAGTGGGAAGAGCGTGAACTGATTTCGAACCAGATCCGGGGTGAACACCAGTTTCCCGATTGGATGGACCTGCAGCTTGCATGGGATTACGCCGAGTCGAGCGCGAATCGCTACGTCCCGGATCAGCGTCGCTACCGCTACGATCCCGACTCCGTCGCCGACTTTATCTTCTCGCGTCGCGGTGACAGCAACGTCCGCCGTTTTTCCGATCTTGACGATACGGCCACCGACTGGGGTGTCGATCTCGACCTCCCTTTCTCGATCGGACCGGTCGGGACCACCGTGTCGGCCGGCTATCGCCTGGTCGAAAAATCGCGCGAGTCGACGATTCGCCGTTTCCAGTTCAGCGGCGTCAATCGCCTCAGCCAGGAGCTACGGCGCGCGCCGTCGGTCGAGGACATCATCAATGCCGAAACGATCAACCCGAACGGCCTGGTCCTGGGTGAATCGACGCGTGCCACCGACAACTACACGGCCGCGCTCGATGTCGAGGCCCTCTATGCCAATGTCGACCTGACCTTCTTCGATCTGATTCGACTCAGCGCAGGCGCGCGCATCGAGGACTGGACCCAAGAGGTCACGACCTTCGATCTCTTCGATCCCGACGAGGCGATCATTGCCGAACTGGACAACGAAGACCTGCTGCCGGCCGCCGCGCTGACCTGGTTCATCACCGATCGCCAGCAGCTGCGCGCGGGCTTCGCCGAGACGATTATCCGCCCGGACTTCAAGGAACTGTCGCCGGCGCCCTTCACCGATCCCGTGCTCAACCGGGAAGTGCTGGGCAACGCCGAGCTCCAGCCCTCGTCGGTCACCCACTACGACCTGCGCTGGGAGTTCTATCCCTCGCCCGATGAGCTCGTGTCCCTGGGCGTGTTCTATAAACTGATCGACAACCCCATCGAGCTGACCGTCGAGCCGGGCGTCCAGCAGCGTCTGACCTTTGCTAACGCGATCGAGGCGGAGAACTTCGGCATTGAGTTCGAGGCGAGGAAGCAGCTCGGATTTCTTGCCGACCGCTGGCCGCAATGGGGCTGGCTGGATCGCTTCTTCGTCTCCGGAAACCTCGCCTGGATCGAGTCCGAGATCGAGATCGACGAGCTAGGCATCCTGACCTCATCCTCGCGCG
>JGI12109J20283_10818830_pt1 | contig 15757 bp, 14 predicted proteins | sample ElkSlonscriptome_12_FD_20283 | JGI IMG/M metagenome (IMG submission 20283)
GTCGCCGTCGCCGTCGCCGTCGCCATCGCCGTCGCCGTCGCCATCGCCATCGCCATCGCCGTCACCGTCACCGTCGCCGTCGCCGTCGCCGTCGCCATCACCCTGCGCATAGGCAGCCTGGCCGTGGAGATCGAATCCACCATCGCTGGAAATCGTCACCACCGGATTCAGCAACGTACCCAGCACCAGCGCACTGGACATGGTGCCCAGCAGCAATGCACGCTGTGGAAAGAGACCAAGAAACTTGCCACTGTTCAAGGGTGCCAGCGATAGAAAGTCGGGTTTTTGCACGATATTCCTCCTGTCGATTGAACGATCACCCATCACGGGCGACTACCAGTCTAGCAAAACAGGATTAAATCAGGCTTAAACTCACCGGATACCCTGGATTTCTCCTCAGATCCGCCCATCATAGGGCCGTGCCCCGATCCGGCAGGCCAGCACCGTGAAACTTTCCCGCGTCAGCGCCGCCTCGAAGGCCGCCCCCAGCGTCTCCCGGTCCTCACACCACTGGCCGTGTCCACCCAGCGCCCGCGCCACCGCCGGAAAATCCGTGGCGCCGAAATCCACCCCGAGGTTGTCGAACCCCGAGTTACGCTGCTTCAACTCGATGAGCGCCAGCGACTCGTCCACGAACACCACCACCACCACCGGCAACGCCAGATCCCGCAGGGTGGCCAATTCCCCCAGCACCATCTCCAGACCACCGTCACCCATGAACGCCACCACCGGGCGCGCCGGCTCGGCGAGCTTGCGGCCCATGGCCAGCGGCAGCGCCGAGCCCATGGTGCAGAGCGCGGTGGACTGTAGAAGCCCCCGCACGGCGTAGCATTCCCACACCTGGCTCAGCAGGATCCGGTGGGCGCCGCTGTCCACCGTGGCCACCGTGTGGCGCGGCGCCCGGCGGCGGATCTCGTCCACCACCGCCGCCGGCCCCCACGATTCGTGGCTCCGGAACGCCTCGCGCAGCGCCGCCCGCGCCGCCGTGGGTTCGCCGTCCGGCCAGTGATCGCGCACCTTCACGCCCTGCCGCAGGCAGTTCAAACCCGCGCCCACATGGCCGATGAAACTCACCCGGGATTGATGCATGTAATGCCTGTTGGGCACCGCCACGAACTCCACCACCCGTTTATCCCCGTCCCAGGGATCGCGCCAGCCGGTGCGCATCTCGATGGGATCGTATCCGGCGAGAATCAGCAGATCGCTTTGTCCCACCAGTTTCAACAGGTGTTTATCCGCCAGTGGCGACAATCCAGCGCCCCCCAGACAGAGCGCATCGTCCTCCGGCAACACCCCCTTGGCCTTGTAGGTGGTGATCAGCGGCACACCGAGATCCCGACAGAACGCCGCCACCGCCGCCGGGGCGTCGTCGTGGTAGAGCACATCCACCCCGGCGATCAGCAGCGGACGTTCGGCCCCGGCCAGCCAGTGCCGCGCCATCTCCAGATCCACGCAGGGCGCCGGCATGCTGGGCGCCGGGCGTACCCGCCCCACGAACTCGTCATCGCCCTGTTGCCGGCCCGCCAGCCCCACCGGCACATCCACCAGCACCGGCCCGGGCTGATCGTCCATGGCGATGGCGATGGCCTTGTCGATCATCACCTGGGCGGCGCCGTCGGCCATCACGAACCGGGCCTTGGTGATCTCCCGGACCAGCGCGGCGTGGTCGAACACCTGATGGGTATAGGTCTGGGCCTCGGCGGCGCCCACCGAGCCGGTGAGCACGATCATCGGCACCCGGTCCTGGAAGGCGTTGGCGATGACGTTCACGCCGTTGGCCAGCCCCGGGCCGATGGTGGTGAGCAGTACCGCCGGGGCGCCGTCGTAATGATGCGCACCCTCGCCCATGAAGCCCGCGCAGTTCTCGTGCCTGGTGAGGGTCACCCGCAGCCCGGCGTGGCGCAGGGCGTCCATCACGGTGAGCACCTCGCCGCCGGGAATGCCGAAGGCGTGGCGACAACCGGCGCTGTACAGGCGCCGGGCAATGATCTCGGCTACGGTGGCCATGGCAGGATCTCCGGATAGTCATCGCCGTCTGGGAGGTTTCAGGAACAACATAGTCCGCCCCCCGGGGTTTCGATAGATCCCGACTCAGCAACTATGCTTATGCGGTTGCCTGCTAATCCGATACCACCAGATCGAGACAAACGAATAAGGAGACCATCGTGACCATCCGCTTGCCGAGCCTCGCCATGCTGGCGCTGTTGCTGGGTCCGGGGCCGAGCGCCCAGGCCCAGGAGACGGTGACCTTGACGGTGCATCATTTCCTGAGCGCCACCGCGCCCACCCACGCGGCCTTCATCGAACCCTGGGCACGCCGCCTGGAGGCGGAGTCGGAAGGGCGCCTGAAGTTCGAGATCTTTCCCTCCATGACCCTGGGCGGTAAGGCGCCGGAACTCTACCAGCAGGTCCGCGACGGGGTGGCGGATATCGTCTGGACGGTGATCGGTTATACCCCAGGGGTGTTTCCCCGGGCCGAGGTGTTCGAACTGCCCACCGTGCATCGGGGCAGCGCCACGGTCACCAACCTGGCCATCCAGGATATCTTCGACGAGTATCTGGCTGAGGATTTCCGCGAGGTGCAACCGATCCTGGTGCATGTCCACGCCGGCAACGCCCTGCACACGGTGGACCGTGAGGTGCGCGCCATCGGTGACGTGGCGGGCCTGAAACTTCGCACCCCCACCCGCACCGGCGCCTGGATGATCGAGGCCTGGGGCGCCGAGCCGGTGGGTATGCCCCTGCCCGAGGTGCCCCAGGCCCTGTCCCGGGGCGTGGTGGACGGGGTGCTGATCCCCTTCGAGGTGGTGCTGCCGCTGAAAATCCACGAGATGACCGAGTACTCGGTGGAGGGACTGGATGCCCGGCGCTTCGGCACCGCGGTGTTCCTGTTCGCCATGAACAGGGAACGCTATGAGTCCCTGCCGGAGGATCTCCGGGCGCTCATCGACGCCCATTCGGGTGCTCACATCGCCGCCGACGCTGGACGGGTATGGGACGCGGTGGAGCCCCGGGTGAAGGACACCATCGGTGGCGATGGCCAGACCCTGATGCAACTGAAACCCGAGGCCATGGCGGCCTTCATTGATGCCGGCGAGGCGGTGGTCGAGCGCTGGATCCAGGAGGCCGGAGAGCGCGGACTGGATGGCAGCACGCTGGTGGCGGCGGCCCGGGCGGCGGTGGAGCGCCATCACCTGAATATCCTCAGTCAGCAACAACCGCAGTAGTCGTGCGGCACTGGCTGGAGCGCGCGGTGCTGGCCTGGACCCTGCTGGGCGGTGCGATACTGCTGCTGATCGTGCTGCTCACGGTGCTGAACGTGGCCGGTTTCGCCGCCCACCAGATCGCCCAGCCGCTGGGCGGGCGGGTACCGGCGCTGCCCGGCTACGAGGAACTGGTGGCGCTGTGGATCAGCGCCGCCGCGTTGATGTTTTTTCCCTACTGCCAGTGGCGCCGGGGTCATGTGGCGGTGGACCTGCTGGCCGGGCGGCTGCCCGCGTGGCTGCGCCGGTTGGGTGATGGGCTGTCGCTGGCGGGCATGGCCGGCCTTGCCCTGTTCCTGGCCTACTGGATGACGCTGGGGATGCTGGAGGTACGCGCCGACGGGGTGATCTCCAGCATCCTGGGCTGGCCCCAGTGGCCGTTCTACCTGCCGGGCATCGTCTCGCTGCTGCTGTGGGCGGTGGTGACGGGCATACAGCTCATGGATGTACTGGCGGGGCGCCCGGTGCCATGAGCGAGCGGGAGTTGGTGGGCCTCGGCGGACTCGGGGTGCTGCTGGTGTTGCTGCTGCTGCGGGTGCCGGTGGGTCTGGCCATGGTGCTGGTGGGCATCGGTGGCAATTTCGCCCTGTCCATCGTTGCGCCCTTTCTGCGCTTCGAGCCGTATCTTCGCAGTTTCAAGACCCTCCTGTGGAACACCGTGGCCAACTACGAACTGTCGGTGGTGCCGCTGTTCGTGCTGATGGGTTATCTGGCCGCCCACGCCCACCTCAGCCGGGATCTGTTCCAGGGCCTGAACGCCCTCACCGGACGGTGGCGTGGCGGGGTGGCCATGGCCGCCATGGGGGCCTGCGCGGGCTTTGGCGCGGTGTGCGGGTCGAGCCTTGCCACCGCCTCCACCATGGGGCGGGTGGCGTTGCCGGAGTTGCGGCGGCTGGATTACGCGCCGGCGTTTGCCACCGGGGTGCTGGCGGCGGGCGGCACCCTCGGTATCCTGATCCCGCCCTCGGTGGTACTGGTGATCTACGCCATCGTGGTGGAGGCCTCGGTGATCGCGGTGTTCCAGGCGGCGGTGCTGCCGGGGCTGATCGCCGTGGGGCTGTTCATGGGGGTGATCGCGCTGCTGGTACGCTGGCGGCCGGCCATCGCGCCCCCGAGCGCCGGCATGGCACCGGACGAGCGGCACCAGGCGCTGTGGCGGCTGCTGCCGGTGCTGCTGATCTTCGGGGTGGTGATCCTCGGGCTCGGCATGGGATTGTTCACGCCCACCCCGGCCGCCGGGGTGGGGGTGTTCGTGATTCTGGTCTACGGCTGGCTGCGCCGGGCCGGGGGCGGGCTGGACAGGGCGGCGTTCGGGGAGTCGCTGCTCAGCACTGCCATCACCAGTGCCATGATCTATTTCATCCTGTTCGGCGCCGAGGTGCTGAAGGGCTTCTTCGCCCGCGCCGGCCTGCCCGCGGCGCTGGCGGGCTGGGCGGCGGGTAGCGGCCTGGACCCCTGGCTGATCCTCATCGGCATGCTGCTGGTGTTGATCCTGCTCGGCTGCTTCATGGAATCGCTGTCCATGATCCTGGTGGTGGTGCCGTTCTTCTGGCCGGTGCTGGTGGACCTGAACGGCGGCGCCTGGGCCAGCGCCGAGACCGCCGCCTTCGGCATGGACACCGAGGAACTGAAGCTCTGGTTCGGGATTCTCGCCCTGATCGTGGTGGAACTGGGGCTGATTACCCCGCCGGTGGGCCTGAACGTGTTCATCATCCACGCGCTGGCCCGGGACACCGCCATGATGGATACCTTCCGGGGGGTGATGCCGTTCTTCGGCGCGGAGCTGTTGCGGGTGATATTGTTACTGGGTGTGCCCGGCTTGACCCTGTTGTTGCCCCGGCTACTGTCCGGTTGATCTACCGGCTCGATATCCACCTGCAAGGGGATGCGGAGATGGTGTTCTTCCGGTTCTGACGAATTGGGATAAGCTTGCCGGCAATAGCCACGGAGACAGCCATGCGCGAGCAGACCCCGCCACCCGGCGATCACGCTTTCCTGAGTCCCGACCCCTACGGCCTGAAATCCGAACCCACTTACTCGGGCGCCCTGAGTTTCATGCGTCGCCCCTACACCCGGGATCTGGCCGGGGTGGACGTGGCGGTGACGGGCGTGCCGCTGGACACCGCCACCACCAACCGCCCCGGCGCCCGCTTCGGCCCCCGTGGGGTGCGGGAGGCGTCCACCAATATCTCGTGGTGCCGCCCCTATAACTGGGATTTCCACCCCTTCGACGAGATCGCGGTGGTGGACTATGGCGACTGCTATTTCAATTTCGCCGAGCCCGGCACCATTGCCGACGCCATCACCGGGCATTTTCGCGAGATCCTGGCCGGGGGCGCGGCGAGTCTGGCCATCGGCGGGGATCATTTCGTCTCCTATCCGATTCTCAGGGCCTACGCCGAGAAGTACGGGCCGTTGTCGCTGCTGCACTTCGACGCCCACTCCGACACCTGGGATCTGGACGTGGGCAGGCTGCACCACGGCAATATGTTCTACCACGCCGCGAAGGAGGGACTGGTGGACCCGGCCCTCTCGGTGCAGGTGGGGCTTCGCACCCACAACGAGGAGACCCACGGTTTCCACATCCTGGACGCCCCCTGGGTTCACGCCCATGCCCCCGAGGTGACGGTGGAGGCCATCAAGGGCGTGCTGGAGGACCGGCCGGTGTATTTCACCTTCGACATCGATTGCCTGGACCCGAGTTTCGCCCCGGGCACCGGTACGCCGGTGTTCGGCGGACTCACCTCGGCGCAGATCATGACCATCCTGCGGGGGCTGGCCGGGATCAATCTGGTGGGGATGGATGTGGTGGAGGTAGCGCCGCCCTATGACCACGCCGGGGTGACGGCGCTGGCGGGGGCCACCATCGGCTTCGAGATGCTGGCACTGTTCGCCCATCGGCGGCGGTCGATGAAGCCATGAGACCGGAGTCTTTATACTGGGCCTGAAGCGTTACCCCGCCACCGAGGAGACCACCTGCCATGACCACCCCCATCCCCAGCACCGTCCTGGAAACCCTGAAACAACGCCTCGGCCCCGGCGGCTGGCTGGACGATCCGGCCGAGTGCGAGCGCTACACCCGCGACTGGTACGGCAAGATCCGTGGTAGCACACCGCTGGTGGTGCGCCCGGCGGACGTGACGGGAGTCCAGGAGGTGGTGCGACTGTGCCACGAGCAGGGCGTGGCGCTGGTGCCTCAGGGCGGCCATACCGGCATGGTGGGGGGCGCCACGCCGGGCGCCGACAGCGGCTCGGTGGTGCTGTCGCTGGAGCGGCTACGCAGCATCCGCGCGGTGGACCCGGCGAACTTCACCCTCGTCGCCGAGGCCGGGGTGGTGCTGGCCGAGATCCAGCAAACCGCGCTGGACCACGATCGCTACTTCCCGCTGTCGCTGGGCGCCGAGGGCAGTTGCACCATCGGCGGCAATGTCTCCACCAATGCCGGCGGCATGACCACCCTTCGCTACGGCAACACCCGGGATCTGCTGCTGGGGGTGGAGGTGGTGCTGCCGGACGGGCGGCTCTGGGAGGGGCTGAACCTGCTTCGCAAGAACACCGCCGGTTACGACCTCAAGCACCTGTTCATCGGCGCCGAGGGCACGCTGGGCATCGTCACCGCCTGTGCCCTGAAGCTGTTTCCCCGGCCCCGCCAGCGGGACACCGCGTTCCTCGCGGTGCCCTCGCCGCAGGCGGCGCTGGATCTCCTGGCGCTGGCCCGGGAGCGCTCGGGAGATATGGTCTCGCGCCTGGAACTGATGGCCCGCCCGGTGCTGGAACTGGTGCTGCGCCAGCTTGCCGACAAGCGCGATCCGCTGGAGGCGGTCTCGCCCTGGTACGTGCTGATGGAACTGGAGACCTCCAGCACCGTCATTCAACTTCGCCCGTTGCTGGAGGCGGTCCTGGATGATGCCATGGCCCGCGGCTGGGTCACTGACGGAGTGGTGGCGGAGAGCCTGGATCAGGCCCGGGCGCTGTGGTCGCTGCGCGAGGAGATCCCCCAGGCCACCGCCGCCGAGGGGGGCGGGGTGTCCAACGATATCAGCATCCCGCTGAGCGCGATTCCCAGCTTCATCGAACGCACCACGCCCGCGCTGGAGGCGGCCTTTCCGGGCTGTCGGGTGATTCCCTACGGGCATATCGGCGACGGTAACCTGCACTATAACGTGTTGCCGCCGCTGGACCAGCCCCGTGCCGGGTTCCTGGCCCGGGCCGAGGCGGTGCGGGACGTGATCTACGAGTTCACGCTGGCCGAGGGTGGCAGTATCGCCGCCGAGCACGGCATCGGCTCGGCCAAGCGCGCGCGGTTGCCGCAGGTGCGCGGGGCGCTGGACCTGGAACTGATGCGGGGCCTGAAGGCGTTGCTGGACCCCGCCGGGCTCCTCAATCCCGGCAAGGTGTTGTAGGTGGTGGCGGGACGCTACTGGCTCTGGCTATTGCTCTGGCTGTCGGCGGTGCTGGCCCAGCCGCCGGTGCTGGAGACCACGCCCATGGCGGTGGATGAGTTCAACCGGCGCCTGGAGGCGGCGGCCGCCAGCGGTGCCATCTGGCCGCGGGATCCGCTGCTGGTGACCCGGGAGTTCGTGGGCGGTCTAGGCGGGCGGTATCTGTCCTTCCAGAAGGACGAGGGGCCGGGGGAGAGCGTGGTGGTGACGGCCATGCGCGACGGGATGCGCGATCCCCGGCTGGCCGGGGTCTGGTACCGGTTGCGTCTGAGCCCTCGCTGGCAACGCCCCGCCGACGAGGTGTCCTATCAGCTGTGGATTGTGGAGGGCGCGCGGCGGGCCTGGCGCTGTCGGGGGCGCGAGGGGTTCGGGGTGGAGCCCTGCGCCTGATGTATGAGCGCCCGTTTCCCGATGTGTTGAGGCTCAGGACAGTTTGCAGCTTGGCTGGGTGATTCCCGGAAAAGAATCTCCCTCGCGGAGGGCGGCATCAGGCATCCCACCGGTGAGTGGCCGATTTTGCTGGCCTGGCTGGCGCGTTCCTGCCCCTGGGATCGCCGAGTTGTACTCGGCTTTTGGCCGGCCAGGCCGGGCCGAGTGCAACTCGGCGATCCCAGGGTGGGGTGAGTGTTTTCGAGAAATCGCCTTGACGGTATGCCCGATCCGCCTTGTCAAGGTGGAGAGATCGGGTGCGATACCGGTGACTTCCGATGCGCCACAATCCAGGCACAGTCTTTCAAGATGATCAATCAGGCCACTATCGGATGAGCCTTCTCCGATGAAAACGAATGAAATTTTTGGCATTGGCTAGGAAGGGATGGCGTCGAGGGGAAGCTTGATTTGTGCCCCCGGTAGCGTCGTCAGGTAGGTGAGAATCGTATCCAGACTGACGCCAGGCTCGGTTTCACTGGTCCGCCAGGTGGATTTCCCGGAAGTGCTCAGCGGTCGGCACCGGACAGTCGTGGTAATTCGCCCCTCCGGGGTTCGCATTTTCACCGCGCAGGCCAGTAGCAAATCATCGGGCTCCTGCATCTGCACGAAAGTCGGGGAGTGGGTGGCGACAATGATCTGTCGCAGGGGATTGTCTCCCTGATCCCCGTCCACTGCTGCCTCGGGATCCACCGACAATTCCCGAAGTAACTGCACCATCGCCTGCATTTTCGCGGGGTGAATGCCATTCTCCGGCTCCTCCATGCAAATCAACCCACGGGATTGATAATCCTCCACCATGATGCACAGGGTCAGGAATCGCAGTGTACCGTCCGACAGAGAGCGGGCCGGCAGCCAGCCGCCCGAGGCTTCCCGTACTTCCAGGGTTAGCAACTGCCGGACCTGATCCACATCCACCCGTAAATCCCGGATCGGCACAAACTGGGCCAGGCGATTGGCGATCCGGATACGAATTTCCTCGGCCGGCTCACCTCGCCTTAGCGCATCCTTCTCCAGGCGATAGAGGGTTGCCGGAAGAAAGTCCCCGTTGGCAGTGATGGTGTTGTGCTGGGCGTAAAGGCGATCCACACCACGCATGGCCGAGGGTTCCAGCGCCAGCATGCGCCAGCGCTGCATTTCCCGGCGGGCGGCCAGGATGGTGGGTGTGGTGGAGGTATTGGAGGTGCCCACGATGGTCTTCGGGGCGCTGCGAGCCGGGGCCCGTTGAGGTCGCCCGGAACTGTCACCCTCCTGATGAATCAGGATCTCGGTCTGACCGTCGGCGCCTACCTCGGTGGATATGTAGCCGCTGCGTACCCGCCGTTTGTTGAACACCACGCTGTTGCGGAACTCCTTGGCGCTGTGAGGAAATCTCAACCTTCCGGAGGTCTCGCCCTTGGTGATGTAGTTCAGGGATTCCCATAGCAGGACCACGTTCTCCAGCGGTTCGGTCTCGGTGGGTGCCACGTAGCCGATGCAGAGGTCGTAGCGCAGGAACGTCGACGAGGCCCGGGTCGAACGTCCGAAATCGTCCAGTACATCCGGCTCGATGAGCATCTCGGCGGTGATGGAGAATGCCTCGGCATGGCGCTCGCCGTTCGTCCAGAACAGATCCCGCAGGCCCCCGGTCTCCGGATCGCCATTGCGAATTTGCTGCGCCGCCTCGATGATCTTATGGTCGGCCAGTAGCGACAGAAAATGAATCACATCGAAAATATTGGATTTCCCGACGCCGTTGGCCCCTGCCATGCAGTTGAATGGACCGAAATCCACCTCAAAACCGATCAGGTTCTTGAAGCCGTCGACTTTCAGACGAGTGAGCATGATGATCCCGCGGTTGCTTACCCCGATAGTTTAATCCAGGCGACTTCTCCCACCCAGGCCGGTGAAACCTCTTCCGCCTCCCTGGTCTACCCTTAGGTTATTACCCATGGAAAACCAATAAACTCCAGGAGGCGTCGTTTTGCCTTTCCGTATTCTTTTGCTCGTCCTGTTACTCGGCTCCTGCATCGGCCACCCCGCCCTGGCCCAGACCACCGCCGACGAGGAGACCGCCGAGGCCGAACTCGCCCAGCGCCGCGCCGAGGCCCGCGAGCGACTCGCCGAGATCCAGCAGACCATTTTCAGCCGCCGCGAGGAACTGGTGAGCCTCCAGCAACAACTGGAGGTCGCCCCGGAGGAGGAAAAAGCCGTCCTCCAGGAGCGCATCGACCGGTTGAGCACGGCCATCGCCGAACTCAACGAGTCCTTCGAGCAGATCCTCATCGGCGGCATCGACACCGATGCTCTCGGGAGCGCCGAGGAGCAGCCCTTCGACTGGCGCGTGGAACTGGAGCAGATCACCCGCCCGCTGCTGAACAGCCTCAGTGATCTTACCGAGAAACCCCGCCGCATCGAGGCGCTACGCGCCAATATCCAGCGGCTGGAGGAGCAGGAGGCGGTGGCCAGCCGCGGCGTGGAATCTCTGGAGGGTTTTCAGGACGACGAACTGGCCGAGCCGGTGCGCACCCGCTATGAGGCGGTGCGCGCCGAATGGGCGGAGCGGCTGGCCGATATCCGCCGCTCGCTGGAACTCGCCCGGTTCCAGCTGGCCAACCTGCGCGGTCAGAATGTCTCCTGGCAGGAGTCTCTGGGCAATTCCCTGGAGTCCTTTACCGAGGGCCGTGGTCTCACGCTGCTGCTCGGCATCGCCGCAGCCGTGGTGGTGTGGGTGCTGCTGAAGGTATTGCTGCTGGCCATCCAGAAGCTCGGCAAGCACGGCGATCGTCAGCACAATATGCGGGTGCGGCTGGTGACCTACAGCTTCCGGGTGATCACCACCGCGCTGGTGATCATGGCGTTGCTGGTGGTGTTCTACGTGCGCGGCGATCTGCTGCTCACCGCGCTGGTGATCATCGGGCTGGCGGCGCTGGCCCTGAGCCTGCGCCAGACCGTGCCCCGCTACATGGCCGAGGTGCGGCTGCTGCTGGGCGTGGGGCCGGTGCGCCATGGCGAGCGGGTGATCTACAACGGCCTGCCCATGCGGGTGCGCAGCATCAACATGTACTCGGTGCTGCACAATCCGGCGTTGGAGGGTGTGGTACGATTGCCGCTACTGGCCCTGAACGACCTGGTCTCCCGCCCCGCCCACAGTGACGAGGTGTGGTTTCCCTGCAAGTCCGGCGACTACGTGCTGCTGCCGGAAGGCGGCTTCGGGCTGGTGGTGCGACAGACCCTGGAGACCGTGGAATTGAAGATGCTGGGCTCGCCGATACTGTTCTCCAGCGCCGATTTTTTCGCCATGAACGTGCGAAACCTGTCCAAGGCGGGTTTCGGGGTGGCGGTGACCTTCGGCATCGACTACCGTCATCAGGGTATCTGCCTGGACGGCGTGCCGGGTCGCTTCGAGGCCGCCGTGGACCGCGCCCTGAAGGCCCAGGACTGGGGCGAGCACGTCACGGGATTGCTGGTGGATTTCAAGGAGGCCGGGGCCAACTCGCTGGATTATCTGATTTTCGTGTCCATGGCGGGCGCGGCCGCCGGTTCCTATTTCGCGGTGGGCCGGGTGGTACAGAAAGCCTGCGTGGCGGTGTGTAACGACGAGGGTTGGGGAATTCCCTTCGCCCAACTCACGGTGCATCAGGGCGAGGGCTTCGACGCCATGCGCGAGGTCCGCCAGCGGCAGCCGTCGCTGGAGCCGTCCCTGGGGCGCTAGGTCCGTAATCGGGAGGTCGGCGAATGTTGTCACGCGGCGTCGGTGCCCTGCTATGGATCTCGCTGACGGCCTGCACCGTGGCCGGACCGGCGCCCATGCCGCCCGCCGGTGACTGGCTGCTGGTGGCGCTGGCCGATGACCGGCCGGTACCGGTCGATCCACCACTCACCGCCAGCTTCAGCACCGACGCCGTGCAGGGCTCCGCGGGCTGCAACCGCTACCGGGGTGGCTGGCGGCTCACCGACGCGGGTGGGCTCGCCATCGGTCCGCTGGCCACCACCAAGCGGGCCTGCCGGGGGCCGGTGATGGCCCGGGAGCAGGCTTTCCTGGCGCGGCTGCAGGCGGTGGAGGATTACCGCCTGGAGAACGGCATGCTGCTGATGGTTTACAATACCAGCGAGGTCCGGGGAACGCTGCGGTTCCGGCCCCGCTGAGGCCGCTCAGCCCGGTTCCGGCGGCCCCTTCAGTTCCACGGTGTTACCGCCGGGGTCGCTCAGGTAAACTGATAGCCCGTGACCATCAGCCCCGTAACGGCGCCGGGGCTCGTCCCAGGCCACGCCGTGGGCCTCCAGATGGACGCGTATCGCCTGCCAGTCGGTCACCGCGATACGCAAACAAAGATGCGCCATGTTAAAGCCCGTGGGTTCCGGGTGGGTCTGCCCGCCCAGTTCACTGCCCACCGGCACCAGATCGATCAACGCCGATCCGGCCCGGAGCTGATGGAGCCCGATCTCGGGCAATTCGCGCTCCAGGCGACAACCGATCACGGTCTGGTAGAACGTCAGCATGGCTTGCAGATCGGTGCAGCGTAGCACCACATGGTCCAGTCCCAGGATTTGCACGGGATGGTCGGTCATGGCTGGCCCTCTGGCGGTGAATGGAAGTCTATCTTCCCACCGCCACGAACCCCTGTCAGTCATGGCGTGCGTGTGCAGGAGTGCTTATGTCGTTTCAGCCTTTCGAGATCGAGGCGTATCTGTCGCGTTATGAACAACTTGTCCGCTACAATTACGCGGAGAGTGGGGTTCAACCCCTGATTCTGGGAGAACTCCTGGCATTGGCGGGGCGGGAACCGGCGTGGCTGGCCGACACCTCGCTGAACTACCCGGAGGTGAACGGCAGCCGGGCGTTACGCGAGCGGATCGCCAGCCGCTATCCCGGCGCCGACGCCGATAACGTGCTGGTGACGGTGGGCGCCTCGGAGGCCAATCTACTGGCCGCCACCACCCTGCTGGAATCCGGCGACGAGGTGGTGGCGCTCTGTCCCACCTATTTGCAGTTCACCGGGATCGCCGCCAATCTGGGTTTTCCGGTACGCTGGGTGCCGCTTCGCGAGGCGGCCGGCTGGGCGCTGGACGTGGATGCCCTGAACGCGGCCATGACGCCGCGCACCCGGGTGCTGGCGGTGGTGAACCCCAACAACCCCACCGGGCGGATCCTCACCGACACCGAGATGGATGCACTGGTGGCCGCCGCCGATGGGGTGGGGGCGTGGTTGCTGGCCGACGAGGTCTACAGCGGCGCCGAGCGCGACCGCGACACCGAGACGCCGAGTTTCCATGGACGCTACCAGCGGGTGCTAGCGCTGAACGGGCTGAGCAAGGCCTACGGCCTGCCCGGCCTGCGGATCGGCTGGATGGTGGGGCCGCGGGAGATCATCGAATCCCTCTGGCGGCGCCATGAATACGCCGTGGTGAGCACCAGCGCGTTGGCCAACCGGCTGGCCCTGCTGGCCCTGGACGATGCGGTGCGCCCGCGCATCATCCATCGCACCCGCGCACTGGTGCGCGAGGGCTTCGGTCTGCTGGAACGGCATCTGGCCCGCCACGAGGGGGTGTTCAGCGTGGTGCCGCCCCAGGCCTCGGCGCTGTCCTTCGTGCGCTACGAGTTACCGCTGTCGTCCCGGGAACTGGCGGCCCGGCTACGCGATCAGGAGGTGCTGACGGTTCCGGGCGAATGCTTCGGGATGGATCGGCACCTGCGCATCGCCTCGGCGCTCCCACCGGAGATTCTGGTTCCGGGTCTGGAGCGTCTCAACACACTGGTGGAGAGCCTGACGGTTCAGCAGGGCTGAAACCGATGACGGTAGGTTAAAGGCATGGATCATACGACATCGACAAAACCCGCCCGGCGTCGCCCCTCCGGCGGTAAATCCAGGCAGAACAAAGAGGGCAACAACAACAAGAACAACAATAACAACCAGAATAACCAGAATAACCAGAATAACCAGAACAAGAACAACAATAACAACCAGGCCCGTCGGCAGGAGCGCATCGCCCTGAATCTGGACGAGACCCTCGGCGTGCCGCTGATCCAGAACGAGCGCATCACCGGCTTCCAGATGCGGGACGGGGCCATCGAGTTGTTGAACAGCCTGCGCAAGCGCTACTTCCTGGTGTTGTGGTCGGTGGGCGACCGGAGCTATGTGAACAAGCTCCTGTCCTACGGCCTGCGGCGCTACTTCCGGGAGATCTACACCTGGGAGGACTTTTCCGACAACTGGAAGGATATCCGCCAGATCAAGGTGCGTTATCTCATCGACGACAGCGACTACCATCAACAACTGGCCGAGCGCGAGGGTTTCGGGCAGCAATACATCGTGGTGCCGAGCTTCGGTAGCCCCGAGGATCTGCGCGATCCCCAGGGCTGGGCGAAGCAGATCCGCGAGGCCCTGTTGTAGATTCCCGGGAGGTGATCATGACCATCGCGCCCGAGCGGGTGGTGATCCTCGGCGCCGGCATCATCGGCGCGGCCACCGCTTATTATCTATCCCTGCGGGGCGTACCCGCGACGGTGGTGGAGCGGGTGGAACCCGCCTGCGCCGCCTCCGGCAAGGCTGGCGGTTTCCTGGCCCTGGACTGGTGCGACGACTCGCCCATGGAGGCGCTGGCCCGCAAGAGCTTCGCCCTGCACCGGGAACTGGCCACGCTGATCCCCAACACCGGCTATCGGCCTCTCACCACGTTGATGGTGAACGCCGCCGCCGGGCAGGTGCTGGCGGGCGAGCCGCCCGAATCCATGCTGTGGCTGGACCGCTGTCAGGTGCGGGGCCTGCTCGGCACCCCCGAGACCACCGCCCAGGTGCATCCGGCACGGCTCACCCGGGGCCTGCTGGACGCCGCCGGCGTGCGCGGCGCACGCCTGATGCGGGGCACGGTGGAGTCGTTGATCCTCGGCGAGGACCGGGTGCGCGGCGTGCGGGTGGATAGCCGGGAACTGCTGGCCGACGCGGTGCTGATCAGTATGGGACCGTGGTCGTCGCAACTCACCGACGGGCTGGGGCCGACCCCGGTGGGTGGCTTGAAGGGCACCAGTATCCTGCTCCGACCCGACCAGCCGGTGCCGCCCCAGGCGCTGTTCGCGGAGTATCGCGGGGCCATGGGCAGTCTGTCGCCGGAGGTGTTTCCCCGGCCCGACGGCGAGGTCTACGTCTGCGGGGTGCCGGAACACGACGATCTGCCGGAGGATCCCAGCCGGGTTCAGCCGGGTGATGGATCGGCAGCGCTGCTGCGGGATCTGGCGGGGGATCTGGCCACCGGCCTCGGCGGGCTCACGCCCACCACGGTGCAGGCCTGTTACCGGCCCATCTATCCGGATGGGTTGCCGCGGATGGGGGCGGTGCCGGGAATGCAGGGCCTCTATCTCGGCACCGGGCACAACTGCTGGGGAATCCTCAACGGCCCGGCCAGCGGGCTGGCGCTGGCGGAGTTGATCGCCACCGGCAAGTCCAGCAGCGTGGATCTACGGCCGTTCGCGGTGCGGTGAGGGTTCGGCCAGTACCGTCAGCAGCGCCTGCGCCGGGTGCCTCAACCCCACCCCCCCGAAGCGCTTCACCTGACTGCGGCAGGAATACCCCGTGGCCAGCAGATCCGCGCTGCCCGCCGCCACCGGCGCGGCCCAGCTGAGGTCGTAGATCTTCCGCGAGGTTGCCA